>Ga0209654_1001932_pt1 | contig 15219 bp, 12 predicted proteins | sample SaaInl1SG_22_DNA_FD_184646 | JGI IMG/M metagenome (GOLD analysis project Ga0209654, IMG submission 184646) | Marine microbial communities from expanding oxygen minimum zones in the Saanich Inlet - ESP_161SG_22_DNA (SPAdes) (version 2) | ecosystem: Environmental > Aquatic > Marine > Intertidal... | reverse complement strand
AAACTCTACGAAAAATTGGATGAAAGTTGGGGCTCAGGTCAATAATTAAAAAGATATGAGAGAGCATATCTTTAATCCCTAACCCATATTTGGTTGTAAGTTCTGCCAAACTTATCACTGCCTTCTAGCATTTCTGAATGGCGTTTTTCTTTCAGAGTAAAACCGGCAGACTCTAAGATGCCTTTTACTTGGAGGGCCTGTTCTTTGAAATCATCATTGACTTCGATGAACAGAGACTTCAGTTCTTTTGATTTGAGTGTTTGTATCGCGCCCTTCAGAATTAGATGCTCAATACCGTCGACATCAATTTTAATAAGAGATGGTTTTTCTGGTAGCAAGTTTTTGTCAAACATATCGTCAAGCGAAAAGCCCAACACGCTATAGTTTATATTGCTAACAATTGCTTCACCATCGTGGCCATGCTCAACTCCAAATGCGCTCAGGGCACCGCCTTCATCTTCCCTTTCGTTTAAAAATTTTGCAATACCAGTGCTTTCACTTAATGGGTTGGATATGATGACGACCCGTTGTGACAACTCGTTTACACTTATATTTTTTGCCAATTGGCGAAGATTGAAAACGGAAGGCTCAAAACAATAGACATTTCCTCGTTGGACCTGAGTATAAAATAGTGAGTAGATGCCTATATTTGCCCCAATATCAAAAAATACGCCACCCCCATATTCCTCAATCCACTCCAGCATTTCTGGCTCTTTAGTGGAAAATGTTGCGTGCCTAAAATCACAAATATGGTTTGGAGTATGAAGTTTAAAACATGCAGAGCCGTGCTTGGTGAGCTTTATCTCGTTGTCTATATGATTTATGAGGTGTTGACGTCCAACGCCTTTTAGCGGTGGAAGAATATTTGACAGGATTCTGTCATAAAACTTGAATGCACCAAAGCAAAAGTTTAGAGGAACAAGCAAGATGCTTTTGATGGCACTCTTAAGCATTTTGAGGTTTGCTCTTTACGATTAGGTTAGGTTAAAGTATGACTGTTAGCAACATGTTAAGCAATGATTACTTGGGAATTGATGCCACTGTGTTTTTATAACTCCTGTCGTATACTGGAATGAACGGAATATTTAAAATTTTGTTATTAATAGTTTAAGCATTCAAAATAAATCAATATTCTACTTCTATGTTTTTAAAGGGCTGGGGCGCATCATAACCAAAAAGATGCGCCTTTACTCAACGATCGAAAGTTCGTCGAAGCTAATCTACGAAATCGAAAAAAAATATAGTTAAATCGGGATAATGACGTTAAACTTTAAAAAGGGTTGATTTAGCAAGTAGTTCGTTAGTCTAGGTTGTTTCTGATGAATTTCCCGATCTCTCTGGGGTAAGCGATCAAAACGCGGCTCGCGGAGAGGGCAGGCGGTCTTTAGATAAATGGCAATCGATACTCCGGTCTTCAGACTTGATTTTTATCATTGCAAATTCAATGTGTACCAATGCCAAAATCTTAATGCTTGAAGCTTGAAAACAGTATGACAGACGTTTTGTTAATAGAGAAACACGGATATAACGAGATATCATTATTAATTAATGATATTTCTGATCGTCTTGAGTTGTCGGTAGTTTCCTTTAATCCTGACAGGCGGTTTTTTATATTATTTTTTGCTTCATTTTTTCGGCGAATTTTGAGCGGTGGTTCATTTAATAATTGGTATCTGTGCTATATCGTAAAAAAATTGCGTCCAAAGGTAATTATTTCCTTTATCGATAATAATAATTCATTTTACTCGTTATACAAATATATTGATATTCCTATAATTTTGGTCCAGAACGGATTAAGGAATACATTTGAACTTTCTCGAGATAAAAGAAATTATGTAGATTATTTTTTTGTATTTAGTGAAGCTTATAAAATATGGTTTTCAGAATTCGTGAGTGGATCTATTATCGTGCATGGCTCTCTCAGAAGTAATGCTGTTCCAATAGAGAGTATACCGCGAGATGATCGGTATGATTTTTTGGTAATTTCTGAATTTAGATCTCGGTTGAATACGAATAATCTTACTCAAACTTTCTGCGAAAATTTCAGGGTTGCATACAGCACCATAGCAAAAGATAAAAATTTACGGTTGAAAAGGATAGCGATTTTACTCCACGAGGTCACAGAGCCCGGAAGAAGGTATGAGTTGGAATTTTTCAGATCAGTTACTAGTTCCTACGATATTTCTGTCGAATTAATTTCCCCTAATTATTGTTCCTATCGCGCATTAGACCTCGCGGATACTGTCGTTTTTTTTGATTCTTTTCTCGGTTACGAAGCGCTTGCAAGGGGGAAAAAAGTGTTCCGAGTTTGCAGTAGAGGAGATCCCCGCTATGTTTTTCCGCATCCCTACTCATCCAAGTTTAATAAGGCAATGCAAGAGTGTGATTATATCTTCTGCAACAATGGAAGTGTTAAGGATTTCAGTGCTGAACAGTTATCCATAGTGTCTGATTTGTCAGATGCGGAATGGGCCCGTTGTATGTCAGTCAAAGAATTGACGGAGAGATACGGTCATTTTGATAATGGGTCGTTGCAGTTACGTGCTGTACTGAAGGATCTGCTTTTAGGATGAGTCTTGAATCGAGGGAAACTGCATATTTGTCCTATCAGCAAGGTTTTTTCCGTCTCCATTTATCGGATAAATGCCATGTTGACCTCGAGAATGATCTTGCTGTAACGATTAATTTTTCCGCAGAAAATAGATTTAGGAAATATTTTTGGTGTGCCATTACTGATGTTTTTGATTTAAATGAAGCGACGGATTTAACTCATCTTTCCAATTTTTATTCGGATTATCACCTAATAAGTCATTCTGCTGCTCTTTACTCGTGCTTTCTAATTAATCTTGATTATTTGCATTTCGCATTGCGTCACTGGTGCGCTGACAATGGAATCAATAATCTTGTAATTGAATTTTCCGCTTGCGAATGTTTGAAAGCTTCAACTGTTATTTCTTTAGCAAAACTGTTTACTTGTCCCGATTTTATTTTTAGTGAATTGAAAAGTCGATTAAGTTCCGACGGTATTAACGTTGATCAAGTTGACAACATTGATCATCGTTGTTTGCGAGACGAAACAATTAAACCATTAGTTGGATGGCGAAGGGTTGTATGGAGGTACCTAGGAATAACAGGCGTAGCGGGCGCACATATTCTTGATATTTGCAAATTGTTCGTTTGGGTTCGACTACGCAGAACGAATTTAACGAGAAGTTATCCGGTTCATTTTAGGCAATGGCTTTTATCGGAGATAGCGCTTATTCCATCAGATGAAGCGCAACCTCTCAATGCTGAAGTATTATTGATGATAAGAAATATATTCAATAGTGCAAGAGGTCTAACTGGACCATTAGGCGTTGGTTCTTCAAATAGAAAAAACATAATTGTTGGAAACCGCTACTTGTTTGATTCAGAGGTTGCTCAGTATGTGGCTTATACCCTAAAAACTAATGGTGCTGTCTATGGAATGCAGCATGGAGGATACTATGGTTCATACAGGCGGCATTTGGTACCAAGATATACTGAGTTCTGTCTCCCAGCTTTCGTAACCTATGGTTGGAAAGAAAGCATAGAGAAAGTGATTTCAAGATTTATTCCTCTGGGCTCCCCTCTCTATAAGCTTAATCGAGCGAAGCTGATGTTTGTCGCTTTCGCTTTTAATATCGGTTTAGGGGGAGATTGGCAGCGAAGACCGCTTTTCGTAGAGGGAACTTATTCGGTTTGTCATTCATTTATCAATGATTGTCCTGATGTACACAAGTTTATTGGAAAGAAAGAAGTCATCGAGATCATTGAACGAGTCAATTCCTCGTTTGATCCTTTTATCAAGCGGAAGCCGATCTTCATTGGCGCGATAGGCGGTTGGGGGGCTCCCCGTATGTTTTCTACGACTGAGCATAGACTTGGCTTCGTGCGCCATCAAGTCCTGTCGGTTAAGTATTTTCCAGGAGTTGTTTTGCTAGATGAGGTTGCTACGCCCTTTTTCGAACGTATAGGGGGGAATCGCCCGATCGCCCTAATTTACTCTGAAGCGGAGTTCAGGTATTGCCAATTGTTCGATTCCGACGTGAGAAAGTTGATAAATGCGATGGAGGATTTTGGATTCGTTTTGAAAGGATCCGCTGCTGTGAGATCGTTTATTCAGGATTACCACTCTAGTAGTTTGTTGAAGGCTTGGTATCATCCACGACTGCAAGCCAGAGTCGAGATCATCAGAAAAAAATTCGGTCAACAATTACGGTTTTAGGAGCGATAAGATGTGTGGATTTTTTGGTTCCGCTGGTGGCAATTTCCCGAGCTCGATAATAGAAAAGGGCTTGGAAATTCTCAGACATAGAGGACCGGATGATAGCAATATCGTTGGAGAGGCTGGTTGGATAGTCGGCTTCAACAGGCTATCCATTAATGATCTGCGTCCTTTAGGAATGCAGCCATTCAAATATGATGGAATCACTGTTTGGTGTAACGGCGAAATATATAATAGCGACCAACTACGTAAAGAATTTAAAAGCGATTTTCTACCCACGTCCAATTCGGATTGCGAGATTCTACCATTTTTATTTAATAAGTTTGGAATAGCGTTTTTAGACAAGTTGAATGGAATGTTTTCGATGGTAATCTTGGACGAGCGTCACGGTGAACTATTTCTCGTCAAAGACAGATATGGGAAGAAACCGCTTTACTATATTCTGGAGCCGAATTGTATAATTTTTTCTTCTGAAATCAAAGCATTTGAAGCTGTTCAGCATCTTGAAGTGGATCCAGTTAGTCTTGCTACCAGTCTGGTAACTTTAGCTACAACCCCGCCTTTCACCTTGTTTAAGGGTATTTCACAGCTCGGTCCTGGCCAGTATCTAAGATATCAAATTGCGGGCAAACAAAGTTTGGTTCGTGATTGGTATTCTGTTTTTAGAGAAAGGTCTCAAATTAAATTTGAATCCGACGCATTCGTAGAGCTCTTTACTAGCGCTGTGAAGTTAAGAGCTAAAGCGGAGGTTCCCGTGGGACTTTTTTTAAGCGGTGGCTTGGATTCGAATTTTATTTTTGAGTTGTTGCGGCGGGAGTTTGATTCTTTGGATTGTTTTATCTGTTCTATTGACGAGAAATCTTTCTTTAAATCTAAAGAGGGCCTCACGGACGTCGATGGTGCGTTACAATCCTTGGCCTTGAGAGGCGTTAGTGGTAAGGAGACTGGGGTTGGGTTTTCTTATTGGAACGATAATTTGAAACGAATGACTTATTCGTACGAAGAGCTTTTTTTGGATTCTGGAAATATGATTTTTTACGCTCTTTCAGAATTAGCTCATGAGAATGGTCAGAAGGTTGTTATGACTGGAGTTGGGGCGGATGAGTTATTTGGAGGGTATCCTTTCCAGTCGAGGGCCCTGAGTGCTGGCCGGTCTTCCGAGTCGAGCGTTATTAAATCCATTGGTTGGTTTACCTCAAAGATGTTCGGACGATTTGGGAGCATGTCTCTGAAGCGAAAGATTTTTAGATTTTTCCAAAGGTGGGGAGAGTTCCCGCATTTTTGGGCTTCTCTGAACTCGATGTATGTCGTGGAAGCATACGAGTATAGTCCGCTTGTTCGAAGAAGACTGGAGGAATTTGTCGGAAAAAATTTCCCCAATGCTGGATTCCTGGATTGGGGTAACCGAATTAACTCTGCTAATTTTCACAGCACAATATTGTCTCAAAATCATAAGGTTGATATTGCGACTATGAACGCTTCTATTGAGGCAAGATCACCGTTTCTGGATTACAGAGTTGTTGATTACATGCTTTCAGTTTCTCACCTTGAAAAAATAAAACTCGGTCCAAAAGGATTACTTCGGTTAGCTGGCCGTGAAATCCTAGCGCCATCAGTTTTAAGGGGTAAGAAAAGCGGTCCCTCATCCCCAGTGAACTTATGGTTCAAAAAACTACCAAAAAAAATTATTGGTGACTATCTTGCAAATCAGCGTGACTTGGTGGGTGATTATCTCCCGTTTTTATGCGACCGCCTAAATCACAATTTTGCTGGGGTAGAAGGTTCAAAAGCCTTGCATGATTTTATAGTAATCGCTACTTGGTTGGATGTTTTTGCAGGAAACGAATCGCGTGACTTAAATGCGCCGGTGTTTGATGTTTAGACAAATTTTATATTTGTGAGGTCGCCGGAGAGTTGTCTTGGGCGAGCTCCACAGCTTTCCGTTTGAACTCCCGAGAAAACGAATATCATTTCTTCATTCAGACAACCTCTTTCAAGTGGTAATCTATCACTTAGTGGACTATCTCGATTTAGTGAACCACTAAAGCCGCAAGTATTTTGTGTTTAACTTTGACTCCTCCGGAGACTCAAGAAAACTCTCTAACCCCCTTTGAGATTGATTTATACATAGAAATACACTGCTTCAATAAATCATTGCTTATGTGTGATGGTTCTTGATAAGGGGGCGGACTTTCGGGACGAATCGATTTAAGGATATCTTCAGTTAACGATGAGGGTTATAAATCAAGGAAATCATACAAAATACTTAGAGTATGTTTCGAATCATTGATCAATTTTTCGTAGAGTTTCTGACATCAATTTCACTCAAGCAGCCAGCTTCTTCAACTGTGTGTTCTGTGCTTCCAGAGACTTCAGCTTCCGAGCATCTGAGACTTCCATGCCACCGAACTTCGCCTTCCACTTGTAAAACGTCGGTTGACTGATCCCATGGCGCCGACAGACATCGGCTGTTCGCTCACCGGCTTCCTGTTCCTTCAAGATCTGGATGATCTGTTCTTCAGTAAATCGCTTCTTCATGTGTCCTTCCTATTACGATCGGACTCCACATGAAAGTGGAGGAGTTTTAGGGGCTCAGGTCACATCAATTAAATTCTCTTTAATCCTCTGGTACCACGCTCCCGCGCGCCCCGCTTTAACTTAGCCTTGAGGCGTTTGACTTCGTCTGGTTCGCATCTGCTATCTTACTTGATTGAGTGTTTGTTACGCTATCAGGTGGCCTTGAAGCTGGGTCCGCACCAGATCTAAATTATTTATTTAGGAGAAACCATTAGTGCTATTGATGGTGTACAATTTTTTTTGTAACTATTGTCAATGTCTAAGGTAGTTTGATGATTTCAGACCTAATGGGTTCGCTTGAAAAGACGTCAGTAATTGATTCGATGCGAGGAGTGTCGAATGTGGACTTTCGAACAGCAGTCAGAATTCGATTGGTCGAAGAAAAATTTTTATCTCTCTTTGCTGAGGGTAAAATGAGCGGCACCGTTCATACCTGCGTTGGGCAGGAATTCTCCGCACTTGCCGTGATGTCAGGCCTGAAGGATTGTGATTGGGTAACCTCGAATCATCGATGTCACGGACATTTTATAGCAAAAACCGGCATGTGGGAACGATTGATCGCCGAGTTAATGGGCGATGAGTCTGGTGTTTGCAAAGGTGTTGGCAGTAGCCAGCACCTGTATGCAGATGGTTTTTTGTCAAATGGAACACAAGGCTCTTTGTTGCCGGTTGGTGGTGGGATTGCCAATCAGTTAAAACAAAGAGGTGGCGATGGGATAGTGACATCTTTTATTGGGGAGGGTACGTTGGGTGAGGGGGTTTTGTACGAAGCACTAAACTTAGCCACTATTTTTAATCTTCCTCAGTTGTTCGTTTGTGAAAACAACTTCTATTCGCAGAGTACTCCGCAAGTGAATGGCGTAGCGGGATCAATCAGTGGTCGTGCGCAAGCATTTGGGATGAAAGTTTTTGAGGCTGGTATCTGGGATTTATCTAACCTCTACGCTGTTTGTCTAAATGCAGTGAATTACGTTCGTAGTAGTCAAGAGCCGGCATTTTTAGTAATCCAATGCTATAGGCTTAACGCGCATTCCAAGGGTGACGATGACAGGCCGCAGGAAGAAGTAGATTTTTTTAAGGCGGTAGACCCGCTAACCAACTGGCTATCAGTTGAGGAAAATCGTGAATTGGAAAATCTGATTCGGAAAGAGGTAGATGCTGTAGCTGAAGGATTCGTGATCCGAGGGATCAAGTATTGGGATATCGGCGAATATTCAAGCTCGGTTCTTTGCAGAAATAACAGTGTAAGACGTAAACCGTTTTCAAATAATCCAGAGTTGTTATCGAAAGTCCTCAATGGCGCTTATCGAAACCAGCTAATCACCGAGTCTGCAATATTTGTTGGTGAAGATATCGCTGATCCTTATGGTGGCGCTTTCAAAATCACTAAGGGGTTTTCGACTGAAAAACGTGAGCAGGTTTTTTCTACGCCGATTAGTGAAGCCGGGCTTACAGGGTTTGCAATTGGTAATAGCTTGATGGGCACTCCTGCATACGCAGAAATAATGTTTGGGGATTTTATCCTCAACGCAGGTGATCAGATCGTAAATAACGCATGTAAATTTCATCACATGTATGCCCATCAGGTATGTGCTCCCGTAAAAATCAGGGTCGCGATGGGTGGAGGCAGAGGATATGGCCCAACCCATTCACAATCGCTTGAAAAGACCTTCTTAGGGGTTGAAAGTCTTAGCGTAGTAGCACCAACCTCTCTTCGAGATCCATCCCTTCTTATTAACGATATGGTTGCACCGTTAAAATTCCCGTGCTTGATTGTGGAAAACAAGGTTGATTATGGAAGACGCTTGGCGTCTCCGATGGAGGGGTTGTTATTTGAGGAAATAGGTGGGCCAGGGGGGACGATTGCGGTGCGACCTGAGGCTGGGCGAGTTGGTTTAGTGATCGTATCATACGGCGGCATGGCTCGTCAGTTATACGACTGGTATGAAGAATTGTTTAAAGAGTTAGATGTGCGCATTGAATTATTGGCACCTCAATTAATTCACCCGATACCGTTGGCTCACATAGAGAGGAGTGTTGCAAAAACGGGAGCCCTCTTAGTGGTTGAAGAAGGTGTGGGTGATTTCGGTTGGGGATCGCAGTTAGTGGCCCAGTTACATCGATCGAGAATAGTCTTTGCCGCAGAGGTGGTTGGAGCGCTGCCCGTTTCCATTCCGTCACCTAGAATCCTCGAGCAAGCTGTAATCCCATCATTAGACCAAATTACTGCAGCTGCAAGAAGAGTGTTGAAATGATCGAAATTCGTATTCCTCAAGAAAATGCTAACGATGATGTGGTTATGATCACATGGTTAACCGATAAAAAAAATATTTCAAAAAATGAACATATCGCAACATTTGAGACGAGCAAGTCTCAAATTGAATACTTATCTCCATGTGATGGTGTTTTGGCTTTCAGATGTGATGTTGGTGACGAGGTTGCGGTAAATTCGGTGTTTGCGGTAGTTTCTGATACTGAATCTTTTATACTCGCCGAGCCGAAAGCGGAGCAGACCACCGCTGAAGTGGTTAATAATGGTAAAGCAAGCAAAAATTTTGTTGCGTCGCATAACGCTCAATCAATAATTGATGGGGGCGGATCGCAACTTGATCCATCTGATATGCCCACATGGTTGGTCTCGGGCGATATACAGCCACTAACAAAATATAAAAGCTCTGAAAACAATAATAGTTTTTTGAGTACGGAGTATTCCGCAATTTCTGTTGAACTTCCGCACACTGTTAAAAGATCATCGATCAGGAAGCGAATGGAAGTATCAAATCTAGCTAAGGCGCATAGTGCTGGTTTCGTATCTTGCCTCGGTTTTAGTGTCTCCGGTAGACGTAAATGGTGCGATAACCTTTGGTTCAAGGACAAGATATCGGATTTGGTTAGTTATGAGTCGTATCATCTTCTTAGTAATTCGTTTAAAGATCTAAATGTCTGTTACTTAAGTGACGCAGAGCTGGCTGTTTTTGATTTTGTGATCTGCGGTTTTTCTCTAGATGATAGCGATAGCCCAGGTCAACTTTGTGTTGTCCCCATGGAGGGTGAATCTTTTTCAAGTATTCCCGCAACCCAAGGAGAGATCGAAAGGTTAGCTGATTTGTTTTTTTTAAAGGAATTAACCCCGGAACATTTTGAGCCAACGACTTATACTGTCACTGATTTGTCTGGATTGGGCCCTAACTTTGTATTACCTTTAATTAACGGAAATCAATGTCTAATAATCGCGATTGCATCTAGTTTATCAGGATTCAACCTATTTATCTCTTTTGATCACAGAGTTACTGAAGGACTGCGAATTTCTCAACTTGGATCCGAATTATGTTCCCGCATCCAGAGGCACCTTGATGATGAGTCCTTAAGTCAATCCTCATGCGATTTTTGTGGGAAAACACTTGTTGAAGAAGTTGAGATTGGTAATCGAGGTCTGATCAACATTGCAACGCCGGTGGGCGAGAAGCTAATTTGTAGGGTATGTTTTGATGGCTGGTAACGAACAAATTCAAGCTTTTTTAGAAAATATCGCGGGGAAAGCGGGTGCTTCTTTAAAGGATCTTAGCTCTGCGCAAAAGAGTCGCTTTTTTTCGTGGGCCAAAAGCCAGCAATTAGTATTGGACGATAATCTAGCTCAAAAGACTTCTGCTGATTCTTTTTTGGATAATGCATTGTCGCCAACGGTCCCGTCTACAGATATTGATATCTCGGTGGGAATTGATATTCAGCACGTCAATGAACTGAATGTTCCTGAGAGTGATTGGAAATCGTCTAATGAGTTATCTGAGATATTTTCAGCGAGCGAACTTGCATATTGCGAGACACGTATAAATCCCCTCGAATCTTTGGCTGGAATATTCGCCGCAAAAGAAGCTGTTTTTAAAGCATCAAGCTTTGACGATCAGACGCGTCCATTCGTAGAAATAAATCATGATAAGCTTGGTAAGCCCACTGTTGATTCATTTGATGTAAGTATTTCTCATTCGACAGGATATGCTGTGGCGATTGCTTTACGAAAACAGGCTCCCGCTGCTGGAGGTGAGTCATTAATGCGCGGCAGTTGTCAAGTATCAACTCAAGATCCAGAAGTCCTGCCAGTTTCTCTGAGCGTTAACAAAAATCGAGAAAAAATTGTAAGTTGGAGCATCAACATTTTGCTTTCGATAATTGGTGGGGCTATCGGATGTTGGCTAGTCCTAGACATGTTTGGGTATATATAGAATGTAGATTCCGGGCTCAACTCAGGAGGTTATCTAAAGTCTAAACGAGCTGAACTGTCAGATTCGCAGATGGAGGCATCATATTTTGAGATGCAAAAAGTATGGAAGAGAACAAGGACAGAATGCTGTCCCAGTGCATTGGATGTTCAGCAACGCGGCGCGTCAGCCAAGCTGATTTTATTAATTGGAAGAAAATAGAGGATGTGCTCCCGGGTGAGGGTGCGTCGTCTCAAAGCACGTAGACGAAAATATCGTTTAAAGTTGATCGTGGTGAATCTGAGTTTCAATAGCGAACTGGTTTCGGGTGCCATTAATAAACTATTGCTTGGAGACCTGTTAAGCGTGATGAATTGATAGATCGAGTGTGGCACGGATGGAATTAACCGATATGCTCTGCGTATAAGGTGTTATCGGTTGATTAATTTAATCTACTTCTGCAAATCAAAGTGTATTGATAAACAGGCATAAAGGTATAGGCCAAAGAGATCGTTAAAACAAGTGTCCGCATTTGCAATTAAGTGAGTGGTATTAGCCACGTGAAGAGTGATAGGGAGTGTAGATATGGATCATGTCGGTAGCCGCGATTTTTGGCGAGGTTCTGTAGGTACTTGGTTGTCTCTGCCGTCAGTTGATTTGGCGGAATTGTTATCGAGTATGGAGTTTTCGTGGCTAACCATCGATCTAGAGCATTCTGGGATTTCTATTGAAACAGCGATGGACATGATGCGCGTGATTTCGCTTTCTGGAAAAGCTCCCTTAGTGAGAATTTCATCTTTGGATCCATCAGTAGTAAAAAGACTTATGGATTCGGGGGCTGCTGGTATTATTGTCCCTGATGTACGGTCATGGAAGGAATGCAAATTGGCTGTGGATTCTGTGTTCTACAAGCCAAAAGGAATCAGGGGAGTCGGCTTAAATCGAGCACAGAAATACGGAAAGGGCTTCGAAGAATATAAGGACTGGCTAAATTCGAATGGTCCGGCTGTGATTGTCCAAATTGAAGATATCAGTGCTATTCCGTGTTTAGATGAGATTTTTGCGGTCGGGGAGGTCACTGGAGCAATGATTGGGCCTTTCGATCTTACAGCGTCTTTGGGTATTCATGGAGATATTTCCGCGCCTGAGTATCTTGAGGCCTTGGACGCTATAGTTGAGGTGGCAGGCCGCTGGGATATGCCTTTGGGTATTCATATCGTTGATCCGGATCCATGCCTTGCGCTCCAATACTGTAAGCAAGGCTTTGATTTCGTTGCATATGGGGTTGATTTTACATTTGTAATTGAAGGAGCGAAGACGCTGTCTCGACTGCTTTCTAAAGGGGATTCATGACTAATACTTGCATTATTATCCCAGCACGAATGAATTCTTCACGCTTCCCAGGTAAGCCCTTGGTGGCAATCGCAGGAATCCCCATGATTGCGCATTGTATTGCCAGAGCTGTGTTGACTGTGGGCTCTAAAAACGTGTTTGTGGCAACCTGCGATTTGGAAATCGCCCAATACGCAAATGGGCAGGGTGTGATGGCTATCATGACAAGTAGTGAGCATGAGCGAGCGACTACGAGGGTTGCTGAAGCGTTCGATACTTTAATCAAGCGCGGCTTTGCATATCGTTTCGTCATAATGCTTCAGGGGGATGAGCCTAATATTCTGCCAGAGTCGGTTGCTTCGGTTATCTCCGAATTGGCTGTCCCTGGTGCGGAGATTGCTAACGGGATGATCCCTATATCTCACCAGTCTCAAGTTGACGACGTTAACAACGTTAAGGTGCTCTTTGATGTGAATAGTTTTGCTCTCTATTTCTCAAGAGCTGTAATTCCTTACGGTTTTTCATTTTCTCGCGCTGTACAAGCTTCAAAGGTGCAAATTCAGACCGGATTAATTGGGTTTACCAATTCTTCTTTAGAGAAATTTAATGAGCTGGAAGAATCTTTTTATGAACAGTCGGAATCTGTTGATATGAATCGATGGATTGAAAATGGGGGCGCTATACGGATGATAAGCATGAATCAGTCAGGTGTAGGTGTGGACACCCCTGATGACGTTGCATTGGCAGAGAAATTATTAAAAGTTGATAAAACCATTGCGTTTTATCCTAAAAATTTATTGGAATTGGTAACAATCAATAAATGAATTTTTTTGTATACCCTTTTTTTTTCGGTATCAGGTTTTGTCGAAAGGTAGTAAATCTGATAGAGAATAGAGGTCAGCTTAATAAAATTAATAAAGTTGGTCCTGTGCGATCTATTGGACGTTGCTTGTTTGTTAGTAACGAAGGCTATATTGATATTGGTGACCATATAGAGTGTGGGAACTTTGTGAATTTCTCAGTTTCTCATGGTGGAAAGTTGGCAATTAACTCAAACGTTTTTATTGGCGATTATGTAAAACTTATAGCTGCAGCTGGAAAGATCGCGATCGGTGCGAATACAATGATTGCAGAGGATGTAGTGCTCAGAACAGGTAGCTATGGGCTTCGCTCCAATCAATTGATTCGCAATCAAGCACTTCAGTTCAGAGATATTGAGATCTGTTCTGATGTCTGGATAGGTCGAGGCTGTACCGTCTTGGGTGGAGTGAATATTCCTGAAGGCGTTGTCATTAGCGCGAATTCGTTAGTTACCAAGTCAAGCCATATGGAGCCATATAAGATTTATGGAGGTGTCCCTGTCACCGAAATAGGTGAGCGTCGATGAGCTCTTCTACAAAATTAAAAATTGGGATATTGGGATTTGGTGTCGTCGGAAAAAAGAGGCTGAATTGTATAAAGCAGTCATCATTTGCCGAGGTAGTTGCGGTCAGTGATTCGAATCCGAAGGCCCTTGATGCGCTAGTTGGTGACTCGATAAGAGTTTACTCTGACTATCAAAATTTAATTAGGTCAGAAAATCTAGATGCGATATTCGTATGCCTGACCAATAATGTTAATCCGTATGCGGTGTGTGAGGGTTTAAAAAAGGGCATGCACGTCTTTTGCGAGAAACCTCCGGGCCGGTCGCTGCAGGATTTAAGACTCATTGAAGAGCAATTTGAATCGTTGGACATTCCTCGGGTCCTAATGTTTGGTTTCAATCACCGCTATCATAAATCTGTAATGGAGACTAAGAACCTAATTGACGCAGAGGTTTTCGGTCCAATAGTTACTATGAGGGGTGTTTACGGAAAGTCGAACCTAATAACGTTTGACCAGCACGATTGGCGTACCAATAGACAGTTGGCCGGGGGTGGGGTTCTCTTAGATCAAGGGATTCACTTGGTGGACTTATTGTTATTTTATCATAAATTAGGTTTTGATGAAGTTAAAAGCTTTGTGGATAATTCTTTTTGGAAATATGATGTTGAAGATAATGTTTTCGCCTTACTAAGGAATTCCAAAAACAACGTGGTTGCCTCTATATGTTCGTCAGCTACACAATGGTCTCATCAGTTTCATTTAGAAATTGGTATGGAGCGAGGTGCTATTACGCTAAACGGGCTTTTGACTGGTAGTAAGAGTTACGGAGAAGAAACCCTAAAAATTGTTAGTGCTGAGCTTGGCAATTCCAGTGGCATGCCCGAATGGACTTTAAAAAAATTCAATACAGATCCGTCGTGGGCTCTAGAAGTGGGTGAATTTTTGGCGGCCATCTCCGAAGAACGAGTCCCTAGATCGGGTGGACTCCAAGAGGCTATTGATACTATGTCGCTAGTCGAGCAGATATACAGGTCAGATAAAAACTGGGAGAAACGTTTTTTACATGAGTGATGTTAAAGGTAACCTCTCAAGGTTCAAAGAATACAAGATTTCATACGCGAATCGGCTGTTGTCAAGTTTGGAGTCGGTCGACGATGAATCGATATGTTCTTTTATAACTGAACTTGAGCGGGCTCAGCACACCGGAGCGCAGGTATTTTTCGTGGGGAATGGCGGTAGCGCTGCAACGGCAAATCATTTTGCTAATGACTTATCGCTCGGAATTAAAGGAGGGAGGCCTGTGAGGGCAATCAGTCTCTCAAGCAACCAAGCAGTTATAACTGCGCTCGCAAATGATGAAGGCTACGATAAGGTTTTCATAAAGCAACTTCAGGTGGCCGCTAACCCCGGTGATATTCTTGTGGGTATATCGGCCTCGGGCAACTCTCCTAATATTTTGACGGCAGTTGATTGGTGTAGAAAAAATGAAGTGGTCACTATCGG
>Ga0209654_1001931_pt1 | contig 15238 bp, 12 predicted proteins | sample SaaInl1SG_22_DNA_FD_184646 | JGI IMG/M metagenome (GOLD analysis project Ga0209654, IMG submission 184646) | Marine microbial communities from expanding oxygen minimum zones in the Saanich Inlet - ESP_161SG_22_DNA (SPAdes) (version 2) | ecosystem: Environmental > Aquatic > Marine > Intertidal... | reverse complement strand
TTCATTTAACCAATTGATCTTTTTCGATGGTTTCCAATTCAAGGCAAGCAAAAAATTCTTAAAACTCACATATTGCATGCTGCCGCCGTCTTCAAAAGGGGATTGATAATCAAGCGTCAACTCATGATCTCCTATATATTTTTTGAACATGATCTCGTGCATTCCTAAATGATTACCACGGCCATTATTTTCACCGGCTGTACCTGGCCCTTCCCCAGCTCCTCTTCCAAAAAACACATCCATAAACGTTGAGAAGTCCTTAGGTTGCTCCAATCCCCACGGGGACGTGCCTCCATACTGAGCGACATGAACTAAGCCCGTACTAATTTCCCAACCTATTGACTTTTTAAAATCAAATAAGACATAAAGATCTTTATTATGCATCAGCGCCCTACTTTGGTATCGATTTTCTTCTAACCATCGATGTCCTATCCTCGCCTTGAATTTGACGATGCCATTCGTAAAAGGAACATCGACGTACCTGTTCATACTAAATTCGACCATTGGGGCTGGCGCGGCATTGCGTCCCATCCCATAGTTAACCATCATTAGGTCACTTTCAATTCCACCAATCACAGTTCTCTTGGCGCCAAAAGTAAGATCTAAAAAGTCATAAGAAGCTGTTGCATAGTACTCATTTATTCTATCGTTTCTGAAGTAAGTACCCGCTTGAACGAACCATTTATTGGAAAAACTCTTTCCATAACGTACCTCTCCCTCAATAAAAGAAGGCTGCTCAGGGGCTACAATACCCCAACGATTGTGCTCAAGCAAAAATGGCATAAACTCAGCATTGCTTCCTAAATAACCAATCCCCACCTGAGCGAATAGGGTATCCTTTGGATTCTGGGCTGATACATTAATCCACAAGCATAAAGCAATAACAGACAGTAGTAATCTCGACATAATGAATTGGAAAAGTACAAAGATGCGTGAAACTTTAGCAACTGCCATGTAAAACTAAACCAAAGTGTCCTTTTACTGCCTACTTTGATTAGTTTTGCACATTAAAAGTTGGAAATCGGATTTTTCACATGTACAAATCAGCACTTAAAAGATCAAATAAAAGGATTCTCACGATAGTAGTGATCATGGTATCATTTTGTCTTTTTGGCTGTACATTCGACCAAGTTGATGAATTGGTTATTTACCATCACACCTATGAACAATTCTCACCACTTGAGCAAAAAGGTCACAATATTGCATTTACAACCTACCACAATGCCGAAGAACGATACTTCGAGTTTGACGGAGATAGGAACTTGGGGAGATTCGAAAGAGGGGGAATAACCCAAGTCATAGAGGGTATTATTCCTCATAATTACATAAGAGTTCAATTTGACCTTTACATCCATGATAAATGGGAAGGAAATGGTCTTAGAGGAAATGGTCAAGATGTTTTTATCTTTAAAATAGATAACAGCACACTACATTTTTCTTCTATCATTAACACGAAATGCTTGGACAGAAACTGCGAGGCAAGCCAAAGCTTTCCTAATATCATCGGACAAGGAACAAACCCAGAGAACGCGGGAATTAACAGAGCTGATTTACTTGGTGTCTGTCATTATAAAGATGAGTCAGGAGGCACAAAATTGATTAAAATTGATCAGTTATTCCCTCATGCCTCCAAGAACCTCAGCATCAATATAGCAGCAGATATCAAAGAAAGCGGTAGCGATCTTTGTTTAAAAAGTTGGTCCTTAGACAACCTCAAAGTAACCACTTACACACAAAAGCCAAGGTAATATGTTGAAGACCTCAATCTCTGTCATCCTATTTCTTAGCTTATGTCAAGCGACTAGCGTCCTCGCCCAAGGACAACTGCTGGTAGGAAGCCCACAAGAGGAATATCTTCGTCGTCAACAGCTTTTAGGGAAACATGACACCCTTTCGTCTTTTTTAATTAGACCTTTGGATGCTGCTCGGGCAGACACTTCTTTTTACAAAAGTATTCCCCTAGCAAAGTGGGCAACCTTAAGCCTTATGCCTATTAGCGTTCAAACTCGGTATATGGATAAACATCCATACAGTTGGAATGATGGTTCTATGCTACCTTTAAGCGGCTACCAACAACTGTTCAGTGCAGGTTTCGCAATAAAGTCAGGACCTCTGCACATACAGTTTTACCCGGAGTACCACTATGCGGAAAACCAACCCTTTGAAGGGTTTCCATTGAATGGGGGAAACGTGTTATGGCAACGCTATTTTAACAGTCAACTCAATTTCATCGATACACCAGAATCATTTGGAACTTCGGCTATTTCTAATTTTTATCTCGGCCAAAGCTTCATCAAATTAGACCTAGGTCCAATGCAGCTAGGCTGGTCAAATGAAAATATTTGGTGGGGGCCGGGGAAAAGAAATTCACTTGTCATGTCGAATAACGCAAGGGGGTTCCAACACTTGACCCTCAATACGCGTCGCCCAATCCAAACACCCATTGGACACTTTGAATTGCAGGTCATAGGAGGTCGCTTAGAGAATTCGGGTTATGATCCTCCAAATGCGTTCTTTGTTCAAAACGGCAGTTTCGTATTCAGAGATAAAGACCCAGACTGGCGATATCTTTCTGGATTTACCATGAATTATCAACCGAAATGGATCAGAGGACTTTCACTTGGCGCATCGCGGGTAGTTCAGCAGTACAGCGCAACAGCCAATGAAAACAACGACTGGTTTGGCAGCTTCTCAAACCTTTTTAGGTCTAATGATGCCTTTAATGATATTGTGCGAGATCAATTGGCAAGTTTGTACATTCGTTATTACTCGACCAAAACGAATACCGAGTTCTATTTTGAATTTGCTCGGAACGACGCAGCTTTTGACTTCAGAGATTTCTTCTTAGAACCCAATCACTCTGCAGGCTACTTATTTGGCTTTACAAAGTTGTTCCCTTTTCAAAAGAAAAAAAATCAATTCATTGAAGCCAATGCAGAATGGACGATCCTTGAACAAAGTACTAGCCGTATGTTTAGGAATGCAAGTACATTCTACATCCATAATCAAGTAAGACAGGGATATACACATCGTGGGGAAATACTAGGTGCTGGCATAGGCCCCAGTAGTAATAGCCAAACCTTATCTGTTAGTTATGTGAAGGCATTCGATAAACTCGGGATTAGATTAGAACGATACACTCACAATGAAGACCTGTTCATTGATCTATTAGCCGACACCGGAGACTGGATGAGGCCTTGGGTCGACATTAGTGCTGCCCTATTTGGAGCTATTCGATTGAATAAGGTGCTTATTGAAGGAGAATTCAATTACATCAAATCGATTAATTATCAATATCAGATCGTTAAAACAGCCGGCTTTGAACCTGGGTATGCAGACGTGAATAATTATAGTCTACAATTCAACCTACATTACTTCTTTTGAACCTATCGTCTTGTTTGATAAATAATCTCTCAATTATTCAAGGACCAAATCTTGGAAGAACTAAGTTTGTGTTCATAAACCTTTGATTTCGAGATTTGGGCATTCGTAAGAATTACTTTTATCAAATTACACTGAATGGGATAAACATCTTATACCCATTGATTACCTTTCCCTATGTCGCGCGTGTTTTACAGCCCGAAGGACTTGGAGAAGCTCAATTCGCATTTAATCTTGCCCTTTATTTCAGTGTCATTGCCTCTTTTGGTATTCCGTACTACGGGATCAAAGAGATTGGTAGGAGCCGAAATGACATGCTCGCCATGGAGAGGACGTTTACTGAGCTCTTGGTCATTACTGCTTTTACTTCACTCCTCAGTCTTACTCTTTACATCATCGCATTAGGATATGTCCCTAGCCTCGATATTCAGCAAAGCTTTGCAGTGGTTTGTGGTGCACTAATTTTGTTTGCTCCACTGAATATCGATTGGTTTTTTAGTGGATTAGAAGAATTTAAGGTCATCACCTTAAGGTCCGTTACCATTAAGCTTATTTCTCTTTTCTTGCTTTATGGCTTTGTAAAAACTGAGCACGATGTACTTATTTATTTGGCCGTGCTCACATTTAGTTATGTCGGCAATTACCTGCTCAATCTACTTTTGCTAAGAAAAAAAATAAAACTCAATTTCAGCGGCATTTCACTGAAACGACATCGTAAACCCCTCTTATTTATTCTCTCCTCGACCTTCGCCACAACCATTTATACGTCCTTAGATAGTGTTGTCTTAGGTTTATTGAGCACTGATTATCAGATAGGGCTGTATAGTGCTGGCGTTAAACTGTCCAAGGTTTGTATTCCCATCGTAACAGGGCTAAGTGCAGTCTTGATTCCAAGCATTTCACAAGCGATCAAAGCGAATGATCAATCCTATGAAATACGAATGGTGTCTAAGAGTTTCTCTTTTATCCTTTTTTTAGGTATACCTATTTCATTAGGTCTTTTTACGTATAGAGAACTATTCATCACTGTACTCCTAGGGATTGAATACATAGACGCAATGCCAAGTATGGCTTATCTCAGCTTTTTGCCCTTATTTATTGGCTTGGGTTATTTATTTGGTCTACAGGTACTCGTACCCAATAACCTGAATCGTTCCTTATTTCTAGCAACACTCCTTGGTGTGATGGTCTTCATAATGACCAATTGGCTGTTTACGGAAAAACTGGGAGCAACTGGAGCGTCGATCGCCATTTTAAGCACAGAAATCATCGTAACCCTGGCCTATATTTACTTTTGCCCTAAGTATCTCATTCACAAACTCCCGTATCGAGAAGCCTTTTTCGGCATAATTTCAGCCTCAAGCTTCTTTTTGATCCATTATGTCCTTCAATTATTGGGAATGACTCAAATCCATGAACTCGTTTTGGGCATTATCTTATCTGCTGCTTTCTATTTCTCTATTCAACACGTTGTTTTTGGAAACCCCTTAGTTTTTACCTTGTTTGATACGATTAGATCAAAAGTACGCAAATGAAAACTCGTTCTATCCGTGTCGTAATGATCACATTCAATGGAGATCGGTTTATCGAAGAGCAACTAAAAAGTATTGCGGAGCAAGCATGCCTTGACCATCTCCATATTCAGGATGACCATTCAGACCCTACTTTCTATCGAAAATTAGAATCCCTTTCTGCGAAATTATCTATTGATTATAGGCTTCATCGCAATACCGAAACCTTAGGTGTAATTGCTAATATTAAAAAAGCTATTGAGGCAAACTCAACTGCTCAATTTATTGCCTTATGCGATCAGGATGATATCTGGCAACCTCATAAACTAAGCACGCTTGGTTCTATGTTAAAGCCATCTTCTTCGGAAATTCCTACGCTAGTTTATCATGACGCAGCGGTAATCGATTCAAATGGTCGAATAATGCATGACTCATTTTGGCACTTGTTAGGCCAAAGTCATTACGAGCACAGGTTGGAAACGTTCTTATTTGGGAATTTTGTTACGGGAGGAAGTAGTTTATTCAATAAGGCAGTAAGTAGGATCGCACATACAATTCCTGAGGACCTCAAAACACTTCATGATGCTTGGTTAGCCCTGTATGCCTTGACATTCGGAGAAATCATTAGAGTTGAGCAGGCGCTGAACCAATACCGATTTCATGATCACAACGTTGCTTTTAAAGAACAGCCCAAGGAGAAAAGAGCTAAAAAAAAGACAAAAAAAGCCGAGGAATTTTTGAAAGACGAACTCTTATTAGCAGAAAGATTTTATTTGACTTTTGGTGATCAAATGGCTGATCGTGAACGACAAATTTTCCAGCGATTTCTACACTTAAAAAACAAGCCCTTCTTCTATAAAAAAATTAGGAAGTACCTCACCCTTAGAAAATTTAAGGCTTAACTAGCCCCTCAAATACCTCCTGATATTGACTGACAATATGTGGCCAGCTGTATTTTGAAGAAACACCTAAAGATGAAGTCTGCTTCATTTTTTTCATTTGATCTGCATCTCCGTCCATTTGATCAATCAGTGCTTTTATCATCGTGATGTCTTTCTTGAAGAACACTCCGAAATCTCCCTCATTCAACATTTCACGATTAAAAACAGTATCCAAAGCCAAAATGGCAGACCCATAAGCCATGGCTTTGATCATCGTCGGGTTCGTGCCGCCGAACTCATGACCGTGAAAATATCCATAAGCATGATGATAAAGCTCTGCTAATGCCTCCTGATCTTTCACATAGCCTGTGAAAACCAGTCGTTCGTCTTGAGTTCCCTTGATTCGATCTGCATATTCATCCTTATAGGGTACATCACCAACAACCACCAGCTTTCTTTTAGTCTTCGATGCAACAAATCCATCAACAATCAAGTCTGCATTATTATCCGGGATCAAGCGTCCTACAATGAGATAGAATTCTCCACTTTTGAGACCCCATTGTTCGATAAGTTCAGGCTTTTTTGATTTCTTGATTTCGGCTCCATAGGCAATAACTGTTGACTCTTTATCAAAAAGCTGCAAATAAACTTTGCGCATTTCTTCAGCATCCGTGATGATCTGATCATACCATTTAGTCGCCACCCTAGAGGACCACTTAAAATAACGCGCTCCTAAACCTTTCCATTTTGGCCTCAACCACTCTAGTCCATCAACATTGATCGCTGTTGGCTTACCAAAAAGCCTAGCAAGCAAACCGAAAGGACCATTGGCTGAATTAACAACGAAGATCACGTTCGCATCGCTTCGACAAGCATGCCACATAGAGAAGGCTGTATGTACTAATTGACTCAACGATTTTTTTTCAATCGTCGGTTGATAAATCAGGTTAACACCATTAACAAGTCGAGGTCGTTCTTCAAAAAGATTCTTATGACAATATACAGTCACCTTAACTCCCCTTGCCACAAGCCCCTCTGCTAAATGCCGAACAAGCGTCTCATATCCACTGTATACGTAAGGATAACCTCTCGACCCTAGTATTGCCACATGAAGTTCCTTAGTCATCACTTATTAGTTTACTTCTTAAATATTTCATCCCTGGACGCTCAATCCACTTATACGTGAAATGCGATATAATCACAACAGCCAATAACACCAAAACAATTCCTAGATAACCAAGTCCTGTACTTGGTTCAAGGCCCATCACATTCCAAGCAAATTGATAGAATGCCCAAAGAATGATAAAGTGCATGAGATAAACAGAATAAGAGATCTTACCCAAGAACTGTAATAATGGGGTCTTTAAGCCTCTTGACAAAAGCCCTGATTCGTTTGAAAACACCATAATCCCATAAAAATAAAGGGGTGACAAAAGTAAGTTGGTCAGTTCAGTAGACGAGTGATGAATTTGATAAAAAGAAAGGATCAAGAGTACCATAAATACCCATTCATGGAAGCCACTAAATAGCTTTCTGACTGTTTTGAGTTGAAAAGCGAGAACGCCAGTAGAAAATCCCAAAATTCCACGTACAAAACCATAATCGCTCGCAAACATATACCTTCTCTGATCTAAAATAAATAGCACTGCAAGGACAATTAAAACCAAGTGGGGCCATTTAGCTCGCTTAAACAACAGTACAATACAGCCGAATACGAGATAGGCGATCATCTCCGCTGATATTGACCATGAAGGAGGATTCATCCCTGCTGTTGATGATATTATTGTAGTGGAATTCAAAAAGGTCAATGGTTCCAAAATATCGATCAAATAATCTTTCCAACCGTAGCCAGCCGTGTCAAAGGTAAACTCAGTAAATAATGCATAGCCTTTAAGACCCATATAGATGATCACCGTAAAGAGCAACAAGGGATAAAGCCTTGCGAATCTTTTGGCTGCATAGTTTCTCAAATCAGTCAATGAATTGATCTTATTTAGATAATTAGCGGCAATCACAAATCCACTTAGCACAAAAAAGAGGTCAACAAAAGCATAGGAAGTGCTCACGAAGAATTGATTGCGAAAAACTCCTGTAGGATCGAAAAATGGAAGACTATAATGATAAAAAATAACCATAATAGCCGCTATCCCTCTCAAGCCATCTAAGGCTTCATATCGCAGTGGTTTATCCTGCATCATCAGCGATCAGCGCTAAGATATTTTTTTGAAATGCATTTTGAGAGAACTCCTGTTCGACACACTCAGCTCCCTTTTTCCCCATGGTAACAAGTTGCTCTCGATCAACCAAAATATCATGGATCCGTTCAGCGGCTAGCGTTGGGTCATCCCAAGGAATATGTAGCCCCGTCACCTGATCGATAACCATTTCAAGTGCTCCACCATGAGCGGTTGCCACCACAGGTTTGCCCTTCGACATCGCTTCCAGCACCGTCGTAGGTAATGGGTCGGGTAAGATCGATGGCAAGATAAAAAGATCAAGCGCCTCCAACACAGGACCGATATCTTTCCTAAAACCTAGATCAATGACATCATCTTCTAATGCTAAGTCAAGACATTTTCGGTTGATCTCATCATACAGATATTCGTAGCCAGGAAAAGCATCACCCACCATCACATACTTCGCTTTAACACCGAGTTCCTTTAACCCTTTAGCGATCTCAAGAAAATACACTTGCCCTTTCCAAAAATGAACCCTTGCTATCATTCCGATAACGAGGTCCGCCTCAAGGATAGCAGCGGGAATATCCTGGTGTTCTTCTTCGTCCAAATAGGTAAAATCAAATCCATTGTAAATACGCCTGAGTTTGGTTTTGGATAGATATAGCTGCCAGTGCTCTTTGACCGCATCACTAACAACGAGAACTTCAGCAGATGAACGTCGCGCTAGCCAGCTAACGGTTTGCGTAAGAAATTTGGGCTTCTGAATAATCTCATGCAAATGCCATAAATGCCTAAGGCCATGTTTTTTTGCCAAAACAGCTCCTACCCAAACGCCTGCGGTATTGGTATAAATGGTATCAATCTCATGCGCTTTAATAAGTATAGAAAGCTCCCTTTTTGCTTTCATAAAAGTCCAAAAGCGATTCCATAGACCTGTGAGATTGAAATACTTCCTTCTTAGAATGGCTAATGGCCTGATATATACTTTTATGGTCTCTGCTTCAAATGCTTTCTGCAATGGCCCAGGAGCAGAAATTACAAGAATAGGTTGAAAACCTTGCTCTTTCAAGATGATCGCTACTTGCAAAAGTACCCTCGACGCACCGTAAAGGTCGGAGCTTGCATGGAGCATCAATATGTTCTTACTCACACCTCCCATTTCATTCTACTAAATAGGACTTCATTAATTTCTCCAACTGAACTATGTAGGCATTACGGTCAAAATGTGCTAAGCGATGATTCCCTTTTCGAATTAATTCCTGACGTAGTTCTTCCTTCGTGCAAATTTCTTCCAAGGAATTAGATAATTCCTCCTCATTATCTTGATCAAACACCCTTACCGCATCTCCTCCTACCTCCATCAAAGCGGGATGATTCGAAATCAATACAGGACAGTTATACGCAAAGGCTTCTAAAATGGGATAACCAAATCCTTCATTCGATGAGGGTAATACATAGGCCAATGCATTGCCATAAAGCCCAGCAATCTCTGCATCGCTCAAATAGCCTGGTAAAATGACCTCGCCATTTAAACCTAAATACTCAATTTTCTTCTTTAGTAATGGCAGAGCATTTGTCGTTTGGCCGGTCGGTTCGGCACCCGCTAATACAAGCTTGATTTCTTTATTCCCTTTCAATGATTTGAATTTGGCAAAAGCATCAATCAACAGGCCAAGATTCTTTCTTATTTCAAAAACGCCCACATGAAAAAAATACTTCTCCTTTCCCAATCCTAGTCCAGATAAAGTATCTCTTTCTGGCTTGGTTTGTCTACGCTGAGCATGATGCAATACATCAATTTGCACAGTCCGCGGAAGTACTTTCTTCAATTGTTGTTTGCTATGTTCAGAAATTGTCAAGACAGAAGATCTTCCACTTAACCCTTTCATGATCATCGTTCGGAAGTAGCGCCACCAAAGCCTACCGTACCTCTCCGGATTTTCCCAAAAAAACGTATCATGAAAAACGATTATTTTATGTGCTGCAAGCGGCACCATTGGCGCATAATAATCAGGAATGACGACAAAGTCTGCTTCAAGTCGCTTGACCGCACGGGGTAGCGCAACTTGTTTATGGTAAAAATATTTCCATTGTTCGGTCAGACGCTGTCCGAGTGTCATTCCCCCTTTAGGAGCGGCTGATATTACTTGATCGAGTGAGGGAAAAAACACGTAGTCAAACTCTTTGTCTCCATTCTCCTTGATCAGTGTAATTAACTCCTCGACATATTTTCGGATCCCTGTTTTTGCAACTTTTAATTGATAAATATCCACTAATACTCTCATATCGCTCATCCTTTAGCTAATTGAGATAAGGAGTAAGTCTCTCTCGTTTCTTTTGCTTCAAGGCTATGGTTCAATTGAATCGTATAACCGATCATCCACCATGCCAAATAAGCTACCAAGTTATATATCTCCCCATTAGCAGTCATTAATGACATGAAAAAGGCAACCTTGAACGTAGCTGTAATAAAGGGAATGATGCTGGAAAACTGGCCTCGACGAGCAATAAACACCTTTTTGGAGATGGTAATAGACTTTATGACCATCCACCCGTAGATTAACAAGGCCACCACACCAAATTGAACGCCCAAAATAATGAATTGATTTTCTCCACCGATCTGGAGTTCAGGATCAACACCACCTGCATTTCCACTGGTCCCCATCCCAATCCCTTCAGGGCTTTCCAGCATGCTTTCGATACCATCTAGCCAATCAACGACATGTCCAACACTCGACGGGTCCGCCAGAGTGAATGTATCGATAATAAAAAAGCGCAAATCTTCATTGCCAAAGAAAAATGGAATGGCTAGAAATATGAGTGTAATCAATCCTGCCGCGAGAATATAACGCCAATACCCAAATAAGTAGCCTATAAAAACAAGCATAAGAAAGAACCCGGCTATTGGTGCTCGTGAGAATGAGAAAAGAAGACAGATAAAGGAGAGTACTGCGATGGGAACATAGATCCAGCGTCGCTGATGAAAAACATTCGCCAAGATAAAACTAGTCGTGAAAGCTAAAATAGAAACAGTTGCTAATTCCAATGGACTAGCAAAAAATGCTGCAAACCTCTTTGCCCCACTATTTGCTTGAAAGGTATATTGGAGTCCATAACTCCCCGTCGGTTCGCCTCCCTTGGCAATGATATAATCCGTATACCCAATCATTGATTGAAAATGTGTGTTACTCAACTTTTCAATCAACACAAGTGGAAAAGCCAACAGCACAAGCAACAAGAGCAAATGACAAAGAGCAAGGACATCCTTTTGAGAAAAACTCATATTCCTCCCTAAAAAATACATTGACGCCAGAACCACTATGTTCTTATAATAGATGGTTTTGTTCGCAAAGCTTGCCGGGCCAATGGGAAGAATATAAAATAGGGTCACTAAGACCAAGAAAAATAAACCTACATAATCATACCTTGAAAGAAGAAATACACGGTCAGACAATCCTTTATTGTAAAGTGCCCAGCTCACCAAAGCTAAAAATAAATAAAGCTCCTTCAGATAACTGATGGCGATGGCTAATTCAATACTTCTTGTTACATCAAAGACAACGATCTGTAAAGTAGCGTTGACTGCAAGGAAATAAACCAAGAAAAGGATAGCGAACACGAGCTTACCTTCAAAGATGATCTTCTTGAGACTAAAAAAGCTGAATAGTAGAGTACCACTACCTAGTAATAAAAATATTAAGAATGAGATCAAGTTCATGCTCTGCTCTGTACTATTGCCACTTTGATAAATTTAACTGAAATTCTTCTGCCAAAGGGCGAATTTGTGGAGCAAAGTACTCCTTTAAGTCGCGAAGAGCTACCTCATCTTCCTCAAGAATCAACTGATCTGTATGTTGTAGTCTTCCATAGAGTTTTTTTACCGCTGCTTTAAATGGTATTCGATAACCAAAAGCAGCAAATGCTTTATTCAACCAATAGTGGAGCTGTTTATGCTTGATGGCTTGCGTCGCATTCTGATTTGGGGAAATAGGGGCGTAATTCTCAGTAGTTAATCCTAGAAATTCCAAGACCTCTATTACATAATCGTTAGCCTGCACTTTAAACTCCTCAAAAATTAAGATCTTAAGATTTTCTTCACCCACTGCATCGCGCCATAACCGTAAATATTTGAGGTAATCGGTGTACTCCTTTTCATGTGTCATGGAATATGCTGCTTTTTCGTCCTTACAGTATGTTCGCAGTTCATTCCAATTTTCTTCTAATAAGAACCCCACGTATTGAGCAAAGGATAGGCCTCTCAATGCGGAAAGGTTATGACTAGTATATTGAAATGAGGAGTATATTCTTCTGGCAGGTTCTCTCAACATGATGATCACCTTAGGCTTTTTGATCAGCTGATTGACTTGAGAAAGTAATTCTTCATCGAACATGTTGAACTGCGAACCATCCATATGAAGGAAATCAGGGCTCTTCTCTTTAAAAAATTGATAGTACGTCTTTGGCTCACCACTCCTGTGATATGGGTTTCGTTCACTTAAGTGGAAATATGTTTCCTTAGGGTTTGCCGGGCAGATGTCAGGATGAGCCGCCAACGCATCAAATAGAAAGGTTGTACCAGATTTAGGAACACCTGGAATCAAAATATCAGGAATTATGTGCTGTCCTTCTTCAATCATTCGAATGCTCTTGTTTAGGAACTTTTATGGGGCCAAGGTTGAACACACCATCTCTAATGCCCAGTATTGTATACCTTAACTTTTCTTTTCTACCCCTGATCAAAAAATAGGCTGACCATCCTAGCACCTTGGTAAAATAAAGGATCATGGCAAATGGCCTTGTTAGGCGGTTAGTATAGCGCTTGATCAAAAAAAGGTGATTCCTTACATTAAAATACAACCGAAAAGGACTCAATGCCTCTTTTGAGTTTTTCAATCTTGATGTAGAGCCTTCAAAATGGTGAATCTTTGATTTCGGTTCATACATTAACTGATAACCTGCCTTTTTTACTCTTAAGGACCAGTCCACATCTTCACATAAAAGAAAATACGTTTTGTCTAAAAGTCCAACTTCCTTAAACACATCTACTCTTGCTGCAAGGCAACAGCCTGTTACCCAATCAATAGCTCTTACTTGATCATATTGACCTGTGTCATGTACCCCTTCACCAATTACCCGAGGCAGGCCCAACCAAGAATTGAATCTTCCTCCCACATTCCAAAGCGTGTTTTCACGCTGCATGGTCATGATTTTTGGTTGAACAGCACCCGTTTCTTTTCTCTTCAATTGTTCAACCAAAGGAAGCAAAAAATCAGGCTCAACTTCTGTGTCGTTGTTGAGTAGAACGATAACATCAGACCCATTTTTAATCGCATACGCTATTCCTACATTATTCCCGCCAGTAAAGCCCAAATTGACTTCGTTTTCAATTAAAGTTGTGTTGGCCAATGTTTGTAATCGTCGAAGTTCATCCCTTCCACTTCCATTGTCAACCACAATGATCTCGAGTTTTGTAGCATTGACTTTTTGTAAAGAAAGCACACACTTTTGGGTATGACTAAAGCCATGCCAATTCACGAGTATAATTGCAATCTTTTCTACTGGACTATGCATAGCTCTGCTTTCCAACAATCAATTTAATGCATGAAATTAAGGGAAGAAATCTAATGATGCACATCAACTCGCCATGGCAAGTTGATAAAAGCGTTGAAGTGATAGCCACAGAAGGGCCAAGACAGCACCGATCAAAATGCCTATGATCAGGGCTTTAGAGAATTTCCATCGATCATCGGGAAGAGGAAGTACCGGATAGTCGATTATTTGAATTAGAGGTGTATTGTTTCTATGCGAAATTTTCGCCAATTCTAGATTGGTTACCACCGTTTCATAAATGGCCGTACTAGCCGCGATGTCAATCATGAGTTTTTGCTCATCTACTAATACTGTTTTATATAGCGGGTTTCTGTTGGGAGAAGCTTCCTGAAGTTCTGCCAGTTTTTGAATAGCCCCGTCTAGTACCATTTTTACGCTGTCGGATTGACGTTGAAGAATCGTTAAATTCTCTCCTGACTTTTGAGTGCGCGTTTTCTTATAAAAAGAATTGACATTTTTCACGAGTTCCTCGTTGAATGCTTTTGCTAGATATGGGTCTTCATCCGAAACCAGTACATTGAGGATACTCAATTTTCGGTTAGGTTTTGAAACCACCAACATATCCTTTCTGATATCCTCACTAAACTCAAGCAACAAGCTATCTTGTAAACGACTCTCGCCAAAATTTGCGATAGAAAAGTTCACTCCTTCAAGGGCACTACCTGCCCACCTTTTATCATAGCCTTTATTCGCGATGTAGCGCTCAACCAACAACTGTTCTCCCTCGGGGAACTCCGCTTTTGATAATAGGGTTTGAACAATCATCCGATTTGACCTGTACAGTTCCTGTACATTGTCAATTTGGAACAAATCACTTCCATCCGTTATGCCTCCCAAATTAACCCCTGCAATGGACGCCAATGATGAAATCTCGTTTAGGCCTGAATCACTATTTTGTAAGACAAAAGAGGTCTGTGCCTTGTATGTTTTATCTCCTATATAATTAAACGCTATTAAAAGAGCCCCCGATAACAGCATAATGGTAAGGAAAGCTCTCCATTGCCCAAGCAGGTATTGAGCAAACGAACTTAGACTAGCAATAAGTTCTTTAAAAGTAAACTGATCTGGCCTATTGCTCATACTAGTTGAAATTGATTTGACTGATCAGTAATGCTACGGTAGCCAATCCTGAGGTAATGGCTAAAGCTTGTTGGACACCTAGTGGGTTTTTAGGCCCTTTAGTAGGAATAATAACATCCGACCCTGGTTCTACCTTAGGATAATTCTTGAAGAAAAGAAAGTGCTTGGTTCGAGCAACTTCTCCATTCGGATAGATCACATAGGTTTTATTTCGTTTGGCTCTTGCTGCAAAACCACCCGCTTGGTTGATGTAGTGCTTGGCACTTCGTGAATTATCGACTTTGAGGGTAGTCGGAAAAACAATACTCCCTCTGATCCTTACGGTTTCAGAATTCTTCGGAATCACCAATACGTCTCCATCTTCCAACAGCAGATCATTGCTTCCTTTCGGATCGTCTAAAATCCTGTCTAATCTAATGGCAACGGTCTCATAATTCCCCACCTGCACGTTAGACTCTAGTCCGTTTCGTTCTCGAATATTCTGTAGTCGTTCGTTTTTAATCAGGTTTGTAAATTGATCCGTTCTGGTCTTATCATTCTGCTCTAAGTCTTGGATCTCTTTTGACAATCGCTCACGCATGAATTGCTCATTTTC
>Ga0209654_1001928_pt1 | contig 15244 bp, 17 predicted proteins | sample SaaInl1SG_22_DNA_FD_184646 | JGI IMG/M metagenome (GOLD analysis project Ga0209654, IMG submission 184646) | Marine microbial communities from expanding oxygen minimum zones in the Saanich Inlet - ESP_161SG_22_DNA (SPAdes) (version 2) | ecosystem: Environmental > Aquatic > Marine > Intertidal... | reverse complement strand
TGACTTTAATCGTAGCCATGTTAATCTTAATCTATAAAAAGGCCAACCAAATAGGTTATAAAACGGCTAAAAGAAGGTTTAAAATGGAACTCAGAAATTTAGCTATCGCTATGATTGTTGTAGATTGTGATGGTAACTTAAACCATTTTGAAACTTAAAAAAATGGTCGGAATTTCTTCCGACCATGACTGAAACAATGTTTCACCTTTTTAATTTATAAATAACTTTTAACTCTAACTTTGCAAACGCTTCGCTTTCTTTTCTTCCCTTATTTCCTTGAGCCTTTCAATTAAAGAACCTCCAATCCAATAAGGGATTACAAAGGTTAACAAAAAAATCATTAACCAAAATCCTATGGTTAAAATAGTTAAGAAAGCTAAAAATCCTAAATACTGGTCAAATTCAAATAACATTGTAAGCGTTTTTATAATGTGTTGCAAAGTTAATGTAAAGCAGATTGTTTTACAATACTAAATCAAAAATTATCAACAGTTTTTTCAACTAATTTAAATTTGGTTGTGGCGTCATACGCAAATAGGGCTTCACCTCTTTATATCCTTTGGGAAAAATACTTGGTATGTCTTCTGTTGCTACAGCTGGTACAACCACACAATCATCGCCGTTATTCCAATTTGCTGGAGTAGCTACCTTATGATATGCTGTTAACTGCAACGAATCTATAACGCGCAAGAGTTCATCAAAATTTCTTCCTGTTGAAGCAGGGTATGTAATAATTAATTTTACCTTTTTATTATTATCTATTATAAATACCGAGCGTACAGTAAGATTGCTATCTGCATTAGGGTGAATCATATCATATAATTCTGATACCTTTTTATCTTCATCTGCTATAATAGGAAAATTAACTGTAGTATTTTGTGTTTCATTAATGTCTCCAATCCAGCCTTTGTGAGATTCTAAACCATCAACACTCAACGCTACGACTTTTACATTACGTTTATCAAACTCATCTTTGTATTTTGCTACAGTACCCAATTCTGTGGTACAAACTGGCGTGTAATCTGCTGGGTGAGAAAATAAAACCCCCCAACTATCTCCTAACCATTCATGAAAATTTATTTCACCTTCAGTAGTTTTTGCTTTAAAATTAGGAGCTTCATCTCCTAGTCTAATCGTTGCCATAATATATTTTTTTAGTTAATAATTATAAAATTCCAATTCCTACTAAATTAATAGATTTAAAATTCATTCCAATATTTAATTAGTTATTAAAATGTTAAAAAAAGAAATGCAAAAACTAACAAAAATCATAAACTAAACAGGTTTAAAACCCCTAAATTTGTACCTTACTTTTAATTTCCAACAAAATGAGTTTTAGAATAGAAAAAGATACCATGGGCGAGGTAAAAGTGCCTGCCGATAAACTTTGGGGTGCGCAAACAGAACGCTCAAGAAATAATTTTAAAATAGGGCCAAGTGCATCAATGCCATTAGAAATTATATATGGATTTGCTTATTTGAAAAAAGCAGCTGCATATACGAATTGCGAACTTGGTGTTTTAGATATTGAAAAACGCGATTTAATTGCACAGGTTTGTGATGAAATTTTAGAGGGCAAACACGATGACCAATTTCCATTAGTAATTTGGCAAACAGGTTCTGGTACACAAAGCAATATGAATGTAAACGAGGTAATCGCCAATAGAGCGCACCAAATAGCTGGCAAAACTATCGGTGAAGGCGAAAAAACCATTCAGCCAAATGATGATGTGAATAAGTCACAATCATCTAATGACACCTTCCCTACTGGTATGCACATTGCAGCCTATAAAAAAATTGTAGAGACCACTATTCCAGGAGTAAAGCAATTACGAAATACGCTCAATAAAAAATCAAAAGATTTTAAAGAGGTAGTAAAAATTGGCAGAACCCATTTAATGGATGCTACACCATTAACTTTAGGACAAGAAATTTCTGGTTATGTGGCACAGTTAGATCACGGAATTAAAGCTTTAGAAAACACGTTGGCCCATTTAAGTGAATTGGCACTAGGTGGAACTGCCGTAGGAACAGGATTAAATACACCTAAAGGTTACAGCAAGCGTGTAGCAGAATACATAGCTGAATTTACTGGTTTGCCTTTTGTAACTGCTCCTAATAAATTTGAAGCTCTTGCAGCTCATGATGCCTTAGTTGAAACCCATGGTGCTCTTAAACAATTAGCTGTATCCCTTAATAAAATTGCAAATGATATAAGAATGATGGCTTCTGGCCCACGCTCTGGTATCGGAGAAATAATTATTCCTGCTAACGAACCTGGAAGTTCTATAATGCCAGGAAAAGTAAATCCAACACAATGTGAAGCCTTAACTATGGTTTGTGCGCAGGTTATAGGTAATGATGTTGCTGTTTCTGTTGGTGGTACACAAGGGCATTATGAATTAAATGTATTTAAGCCCGTTATGGCTGCCAATGTCCTACAATCTGCACAACTTATTGGAGATGCTTGTGTAAGTTTTGATGTTAATTGCGCTGTTGGTATCGAACCAAATTATGCTGTAATTAAGGAATTATTAAATAATTCATTAATGCTAGTAACTGCTTTGAACACAAAAATTGGATATTACAAAGCAGCAGAAATTGCAAATACCGCTCATAAAAATGGAACTACTCTAAAAGAAGAAGCTATAAATCTTGGTTATGTTACCGCAGAAGAATACGATGACTGGGTAAAACCAGAAAACATGGTAGGGTCATTAAAATAAAAGAATAAAAAATTATTGAATAAAAAAGCAGGTGTAAAACACCTGCTTTTTCGGTCGGTTAGCTATTAATCCTCCTAAAACTTATCTGGAAGATCCTGAATCAAATATATGATTATCAAAAATCTTAGAAGATAACATTTGTTAATATAGCTATCCTCGTAACTTTTTTCTTATTCTACTAAGCTGAACTGGAGTTATGCTTAAATATGAAGCTATATGATATTGTGGTATTAACTTATCAATATTAGGTATGTCTTTCTTTAATTTTTGATAGCGTTGGGATGCATTTAAGGAAATTAATTCCAATTGCCTTTTTTCGTATGTTATAAAAACCTTTTCTAAGATCGTGGTGTATAAATTACTTATTACATCATCGGTTTTGCACATCGCTTTTAGCTTCTTATAATCTATTTCATATACACTGCATTCTGTAATAGTCTCATATACTATTTCAGATGGCGAATTTCTAATTAAAGCAGTTAAAGAACCTGCAAAATTCATCGGGAAGAAAAAGCGTTTATTAAATTCTTTTCCAGATTCTGAAATAATATAGCACCGCATAATTCCAGAGAGCACTAAATACAATTTTGAAGGTACCTTTCCGAGTTCATCAAGTTGTGTATTAGGCTCGAATTTTTTAAACTCTGAGATACTTTTTAATTTAATAAAAGCCTCTTCTGGCAGATTGCCAAAAGAGCTTGAAAACTTATCATTATCAAACATGGGTTATAAGGGTTGGTTGGTACCTGCAATATAAAATATGTTTTATAAATGAAGAAAAAAACTCTACATATGGCTAGAATTTCTGTATAACAAATAAAAGAGCCCAAAAGCATTCACTTTTGGGCTCGAAAGATTATTATTTTTTTATTTACTTAAGTGTGAATTCTGATGTAGACACCAAATCTTTTTGATTAAATACATTCACCACATAACGCCCTTTTTCAAAATCATTATCACCTTTGGCGGTTACAAACTCACAAACGTTTAAGTTTGAATTTTCATAATTAAACTTACTCACAACACTATAATTAAGTGTTTTATCCTCAAAAATAACTTGCTCATTTGCTCCTAGTATATTGTTATTAGGGTCTATTACTTGCACATATAATTCTTGATCACCAGCCTGTACCAATGTATTCTTAGCAACAGTAAAACATACTCTAATTTTATCCGCTCTTCTTGCTCTTTCGGTTGGAATTAATTTTCCTGAAGTCCGCTCAATAACACCAAAACCTTTTAAATCCACAGTATTTAAAATAGAAGCGTTTTCAACTACTTCTGCCAATGCTGTATTTTGAACCAATAACGAATCGGTAAACATAGTGCGTTCTTCTAATCTTACCCTAGTACTATCCAAGGAAGTCGCTAGATAAGAGTTTTCAATTCTTAATGAATCGTTTTGAGCTAATAAAATATCCATTTCTTTTTGAAGATTTCTATACTTTGTTTTGTAGCGCCAAAGACTTTTTACGTTTGTTTCTGATATTCTTAGAGAATCTATCAAACCTTGAATACGCTCTCTGGCTTCAATTAAATCTTTATTGGCTATATCATTCTCTGCAATGGCTTCATCATATTGTTTTGCCATAGCATTTAAATCATTCATTACCAATTGTTTTTCTTCGTTTAGCTCTTTTTTGGTTTCGTTACTTTCTTTATACAAATTCATTGTATAAAATCCTGTAGCTAGAAATAAAACCAATGCTATACCTAATCCAACTTTTAAACCAGTGTTGCTCTTATTTTCCATAATTTTATTTGTTTTTTGTGTTAACGATTAACTACGTTCGTAATTTTACTTAATTTTTGGTAATAGACATTTTCCAATATCACTTACAACATCATATACGTAAATACATTTATTTTAGATGTTTACAGACTAAAAAACATACGAAATTTAAAAATAATCAATTGATTTTCAAATTTTTAATATAAATTTAGTCTTCAGAGGCTTTTAAAGAATCTATTTGACGTTGTAATTTTTCAAGTAGCTTTGTTTTATCGTCTTTAATAGGGATAGTTTTATTTATAGAATCCATAACAGATTGCTCTATATCGATAGTCCTTGACTGTTCAACAAAATAATAGCCAATTTTTTCGCTAGCTCTCCAGGCTTCGTTTAATTGATCATAAACGGTTTTATCCCATTGGCTTGGGTGTTTTACATCTATCCATACCACATCACGGTATTCGCTATCAATTAACACCAAATCTGGTGTAGCAGAACCATCAAATTGTTGGGCGTTTTTATCACTTATTGAAGATACAGTTCCCATAAAGAACATACGTTTTTTACCTGCTATATTTTTGATATATGGGCGAAATTCTACTGGTGTATTCGCTGTCCAATCATATTCTTTTCTAGACTCTTTAACCTTTAGAGGCATTGCAGAAACACCTGCATATCCTTGTTTTTTAGCGGCGTGATTATAATAATACAATTTATCTGTACCATCAGCAGGTACAAAAACACTAAAACTTAAACTGGTACGTTCCTCTCCTACAGGCTCTAAACCAAACCAATGGTAAAGTCCGCTATAGGCGTCCGTTTCAGTTTCTGAAAAATCGAAATCGGTAACAAATGGTTGTTGATTTTGGTCTTTTGGCATTTCAGGAATCTTTACCGCAGTTTCCATGTTCCAAGGTAAAGGGTCGCTAAAACCTCCTAAGAATTTTAAAGATTCTGCCTGCAATCTTGAAACCTTTTCAGCTAATGTGTTCTGCCGGGTTAAATATTGATGGTTTTTCATGTTTTCCGGATCAATATATGTGCCTTTACCTATCAAAATACGCTCTACATAATCGTTAAAACCATGCTCACCATTATCTATCACCATAACACCTCCAAAGGTTGGATATGGAAATAAAAAGCCTTTCCACTTAATCAAACTTACCACCTGAACCCAAGCACCAGAATCATTTTTCATATAATATGTATCACTAGGCTCCATAGTAAACAATTGAAAAAAATTGAAACGTTGTACTACAGCATTATACGTGTTCCTACTAAATTTTAAAGATTCCCCTATAGAAAACGTTACCGGAATTCTATTTTCACTCGAAAACCTTGGAAACGGCGTGGTGCTCGACACCGCAAATACTTCTTCTGTATTATCTGTCATGCCCTGCCATACATACTTTTCTGTTGGCTGGATGGCCATAGTCCATTTATTCTCATTACCTACTCTTACCAAATGCGGTAAGGACACGTCTTTTGTCTCCCCTACACTTTCATTTGCCATGGAGAAAATATTCCGTAATGGTTGTATGCGTTCGTTTTGGGTTAATGGCAGCTCATTTATTTCAACCTTATTTAAATGATTGAAGACATTGTAAGTCTTCATATAATCGTACATTTTAAAATGCCATCCAACGCTATACAAAATTCCAAAAAATAACGCCAATATTCCCAGTATTCCTAGACGGGTTCCAGTACTTGCAGATTTTCTAAATTTTCGTAACCCAAAAAACAAAATACTACCGCTTAGCAGAATAATGAAAATAAACTTTCTAATAAATAATAGAGCGGGCTGATAATCGTCTCTTAAAACAAATAATACTATAAGTAGAACTATAATAGCTACTACAGTTATTGTTTTTTGCTTTTTGCCTTTATTCCAGTAGTTTTTTATCATTATTTAGATGCTATTAAAATTAATTTTCACCATGCTTTTTTACATGCTTAATGGATAATACCATGGCTATAATCATTAGTATTGGAACTAGTATATTCAAAAAACTTATCCAATTAAATTCTGCAGCAAAATCATAATTAAACAATTGAAGAATGAATAAAACTGAAAATATTGCAATTAATATGTATCTAAACCTATTCTTATGCATTTTACAACAACCCTTTATCTTTTAATCGTTCTCTTGCGCTTTTTTCTTCTGATTTTGGTTTGTTATCAATTTCTCTTTTGGCCTCTTCAACAACAGAAGGTTTTTTGGTTGCAATATCCTCAATAAAATCTTTACCTTTCTCAATAGTACCTTGAACCAAATCTTCAACAGATTCGCTTTTTTCATCAATTATTTCGCTGGATCTAAAAATAAAACCAGCCAAGTACGTGCCTAAAACCGTGCCTACAATCATTGATGCGAATATTGATAGAGTTGCAACATCTATTGGAATTAAAAACCGTGTAACAACAATCCCTATTAGGAATAAAAACCCAATAAATACTAAACGAACAATAAACTTTTGCTGATATAAAAAGCCTGTTTTATCCGATGGCTGCATTTGCAACGCTTTAGAGTACATCAACTTATTAAAAAACCTGTAGAGTTTATTACTATGGGATTCTCTCCAATATAGTAAAGCTCCGAATAAAATGGAGCCAATAAAAATTATGAGTTCTAGTGTCATGTTTATAAGTTTGATTTATAAAATTAGTCTAAAAAACTTAAATATTGTTACGTATTGTTTCTATAGCCCAATCTTTAAAGGAATCGTCCCAATCTCTAAATTTATTATAAAAATCTTCTTTATCGTACCAATACCAAAACAATACATCTTTAGGAGCTATATTCATTAATAGTTTCCATATTAAATCTTGATGTTTAGCTTCTAGCGAAGAATGGGGTTTATGCAATGCAAAAAACAGCTTGTCGTCAATAATATCAACTATTTTAAACTGATTGCTCTTCTCTATCTTTTCCAGATAACGCTCCACACTCATTATTTTTTTTCGGGAATTTATATCCAGTTTATTCAAATAACTTTTGAATAAAATAGGGTCATCTAAAATATCTTTAACAGGATGCTGCGTTTGTTTTAAAAACTGAAACATCTCAAATTTCTTGATGCGGTTATAACGCTCTGTCCTTACTTCAGCTTCTAAATCACAATCAATAATGGAATGACTGCGCAATTTATCCATTAATTCAGGCTGATTTATATGATATATCAAAACGTCGTGAGTTGTGTCTTTAATGGCTTCTTTATGCCATGTCTCGTCTTCAAAAACAACTATGGGCACAATAAAATCCCGTAATACGTACACACCTCCAAAAGCCCTTGTGTAAAAAGAATCGGTAGTGTATTCTAACTCGTGCAAATCAAGATCTCTATTACGTAAATCTCCATAGGTTTTTGCCGAATCTAACAACTTTTGGTGCATCGTTTCGCTAATGAAATTGTTACCTCTATTGAATTCATCAACCAATTCTAATTGCGCCGCTTTAACCTTGTCTAGGTTATCAATTAAATGAAATTTTACTGTGATTTTATCATATTTTAAGACATCAAGTGGTTCATAAAAGGCATCTATATTTTGATCGAAATCCAGACAAATAGCAGAGTCTCTAGTAATATCTTTAATTTTTACGCCGTGTACTTTAAAAACATATTTCATTAAATCCCGATCAAACGTATGAAACGGTAAATACACCGGTTTTCCTTTTTGAAGCGGCGAAATAATGATGCCATGTGGATTTGCATCACCATTATTTAGATATGAAGTATCGTCCTTCTCCTCGGCCACTTCAGGGCTCCAACCAATACCATCTATATGAAAGGTATTAAGTTTGGTTTCTGAAAACCCCAATTTTACCAAGCATTTATTATAACGCTCTACGAGTTTCCCGCTTACGGGGATCAATTCACTTCTGTATAGATTTGCTTGTTTTAGTTTGTTCATTTAATCTATTAACTTATGAATTATAGCATACTGCAGCAACACTATGGTTCTAGTATCCATTATTTTACCACTATGCAACATGTCTACAGCTTTTTTAAAAGGGATTTCCAAAACCTCAATGTCTTCAGCTTCAATATCTAAACCGCCACCATCACTCACTTTCATATCATCAGTGTATTCGCCAATAAAAAAGTGCATTTTCTCAGTCATAACACCAGGTGAAGAATAGGCTTCGTATATTTTTTTTACTTCATTTAAGCGATATCCTGTTTCTTCTTCAGTTTCACGAATAATGCAATCTTCTGGGTTGTCTTTATCTAACATTCCCGCTGCGACCTCAACCAGCATACCATCTTCATTATCGTTTAAATAGGTTGGCATTCTAAATTGCTTGGTTAAAATAACTGTTCGTTTCTGTTTGTTATACAGTAAAATCCCTGCGCCATCACCTCTATCATACACCTCTCGCATTTGATTTACCCATTCGCCACTGCGCATCAAATAATCAAAAGTGACTTTATTCAGAATGTAATAGTTATCTGAAAGCAAAGTTTGCTTTATATTTTTAACCTTATTATTTCCCATTTTCAAATTGCCCTCTAGCTTCTGTTTCAATATGTAATTGATTTACTCTAGCATCTACTTTTCGTTTAAAATCGGTATCAGCTATAGTCGCCACATTATCTAAATATCTCACTACTTCCTGACGGCGAATTTCAGAGAAATCCAATCCTTTCATATTTGAGCGCATTAATTCTTGAAGCATATTAAACTTCGTATCATAGTCTTGTTTAAAATAAATATCTGGGTTTTCAAACCAATCTTCTTCCAAATCAAAATCGGTTAATCGTAACGAAATAGCCGACTGAATATTACGAACATCACGTGATGAAAAGAATGGGAACATTGCCTGAATTTCTTTATACAGATTCGCATAAAACAAATGCTGATTCGTTTTAAAGTGTTTTTCCACGCTATCATAAACCTCATGCACACGTTCTTCAGTAGGTTTTTCAACACTACTTAAAATGTCGCCCATGTTTTTCGCTAAACCTTGATCTTGTAAATAGCTGTAGTTTTCTGGCCCTTGCATATTTACAAAATTTGGCATGGTATCATCAATTTTACGCCACCATAGATGATCTTGATCTAAAAAGTCGTGTTCTGTTCGCGCACCATCAATCTTAAAACGACCTTGTACACGCGAAATCACTGCCTTATCCAACATTTCGGGTAAATTAGTGAACAATCCAATAGAACTGTTACCATAATTTACGGCATAAGCACCTTCAGTATAACGTAAAAACACCCCAATCACTTCTTTAACTCCCGCCGAAACACCTTGTGTAGTTCGTTCTTGTAAATTATTTTCAGCATCATCAATAGGTGCAAAAATTAATTTTGAAGGATCTTGCAGCGGCTTCATCCACTCCACCATTTTTTCTGCTGAACCACCTTGAAATGTTGAGATCAACGTATCTGGCATTGGGTGAAATAAAAACGGAATATCCAAGGTATCACAATGCTCTTTTAATCGCGTAGCAATAGCTGCTATTAACATACTTTTACCTGTTCCTGGAATACCATAGCCCATAAAAACAGGCATAAAGCCACCTAATTCTTGAAAGGGGTTTTTCTTTGCAGTAAAATCGTAGCTCAACAAGCGCTCGGTTAAACGTCGTGCAAAATGCTTTGCATCTCGGTTACCAACTATTTGTTCAAACTGAATTTTATTGAACTCTACACTTTTTGCAGTGCCCTGAAACACGTTACTCCATCCTGAAACGGCGAATTCCGAATTTTCCAGTTTGTATGTTCTATCTTCAATCGTTTCTGTATACTCTAAAGAGCTCTTACGTAATTGAATCTCGTCAATTAAGGCTTCAAAATAAACTACCGTGAAATCGATAACATCCTTATCAGACTTAATAATTTCTGGATGTCCCAAATATTTATCATAATAAAATAAACTACAGGAAATCCCTTTGATGGGCGACATTAAAGACACTTCAGGAATACCTGCGAACTTCTGCTTCATCACGCTCAAATCGTCCGAAGCATGAGGTTTTAAGTCATGTAATATCTTATAGGCTTTAGAAAACAGCATGAATGCCGTTGCAGTGTGCATTTTGCTTTCAAACTCACGCTTTCCGTTGGTGTCTAAAGCTGATTTATTCTCGTTTAGACTTGCCAAACCAGAGGCATCGTAATAACTGTCCTTAATCCAAATACCCAAAGTAATCCCTTCTTGAACCGCATACAACGTCTGATTCAAATAAATAGGAATCGCAACGGAATCTGGTAATAAGCGTTTCTTCAAAGCTAAAATAGTTTTAGAAACCGAAGTTACATTTACCGAACTTCCATTATTAGCGCGAGATAAATACAACAAAATAGATTCATCTTTAGCATCTTTATCTCTGTTTTTTGCACGAGCACCTTGCTCCCATTGCACACTTTTTAAGTACGATGAAGCTTCATCCCGAAGCATGTCAAGTTCAGATAGTTTTATAGGAAATGTTGAGTTATGTTCCATGTTTTAGTATTCAGTTGGCAGTAAGCAGTCTTCAGTTCTCACTCATACTTACTCACTCTGTACCATATTTTCGTTAATTATTTTATACTCCAAATTTGTCTGGATTATTCATCATGTAATTTAATAGTTTGCCTATTTCTTCTCTTTTATATTGCAATTCATTTCTTTTATCTTCTGAAATATATTTGCAAGCCACTGCAAAATCTAGCCATAATTGTGTTTCAGAATTTTCACCATCAGCATCAGACAACTTACTTTTAAAATGCTTTTCATACTGGCGTTTTCTATAACCTTCAGCTATATTTGAGCATACAGACCTACTTGACCGAACTATTTGAGAAGTCAATCCAAACATCTCAGATTTTGGAAATTCTTTAATTAAATGAAAAATCTCCATTGCTAAATCAAATCCTTTTTGATATGCTAACAATGTCTTAAAACTCATATTTCATTTTTTTGACTGCCAACTGCTTACTGCAAACTGCTTACTGCAAACTTATTTCTACACCAGCAATCTCAATCGGTGGTTTTGCCAATCCATTCATTATATCTGGTGTTCTGTTGTATAATAATTGAATTACACGATGCGGTGCCAACACATATTTTTGTTGAAACACATCGCCCCAACGCTGTAAGGTTTGCTTATTAAAAAAGCTACCTTCTTTAAATTCACTTTCAGTCCTTACTTCAGTAACTTTTAAGGACACTGCGTATGATTCTAAAGGGATTGTTTTTTTGCTTATAGCCTCTAAAACAGTATGTGTAATGGCATTTTCATCTTTCGTAAACATGTTATGTACGGGTCCTAAATCTATACGCTTTATGTGTTTGGGCGATACTTTGGAAAGTTTTTTATCTATACCATACGCCATTGTATCTAAAGCCATCTTACGGTCTGCAGAATTTTTTAAAACATCATATATATCATGCTTTACATCTTGCACATCCGATCCACTATAGTCAAAATACATAAAACATATAAAGGGTCTGTTTAGTATTACATCATAAAAGCTCCAACTGGTCATATATACCGCATTACTTTCCTTAGGGGCGCTTACGATTTTGCCCTGTACAAAGCGATTGAAAATATAGTGCTTATCTACAGACGAATAATATACGATTGATGCCGCTTGAAACAACCTACTTTTCTTCACACGCTGTTTTTTACGCATCAAGGTATCCAAAAACTCCTCTTTAAGCGATGCAATTGGCGTCAACCTGCCTAAATACTCATCCCTTAGCTCTAAATCGTTAAATAAATAACGAAATTCTAAATAATTTGGAAATCCAGATTCGGTTAAATCTACCTTCATATTATCCTCATCATCGTACATATATTTTATACGCATTGCTTCGATGGAGTACAATATCAAATCACAATATTGTTTAAACATAGCCACCTCGGCATTATTACATATATTTTCCCGTTGTACTGCAACCACTAGTTCCTTAAACACAAAGTCTATCATTTTATGATAAAACGTGTAGTGTGCTTTGGAATCTAAAATTGCAGAATCTAAAGGTGTAACAATTTGGTTTATGGACATGAGTCAGTATTCAGTAAACAGTCGCAGTGTGCAGTAGCAGTATGCGAAATTAATTTTTCTTTTTTTTGCGTTACCACAAGGGTCGGGCTTTCACTACTCGCTCCCACTCCCGAAGCTTCGGGATCGGGGAGCTCAAACATACCGTTCAATCCCTAACGCAGATAGAGCTAGTTTAAATGTTATAGCCTTTTATTGAAAATTTACGATAGTAAATCGTCATCCTCCGCTTTTGGCTTTGGTTCTCCTACCGGTTTACCATCGCCACCTGAAGGTGCATTTGCATCTGCTTTATAATACTCTTCAAAGATTTCCTTCATATCTATACCGTAACGCTCCGCAAAATTCTTCTGAATGTCTACATCCTTCTCCCTAATTTCCTGTAAAGCCTCAGCATAACTACTGTAAACACCTTGCATAACTTTTTCATGTACTGGAATATTATCCATCATGTCCTGACGTGCCTTGGCGCTTGCAGTATGCATCGCAGCCAGGGTTTCTCCTATATGTTCATCAGTTTTTACACCAAGATGCTCTAGAATGGCGGCAAATTCTTGGTCTGTACGGGCTTTTAATGCCACCACGTAACCATCGTAATATTTTAAACGCTCTTCCGTATCACTTTTAAGTTTCGCACGGTGTGTTTGTAAATTACTTCTAAGCGATGTTAGCACTTTAATAGTTAAGTTATGCTTATGTACAAAACTATCCTTACTAGCAGCAAGCGTTGTATACGCATTTTTTAAACCTTCTAATTCCTCTACCTTTTGCTCAAGTTCTGTAACTTTACCGATAGCTTGAGCATATTCCGCAGATTGTTTGTCGGCGATATCCTCTAATTCCTGCCTTGCTTGTTTTAAAAGCGCATACTGCTCTTCTAATTTAGCTTCTACTTCTTTTTTCTTCTCAAGCGCTTTTGTATGATTTTTAGTGGCTTCAACAATAGCATCTTGCAATTTATCTTCTACTTCCTTAATTTCAATTTCACGGTTTTTTAAGCGCGTAACTGCTGCCTGAGATTTATAGGATAACTCTTTTAAAAGTGTTTGTACGTCTGCACTTTCAATACGCTCCTGAAACATAGCTTTTGCCTTATTATCCGCGGCGGCTCTTGTTTTTTCGGCATCCTTAAGTGCTTGTTCTGCTTTTGCAATTTTACTTTTGCGCCCCCAAAGGTTGTTCCACCAAGTATCTGGCTTCTTTTGAGCATCTTCCAATTCAATTCTAGCGCGCTCGAGTGCTTTTTGTGCATCGTCTATCACCTTTTGCTCAGTGGCATTTAAAGATGAAAACTTCTCGAACAAGATACCTACTTCATCCTGATAATCTGTTAAATCTTTAATGGCATCCAAAAGTGTAGTTCTATCCTTTTCTGCCATATGTACGACATCATCCAATGTTGCATTTAATATTTTCTGACGAACTTCAGGATCATCCTCTTGCGATAGTTTAGATTTCATGGTGTCAATAGCTTTCCCCCAGTTAACATCTACTTTTTCGGTTTTTTCATTCGAGTCGGTTTCTAGTAAATCAAAATCATCAGACATGGTATGTATTGTGTTTTTAAGTTAAACATTTTTAAGGACAAGCAATTTCGTTAAAAAAGATGACTTTTAAAATTTAATTGTCTGTAAATTATAGGTGTTGTTTTAATAATAATTGTTACAAAATACTATAATTTTTCATTTTTTATCCTAAAATTCTGTCAGATAATACGTCAAAGTAAATGATTGAAAACCATTGATTTATATAACAATCGTTAACTTTTTAATAAACATATGTTAATAAATAATAGATTATTCTATTCATTTATAGAGTTTTAGTTCAAAAAAACTTTATATTTGTGAAGCTATTAACCCAAATCATATAGTTCATGTTTCTTTTAAACATACCTCAAATCAAAATCTCTTTGCTTATAAGTCAGAGTCAAATTGTTACCATCCTTTCGGTGGTAGTAGTGTTTTTTCTCATACTTCTTATTTTAGGTGTTAGGAAATCTTACATCCTAAAGAAGGAAAATGATAAGCTAGCACAGTCTGGTTCATTGCAAAGTGATGATGATAACAAAGCCTACAAGGATTTTAGAGACGGGCATTTGTACGATAACAAATAAGAAGCCTATGTTTGTTTTATTTATAATATTCTTACCTATTCTATTACTTTTAGTTCTCATTAATTTTAACGCAAGAAAATCCAAAAAGCTTATAAAAAAATTCAATTTAAATAAAAAAGCTGTTGATGAGGCGTGTTCTCTATCGAATTATAATATTGGTTCTAGCCATTTATACGGTAACCATTAATTTGTTATAATAAATAATCATTTGTCTTTTTATTCAATTTATAATTTCAAGCTACCCCCATAATCACTTACAATTATATTAAGATAACTAAAATTAAACGTAATGAAGACATTATTACTAAATATTCAAGAGGCAGACAAACTTAATGATTTAAGTACCTTAATAAGTATTTTATCTATTGGTTTTGTTACAATTTTAATATTGTTAACTATAAGCCAATTTAAAGTATATAAACAGAAAAAGAGAATAATTTATTTAGAAAAAAAATTGAAGTTGAAACAATAAAAAAAGCCTGCTTTAGCCAGTCATGGTCGGAAGAAATTCCGACCATTTTTTTAAGTTTCAAAATGGTTTAAGTTACCATCACAATCTACAACAATCATAGCGATAGCTAAATTTCTGAGTTCCATTTTAAACCTTCTTTTAGCCGTTTTATAACCTATTTGGTTGGCCTTTTTATAGATTAAGATTAACATGGCTACGATTAAAGTCA
>Ga0209654_1001923_pt1 | contig 15284 bp, 10 predicted proteins | sample SaaInl1SG_22_DNA_FD_184646 | JGI IMG/M metagenome (GOLD analysis project Ga0209654, IMG submission 184646) | Marine microbial communities from expanding oxygen minimum zones in the Saanich Inlet - ESP_161SG_22_DNA (SPAdes) (version 2) | ecosystem: Environmental > Aquatic > Marine > Intertidal... | reverse complement strand
ATGTCAGATATTGGGTCCTCAGAATCAACCAAATCAGTTATTTTGCCAACCAATATCACAGAGTCTTTGGGGACTATTGAGACAGTCTTGGAGTATTTGCGTGACAGAGGCAGTGTCTCTGCCGTGCAGCCTGACATTAATCCTAATAACGAAACCCAAGTTCAAAAAGACCCGCCAGCGAAGGATCCTGACAATTCCTCTGATGATCAAGTGTTAGACTAAGCGAAAGGTAAATATCAGAACATGGCTACATTAATTTTTGATCCCGAGATTTGGCTGGCTCTGGGGCTACTATTGGTTATTCTCGAGATGACCATGGATGGCAGCATGACGTTTTTTCTCCCGCTAGGCATTGGTTGTGCTTTCACCGCAGCCGGGCTGGCCGGATGCGCCGACAACCCTGCAGGGCTGTGTTCGGCTTACACGCGATGGTACTACCTACTAGCGATGACCGGAGTGGCCGCGATAATAGCGGCGGTTCTTCTGAGGCGCGCCTTTCACAATACTCAAACCCAAGAGAACGATGTCAATAAATTTTAAATACCTGTGTCAATTAACGCATAAACCAGCGCGCCAGCTATCCCTAAAATCGCAACACCATAGATAATGATGAGTAAGGTTAGGGCGCCGGACGTATTCAAATTCAACGCCAATCCAGTCTCGCGCAACGGCATCCAGTCTTCCTTTCGGGGGGGCTGCCGGGTCTCCACTGCCTCCATTTTTGCCTCAAACTCTCCATCGGAGAGACGGTTCTTAAACTCCTCAGGGGGCCGAGTAAAGCGACCCTCTTTATCGCGCCAACGCCCCACGGTCGCATCAAATTTGTAGGGTTGAGACAAGTTAAACTCGACTGAATGCAGTTCTTTAGATCCCAGTTGATTGGTTTGTATAGTGAGCAAACCCTTTTCATTCACTGAAAAAATTGTCTGGAAGCGCTTCTCGCCAGCAGGCGCGGGTTCGATGTCAGTAATCTGAATGACACCTAAATAATCAGCATCCTTTAAGTTACTCGAGCTTGAGTTAGAGAGAAAAATATTCTGCTCAATAATGGACTGGTTATCTTCACTGGTCTCGAAGATATCCTTACCCTCGCAAGGCAGTTTTGTACCCCGTGGGATTACCTCAATGTACTCGGTAGACTCCGACAGGCCGCTACCGCGATCGACATATCGTTCATACCCGAGACTCACGGCAAGGCGGTTATTACTTATCTCTAGTTGAAGCGGGCTGACACCTTGGATCTTATTCGAATTATCAATTACCGGATCCACGTCGTTAATCTGAGGTCTTTGCAACCGTTCGTCATGACGGTTCGCTATAGTACCCGGGTCAGGGAAGTTCTTGCTCTGGGCGACCCTTAGAGCGGCTTCAAGGAACGTCGTGTTGTGATACACCCGGTTTGGGTTGACGCGCGCGCCAAAGAATCTCTCCTTCCTAACCATTACTTTTTCTCGGCTGACTCATCGGGGGCATCTTTATCGACCTGGTCGTTAGGTAAAGACTCGATGTCGGATGGTGCCTCGCCAGACTGCGTCTCTGCTTCAGGATCAGCTACTTCCTGTTCAATCGAAGCATTATCAGCGACCGCGGGTTCTTCGACCAGTGTCTGAAGACCCAAGACTCTGCCCTCCACCTCTGCTTTGACCTCATCCGGCAGCTCATTATCGAGAAAATCTAACAGTTCCTGAGGATTATCCATCGGGACCGGAACATAGACGTACTGGGGTACCTGGATCTCGCGTTCTTGTATACGTGTCTCTACTCTTTTCCTGCGCCAATTGACCACAAACAAGCGAAGCGAGTAGAACAACTTATGAAGCACGCCGCGGGTACGGACTGGCTTACCCAGTGCGTTCTGAGTTTTCCTCCTCTCATGGTCGGCGATGCTCTGAAGGGCCAACGCGACTATCGCCGTAAGCGGTCCAACCAAAGCAGCCAACACGGCTAGTGAACCGGCCCAAATTACACCGACCTTTTTTGCAGCGGCGTCAGTGACGTCTTCAGCTTTGATGTCCTCACCATCGGAGAAAAATCCTGACGCTGCTAATCTCCGTATTTGATCCAATTGAGCCTTCCGTCGTCTCTGGCTCTCCAATTCGGCCTCCTGTTGCCTGAGTACTGAGAGCCTCTCATTATCGGCCAAACTCGTTGTAAGCGCCCTGTTTTCATCATCCTGAATTTTCAGGAGTTGGGTCTGAGCCTTACCAATCTGATCTTCGATTTGTCTCCGATTTACCTCTGCCTCGGCATCAACCTCGTCAAGTTTTGAAACCACGGCCGGATCGGTTCTTGCACTTTTAAGAATATCGTCAATCCTTGACTCAGTTTTTTGAATGATGCTTCTTGATTCAGACTCTAACTTCGAATACTCCGCATCTTTGTTCTTCCAGTCAGGCTTTGTTCGCGGATGAGCGAAGCTATCTAGTTTTTTTTGTATCGCCTTCGCTTCGGCTCTCATGCCCTGAGAGACATACGTCTTTATCTGCTCTTCCCAACTTCTTTTTTGATCATCGTACCGCCCTTGCCTTTCTGCCTTCCATGCCTCGAATTCATTTGTCGCAGTCTCGAGTAAGGACTGAGTGCGCTGGCTCTCTGTCTGCAAATTAGCAAGCTCTGCCGCCAGATCGTTGGGCAATTGATTCATCAAAACATTCGATTTTCGGTTCTTGCGTTGCTCTTCTATCGCAGCGAGACGAGCCTCAAGGCCCGCGATACTGGACTCAAGTTTTCCCTTATCTGATGACAGACGGTCTAAGGTATCTCCAGACTCAATCAGCGCGATGTCAGACTGAACTTTCTTGAGATCATCAACCACGTCTTGATAATCGAGTTGGCGGATAGTGATCGACTGCTCCAATCCTTGAAAAACCGATTCGAATGTAATGAATGCCATTCCAAGCAAAGCGACGAAGACAAATGGTTTAAAACCTAACGGAGCCGAAAATAGGAGCGTTGCAAGCGGAATCTTTGTCAACTCCGCGAACGCCACCATTACTGACGCGCCGATGAACGGGATCATATTGATCACCGCTGGCCACCCGCCCTGTTGCAGGCTTTGGTACAAAAGAAGTCCTGCGATGCTTAAGCCCACAATCGCGGCAGTAATTTCGAGGACCCACGCCCCCTTGTAGGTCCACTCACCGTAGCTTTCTAGTCTTTTTATCACTGACCTACCTCATTCATTTTATGAACAATTTTAAATTAACCACAGAAACCCTTTATTATTCCATCATTAATCGTTGGGAATGTCATGTCAGGTTTATTTCGGTACATCATCTTACCGCTCTGCCTTTGGTGGTTAATCACCGGTGGCTACGAGACGCTTATCCCAGAGAATAATGAAGATTCCGAGCTTCATGTGAAGACGCCGACCCCTGCGAAACTCACACAAGAACGCGAAACACCAAGAATTGTTCCTCCAAAGGCTGTTAAAAGAGAATACGTAGAGCGAAACGGTAGGCCCGATAAAACAACAGACCTTGGAAAATCGGCAGTAGCTGAAAGAAAATGCGAATCTCTAACAGCCAGGTTACTGGCCGCAGAAACCGACAGTACATCAATTGACACAAAGGCTTTGACCGAATGGACGTTCTGCAGCGTGAGCGACTCAGAGAAACAACGATTGTTTCGGTACAGTTTAGTCGACTTTAAGCGGGATAAACTAATCGACAGGGCACTGGAGGTCTCTTCACTTTACAAGCAAACTTACCCCAACGATCCGTATCCACTATTTGAAGAGGCGGAGATCTATCAAATATCGGGGTTTCCTGAACGGTCGTTGGAGTCGTTTATTTCGGGTTTCAAGCTTTCTCGAACGAAGTCAGAGATTGAGCCTCGATATTTCATGACCGCCCTAAAATCCATGCAACGTCTCGGTCTAATTTGTGAGCAACAACAGCTACTGACGTCAATGCTGACACTCAATCAGCTGAATGCAGAAGTTAAGCGATCAATTTCTAATCAAATACAGATACTGAAACCGAAATGCGGGTGATCTTTCGGATTTCGAAATCACACAACTTTCACTCGGCGACCCGTCAAACGCCTCCCACTAAAAACGCCCGGAAACGGTCGTGGAATAACCCGTATCTGTCACCATCGTATCTGAGCAATTTGCCGGCCCGGACTCGTATCATTGCAATATCAATGGGGTACAACACTCTGCCGGGTAACACCTCATGATGATTGAAGTAGTCTGCAAAAAACTCGTCGTCACCTAAGTCGAACATGAGGGCCAAGGTCAACAAAATACGCTGCAATAAAAAATTATTATCGTCAGGTAGTTGCAGCCAAATCTCATCAAATGCATCCTCGAGAGACGCAGGGAGAGTTTCAGGGCGCCGTAGATCAGAACGACCGTCACGGATCGATTGTGCAACAAATCTTAAGAAAAAAGGATCGGCCCCTCGTTGAGATGTATTCGCGGTCAACCAGACATGCTCCGTAGTTTGATCAGGCACTGTCTCGTCAGTTGAAAGCTTCTTGAGAAAAGTTACTACATCTTCACGAGTCAGACCGTCCAGAGGATCTGCACTCTTAAGTTGATACCGATTTCCCTCACTCAAGTGAGCAAGCGAGTCTTCGACAATCGGATTTGATGTCGTCTCATCAACCCGGAAGCTGATGATAAAACGGATTCTAGGTGGTAAAAAGTCCGGGAGAAATTTTGCTATGGACTCATCCGAATCAAGATCACTCTCGTCTAGGGCATCGATGATGACCACAAGTTGTTCGTCGTCAGCTAGGGCTTGACTGACCCTATAAAAAAACTCCGGAAGACGTTCCTCACGGAACTTCGATAGATCATCGTCAAAATAATCTGTCGCATCGAGTTTTAATTGAAGGCCTACCTGCCCAATGATTGATCTAAAACAAACCTCAGGCCGATCACGGCCCTCGAAACGCGCACAAAAATGAAACGCCCAGATGATTTTTTTGTTTGTATCTAATGGAAGTAAGTCTTTCGTGTTTCTGTGGTTGTATAGGTTGGCCAAAAGCGCGGTCTTACCCATCCCAGCGTAGGCCTTCAAGATGCCATACGGTATGTCGCTTGTCTCAAGGAATTCACTCAATTCCAAAAATACCTCATCTCGCCCCACGAACATAAGCGCTGAGTCCATTGCAAAAGTCGAAAAATCAATAATCGGATTTTTAGGTTGAGGTGGCGCTGGTATTTTAGCCATAAACTTTTGGAAAGAATCATAAGTACCTAGCTTCTGGCCATCTAGGCCGTGCGAGACCATGTAACGAAATGCGATGTATGATGGCACTGAGTCTCCAATCGAGTTCAGGAAAAATAGTTCAGAGACCTTTTCGCCGTCGAGTTCATCGCGAAATGAAAGTAAAGGATACAAAGGAATGGACTTGGATTCACTGATGAACAGATAGGTACCGTCATCGTCAGGACAAGACCACCGGGGATTTTCTAATTTGGTGGGATACTCTCCCACCAAGGTGAATGTGTCGGACTCGCTAAAGGCAACCAGGCGGTAGTCGCACAGCACTTCAAAAGCCCCGACCAAAGCAAAGATTTTGTCTCGTGATATATCGAGATCGTCGGGGGTTATTTTCTCTCCGTGCAGCAGTCGGTTTCTGAAATTAATTAATTCCTGTGACACCGCCTTGAACTTTTGATTTCTTTTACCGACGGAAACTTTCCCATCGAGGATACCGAGCAATCTCTCATATACTGAATTCGACTCAAGACTACGTATAGGTTTGCAGAGACTGCTCGCTAGATCGAGCCAGGTGCCGTCTGTGGGACTGCGAAGGGCTTCAGTAATTTGAATGTTGATCTTCCGATTTTTACCTCCCGTCTCGATAACGTAGATCTGAATAAATACCGTCGCGATAAAACGAAGTAGAAGGCTATGTAAAGCGCAAATGCTAAATCCAAGCTGGGGGGCAGGCTCTCCTCGTTGTCTTGCCTCATTTTCTTGCCACAAAAGCTTGAATCTCAACCCAAGCGGGTACGGGAGCTCACTGATTAAATCTGTATCTGACCTGCTCGACGACGTTGATCCGGCCTTAAAGAAATCATTGAAGGACTTCACCAGAGGGCCTATAGGAAACTGTGAACCACTCGTCTCGTTGACTCGTTGTACAAGATTCACGAACTTCTGCTTGACCTCCTTCGGAGAGCCTTCGCCAGACTCGGCAGACACTCGTAAACTCTCAAGTTCTGACAACTGAGATGGATTCAACGCCTTAATAAACTGCTCAAGCATGAGTCGTCTCTCCAATCAACTGATCCACTTGAGGCCTCTTGATGTGAAAAATTGGAGCCCATTTTTTTTCGCGAGTAGTAACATCTCTCGATTCATCCAGAAAAGGCGCCAACCGCCAAAGGGCCTTTTCGACTTCCGGCTCAAACACCTCACACTTCCACTCAGCTTCTAAAAGATCGCAGATTTCGAATAAAGTTCTAGGCCGACGGAGTGAAGATATACAAGCCAAAACCTTTGTAGGGAATTCCCCATAATTTTGGTGAATCAGAATCAATGAGTCCTTGTAATGATCTAACGAGAAAGATCTTTTCCTCCGCTCCATCGTCAGAAAATGATCATATGTGAGTAATGCCTTAACAGACCCCTTGATTACAGAAGCAACTACAGTAATGGGGGAACCCGACAGCAAATTATAAATATCCAAAACGGTGAGGACCTCTCCTCTGTAACTGACATCGCCGTGGTGGAGATCACAGATTCCGAGAAGCATCTTCTTTCCAGAGGCTCGAAGGTAATCGAGGCCCTCCTTTAACTCGCGGATACAGTCCGTGGGAATCTCATCGAACTGGAAAGCTCCGCGTGATAATTTTTCGATTTGCCGCAACAGAAAACAGCAGAAAGTCAAACCAGACTGTGAAACATGGTCTCTGTCCACGATATATATGGCGCATGCATCGAATCTGCGACCAATAATTGACTCGCCTTCGTCGACCAACAAGCTCTTAAAGATAAATTTTGCACTAAGGCCGGCCGGCTCATTTAACAAAATTCTGGATGGGGGATTTATCTCGTCGAGCCTAGATAGGACTGATTCCCAAACCAAATGTCGACGATTTGCTCGAAATGAAGATACCTGAGTGGCGAAATCGAGGCGCCCGGCACGCTCTTGCTGATATCGCTGATACCAAGCAGCAAGGCAATCCAACTGAAAGATCTGTTCATAGTTCAAATCAGTCAGATGTGTCGAGCTAGCATCGAGTTCGTAGTTTTCCCCAGAGAACCTTACGACAAATAGTGGGTGGGTTGTCACCAGATCACCATGCGATGTTCGAACGTAGATATGATGCGGGATCATATCTGCCGTCTCGATATTAACACCAATCCCCATATCCCATGATTCATTGACCAAACGAACCGCATGGTTTTCATCACGCCATAATAGTGAGCCTGAAAATAAGCTATCGAGTCCTTTCACAAGGGCGGCTAGTTTTTGTCTCATCTCATGGAGCTCACTCGAGACTGACTCCATGCTTCCGTGACTAAAACTATTACGAAACGTAATCAATTGTGTGATCGGTCCCTCGAAACCGTAGTCCAAGCCGGTCAAGCATTCACAATCAATCTCCAAGTCTCGAGCGGTCGCACATGTTTGTATTATCCGAGAAATGCCTGCCCATTGACCTACACCAGGATCCCGCCGCAGTGACTGAAACAGAAATTGATTAACCTCGACATCGGGTGCGCCGGAATGAATGTAGAAGGATAACCACAGCCTCCCAAGAAAACTGACTAATACTTCTATAACAGCAACTGTCTCGTCCGCGGTTGTCTCCTCACCACTCAACTCAATCTCAGACAATAGGGTTCGTATCGCTAAGGCAAGGTGTGGGGGAAGTGACTGAATATCAATGTCATCAAATTCTAATTTATTCATCATTTAAACCGCTCAGTCAGCAAATTTGCAGACACTCCATTCCATTAGTTTTTTACTTAGTAAATCCTCTAGAGGCTTATCAGGGTAGATTTCAAGCAAATGTTTAATCCGTCGAAGAATCTGACAAATCTGATCAACAGGAATCTTGCCTTGATGCACCAATTCTTCTCGAATACTTAAACTGTTTAAAAATTCACGTCCAGCTGACCGAAAGTTATTTGAATACTGGAACGTCAACCCCAACGCATTGGACACGGCGGCCAATCGATTGCTCCCTTGCTCGCAATGTTTTTGTGCGCGAGACAACACATCAATCGCCATGCTCAGCTTACCAGACTCTCGAAGACACACACCCAGCATTTGCTGAGCATTCAGGGTTCGATGGTCGTGGTCACCGAAGTTTTTAGCGTAACTATCAACCGCAAGCTGATAGTAATCAATGGAATCGTCCAACTGGCCCGCATCTTCGAGAAAGCCTGCTAGATTAATGATGACATCAGGTGTCTTCGGATGATCGAGGCCGTATTCAGACGTCAACCGCCGCACAACCTCTTTATAAGTAGCCTCGGCTTCTACCAGCTTTCCCTCGCCTTCGAGACTGCGGGCCAGATTGTTCTCCGTGAGTAACGTATCTAGGTGTAAAGGTGAGCGATGTTTCTTCTGCCAGTCAGCCACAGAAATAAGCAGGGGGCTCGATCGCGAGTATTCTGCGGTTTCAATGAATAAAACAGCCAGATTATTCATCACAGCAATCGTGACCGGATCATTATCTCCTCGAACCAGACGACTGTGATTCAAAGCATCTTCAAACAAAGAAGCGGCCTCTTCAAATTGACCGAGCTCTGTTAATAAAACAGCAAGGTTCTGCTTACTCTCCCAAACACTCGGATGCCCATTACCTAAAGAAATGGATCGCTTGCGAATGACCTGCCGATATGTGGTCAAAGATTCCTCTCGTAGTCCGAGATCATGCTGAAGCATTCCGAGAGCATTAAGTGCGGAGAGTGTTCTAGGATCTGATTCACCAAAAGACTTCTTACTAAGATTCAGGCACTCAGACCTCAGACTGAGGGCGTCGCGGTATTTCCCCAAGGAAACCTTTACATCTGACAAATTAGCGTATGAGTCAATAGTAGTGTCATGCATCTGTCCCAAATGAGATCGCCGCGATTCTAAGACAAGCTCCAGTAAACCTTCAGCGCGATCAAATTGACCCGTATCAGCAAGTATCTTTGCGTAAGTAGTCTGGAAAATTAATACCCACTCCATCTCATCCACAGACTCAAACGGCAATGAGGTAGCAACATCCTCCGCAAACTCTAAACTTTCCCTGAAACAGCCCGCCGTTCTTAAAAAACCGATCAAAGTAATTAATTTCGGTAAATTGGATGAGCAATCGCTAAGCAAAGACAGAGGTTCCAATGCCTCGGAATAGAGCCGGCCCCAATCTGAGGGCCCCAAAACTTGCCATAGTTTTTGCGCGGCATGACGGCGCAAATCGTCTTCAAGGAAGAGAAATAAAAAATTAATATTTAAAAGCAATAAACGGCTTATCTGAGGGCAGTTCGCCTTGATAGCGTGATCCGGAGACCATCTTACTAAGTAAGAATGACAATTAAGGAAGGAACTCTTTAACGCATCATTAATCTGGTCGATGACTTTCAAATGATGTGCTCGGATACTCTGCTCGCGTAGCTTCGCCATTCCCCCACCATATTATTTTTTATACTTTCAGCCGTCGCAGGAATTAAATTTCTCAAGAAAATCTTTTCTTAGATTTTGTTTCCAGCGATCGCCGACATAGGCTGGCGCGTTTAACAACAATTCATCCACCTGAGTGACCAGATGATCTGGATTACAACTGTCAGGCAAGACACCAGCAATGACCATCATCCCAGCCAACTCAGATAACAGAGACCCCAGATTTTCCTCACGCTCGTAACCCATCTCAACCCAAGAGTCTGCGATACCTTTCAAACGTACAATATGACCTGATAAATCTGCCTCTGGAATTTCTTTGGCTCTACCTAAAAATCCGTAGGCCCTTGCCTCAAATGTCCTCGCCATCAACGCATTTTTAGCGTTAAACGATTGATCTGGGCTTGGATACTCTTCAGATGACGCCAACCACTGGGGCAGACGATCTAAAAAACGCTTATAAGATGCAGTTGCTAATTCAATATCACCGGCTTTCTCAGCTTCAACAGCTGGAAAATACTGAGCTCTGGCTGCTGCACCGTAAGTTGCCGGAATATTCTCAAAATCCGAAAATTTTCGGAGTATATTGACTGCTTCGTCTGCTAAAGCAACAGCGTCATGTGCCGTTGAGTCCATATTACTAATATCCCTAAGAACTAAGCTCCTCACCAGAAGCTCTGACGCATCGCGACTCCATGCCGGAACAAGCTGCAATAACTTACGGCATGTTTTGACAACTCCAGATTGCTCTTCAGCTGAGTGACTGCCTCGATCCTGAATCGCAAGAATATGCTCCAAACGAACTCGCACCCAATTGGGCCGGGCTATCGCTCGCTGATCCATGAACACTTCACTGATCCTTGCTTTGAACTCTGACCGCAGTATGTCGATCTCCGATAACGATAAGCCTCTTGAGCGAAGACCCTGAATCATATGGGATAACGAGTGCACCAAATAGATTAAGAATTGATCAGAAACGAGCCGACTTAAAGGATACATTCCAAGTAACGTCATCACCTCTTGCAGATGAGAGGCTACCGCAGGCACATTGTCTTCCTTATTCTGAATCTGCTCTAAGTGCACCATCGATTGTAAAAAAAGATAGTCAGGCGCCAAAGTATAGACTTCACTATGATCAAGCTGATTGATTTGCAGAAAGCCATCGATCGTAACTATCAATCGATTAATCTGAGCAAAATATTCCCTATTGGGTTCCCGCTTACCTCCGAGCTGCGAAGCCCCTTTGAATATCGTTTTTTTGATCTCGATATACTTCGTCGCAGCAAATGCAATGATGGGCTGTAAAAGGTGACCAGCATCATTACAGGGAATCATTGACAAATCCCCCAGCACTGCCTCGAAATCGCTAGATCCCAGCAGGTCCTCGCTCACAATCACGGATAAACATCGTGCAGTTAATAATTGATGAAACGACTCTTTTTGAAGAATTGGGCCTTTGAGTTCAAGAGCCACCGAAATCGCTTTCTCGAGTTCCTTCGACCTAAACCGTAAAACTATTTCGCGTGACCTCGGGTCATAAAAAATCGGATAGTGCTTGTTAATCGCATCTGTAGCAGCAAAGATTGAGCTCTCATCTCGGGCAAGAATTTGGCTCAACGCACTTACCGAGATCCTTCCGCAGTAACGCATCAATAAACTGGATGCTAAAAGAAGCTCCTGGTGTAGTCGGTCGTGGCATAGCTCACGAACTAACGCGACTAGATCACTATCTGTCTCAGCAAATGCTCGCTGCAAAAGATCATGAAAGTTGTCGAATTCCGGTCTCAAGATCTCCATTCTCTGAGATAACGAACGAATATCTCTCGGGTCACAGACTCCGTCCTCAGAGATCAAAGTCTCTACGGTCATTTCAAGTTGATCCCTCGAAATATCGGGGAAACATCTTTGCATGTACAACATGCTGAGCTCACGATTGGGCTGTTCAACCTTCCTAAACTGATCCGCTAGTTCTCTAAAATCAGCCTCAGCCTCGAGGTCTGAGTGATTAAAAAAGAGATAAAAAACAATCCTAGCTCCTTTCATATCAGAAGCAGAATCCTTCATCAGCTTCAGAAACTCGACCGACGGCGTCCCAAATTGAGAAGAATGAAGAACCGCATAAACAGCTGAATTGGACCTAATACGATCTTTAAACTTTCCAAGAGCATCTCGCAGAATATTTTTACGACCCAAGTCTGGATCCGACTGTCCAAGAGCCAACACGGTCGCGAACGGCAGACTACCCATTAACTCAGAAACAATTCCTTCTTCTGATTGATGATTGGAGTCACTATCTAGCCGTTCTCCAGCCAATATTTCGACAAACCCCCACTCAGACATGCCACATTCAACTAACTCTGAATTAGTAAATGTTCCACGCGACGCACAGGTTTTAGCGAGAAGACCAGCGACGAACGCTGCATAGTCCTCATCAGCGCTCTCAAGCACTGTAATCTGAATTCCTCTATCGAAGGACTCAGCGTGAGACACGAGATCGAAGTACTTCTCTATTGTTTCGCTAGAGGGAGCCAAGACATCGGGTTCATTTGGTATTCGTTGGATAGTCTCAGTAACGGATTGTCTTGATACAGCCACAAGCCAATATGCAACGCCGCCCGCAACAATCACAAATACAACCAACGAAACATCAGAAAAATTCAATAACGCAAAATCAATAATGATACTGGGTATAGCAATGGCTTTGAGCGCCTGCCTTGCGGATCGCCCTGGCATCGACACGACTGTTGTCATGATAAAAATTTTGACTGTCACATACGAGACTAGGATGGATAACGCTGAAGGATCGTAGACCAAGCCAACAGTTAATAACCATACGGACGACCCCAAACTTAACGATTGCAGAGCAATTTTGTTATTCAAGCTTCCAGATTGTGAAGAGATTAGTGGTGCGATTTTCTCCCAGCCGCTATAGAGCACAAAAACCAACCCAACACCCCATACAAGAGCTATTACGACTGCAATTGGAAACGATGAGAAAGCAAGCGTTTCCAGAGAGAAGACCGGGAGGAATTGGCGACTGGCATGCAAAAAAGTCGGTGCAGCTAGCCACGCTACTACCGACATGAGGACAGATAGTCCGACAATCTGGAATACTGCCTTAGTTGCTCGAATTTCGCTAAATCGGAAACTAATGATCAACAGTAGACCAGCAATCAAAACGAATATGATGGTTGAAAATGTTCCCGTGCGATCAATAGCAAAGCCCATGTTTCGGATCGTTGAATCAGCGATATCGGCGCGATTGCGATAGACGCTCGCCTTAGCCACCTGAAAACTCGCGTTACTGACGGAGTCTTGGCGAGTCAGATCGAACACAACAAGCGAATTTGCATCAAAAAACTGTTGTGCCAATCCGACAATTTCTGAGTTGACTTCTCCATTTAAAAAAAGTTCAGTTAACTCTGGCGAAAGAGCCTCATCCTGGAATCGTTGTTGATCTATCTTGTTATGAACAAAAAATCTTGGATTCTGGTTAAAGAGATATAGAGCTTCATTAACTAGGGCATCACCCAACTCTGGCATAGGAACGAATAGCACGTCGAAGCCGGTCGTCCCTTTATAGTTTTGGCCGATATGATCAATAAGTGATGCTGTTGCCCGAGTGGCAGCAACCACTTCGATATCATCGATTGTCTCATAAATACCAAATGGTGCACCCAAATCGATTTGAGGATTAAGTGCAAAACGCGCAAGGGGAAAAACTCCGCCGAAAGTGTCGTGACCCATGTCCCGCTGTTCTTCAAGGTCTGACTTTATCGCTAAAACTTTGAGATCATCTAGCCCTGAATCCAGAAGCTCATCGATAATATGAAGCCCTTGATCTAGTAGGCTGATATTTCCCGCGTCTGCAAGTGCGACCCAATAAAAATATTCGGCTTTTTCGATTGACGGAATATGATCTGTCTTAGAGGGCAAGAGTATCAGGGCGCCAATCAATGTAACTAGCCCAATAGCTATCGCCCCCGCTATAGGTCTTACTATTGGAACTAACTTGTTGAACAACATCTACACCAAATCCGATCAGAGCCTTAGTTTGACGCACCACTCTTATTAATAATCTTGCCGAAGTCGCTGATATCCGATTCGGTCATAGTTGCTATGTCCCAGCCCTCGCCATTGAACTGAGTCTCTGGTCTCATGGCTTTCAGGGTTGGAATCATTGCCCACTCAGGATCCCCAGTCAGATCCGAGTCTGGATCAGGAAAATAGATCTCTACCTCCAAAAAATTTCCATCGACTCTTCCTTTCTTAAACGTGAACGCAAGAGTGTCTGTATTTTTTGCGTCGACCAACCATGAGTCCAGTAAGGCGACCATTTTAGTTCTTACATCGTCCATCACTATTTCATCATCTGCCTTTTCGATCAGCCAAAACTCATATTAATTAGCCCACTTAAGTACCAGGCATCCTCTGATTTCCAAGCCTTGTTAAGCCTTGTTAAGCCTTGTTGAGCCTTGTTGAGCCTTGTTGAGCCTTGTTGAGCCTTGTTGAGCCTTGTTGAGCCTTGTTGAGCCTTGTTGAGCCTTGTTGAGCCTTGTTGAGCCTTTTGACAATAGCTCACAATAAGCAGAAAGAATATGATTCGCGAATATTCCGCGCAATCCAAATTTGTACTGCCTCCGCGATACTCATATTCGGTAAGCACTTAATTTGCATCGACGCAAGCAACATATGTACAGATTCGTCGTTGATTACATTTCACGGACTGCGAAACATACACCTATCAACCTGCAAACCAATTCCATCTCTTCGACATTTCGAGACATATCAGACAGCGAGTCAGCAGATCTAGGCGTAGATCAAGCCACCGCACCCGCGCTAACGGCTGTCATAAGCATTTCTATCGAGGCGATCAATCAAATCATACACCAACTGGTGATCAAGTTTCGTATCACCATGTTCAAAAGGGATGACGTCCACTGTATCGTCGAAAACATTGTACCAACAGTAAATACAGACCTCCTCCTCGAGCCGATGAATAAGAGCAAAAGGAGTTTGTTCGTGCTCAGGGAACGGCTTACCCGTCAAAGAATCTTTATGGACGAAAACAGCAAAAGAGATGCTGTTCAAATCGTCTTCGGTGTTTGTTTCTTCTTTGTAGCCATACCCATCGAAAATTATCTTTACTCCCAGAGGTGCCGCTCCACTGTCATTTCCGGGGTTTAAGAAACCCAAATCCATTGAGCTGTAGAATTCTCTAACCCATTCTTCAACTACCACCTCGTAGGGTCTCATTAGCGTTCACCTCTTACTTGTCATATCCGTTCCATCGCCAAACGATACACCCCTAAACCTAACGCCTTCCACCCCACCCGCCTATCCCCCGGGGCCAACCAACGGCCAAGCCGGGAAAAAAATAAAATCGCGGGCGGGGTTATAGGTAGTTATAGGGTGTACCCGGCGTGGCCCTTGCGTGCCCCTTAAGGGCTGTACATTTATTTTGGTGGCGGTATACTTCGCGCCTTCTCAGCTCGCTTGAACCTGTAGAATGCCTGTACAATGCAGGAAAACGACAGGAACGAAAAGCTTAGATTCCGGCGAAAGCCAGACATAACAAGACCTTGCGGGTATCGTATAAAGGCTATTACCCCAGCCTTCCAAGCTGGTGATGAGGGTTCGATTCCCTCTACCCGCTCCATCCCAGCGTATACAGGCAACCTCACTGGCTCAAAGATGTAGAATCA
>Ga0209654_1001922_pt1 | contig 15294 bp, 19 predicted proteins | sample SaaInl1SG_22_DNA_FD_184646 | JGI IMG/M metagenome (GOLD analysis project Ga0209654, IMG submission 184646) | Marine microbial communities from expanding oxygen minimum zones in the Saanich Inlet - ESP_161SG_22_DNA (SPAdes) (version 2) | ecosystem: Environmental > Aquatic > Marine > Intertidal... | reverse complement strand
AACTAAAACGTAATTTAAAATAAACAGCTTGTAAAATGATCGATTTTGGAAAACAATGATGCTTGAACATATCTTTTTGATCTACAATGTAGCTAAATAATTATTTTAGTTAAATTAGATGCGACAGAACCGGTTAATGCGACAGAACGGCAGAAACATATTAAAGTTTACATTATGAAAACATTTCTACAAAAAAGTAAGATTTGTTCATTTATTGCATTTGTTTGTTTTTTCCTTTGTTCACCCTTTTTATCTATAGGGCAAACATGGGATGAGATAATCAAATTGACCGCGTCGGATGCTGCAGCGGGTGACATTTTTGGAAGCGCCGTGGCGCTCTCTGGAAATACTGCAATCGTTGGAGCGGAGGGAAATGATGATTACGGCAGCAGTAGTGGTTCGGCTTACATTTTTCATTTAGAAGGTGATACTTGGATCGAAACTCAAAAACTAACGGCGTCAGATGCTGCTGCATCAGACCTTTTCGGATTGGATGTTTCAATATCAGGTGAAAGACTGATCGTTGGAGCGTCGGGCAATGATGATGATGATGATGGCCTTGACATTGGTTCAGCTTATATTTTTGATTTAGAAGGAGATACTTGGATCGAAACGCAGAAATTAACAGCCTCAGATGCGGCAGCGTCTGATCAAATTGGTCTTTCTGTTTCCATCTCAGGTAATCGCGTACTTTTGGGGGCTCACGGAAATGATGATGACGGCAGTGGAAGCGGTTCAGCATATATATTTTCTACTTGCGCGACCCTTCCTGCAGTTGCTATAGACTATGAGGGTTCCGATATTTGTGAGGGAGATACGCTAACCTTAACAGCAACAGGTGCAGACACCTATTTCTGGGAGGGAGATGTTGAAGATGGGGACCCCGACAGGCGACAGTTCAAACTTTTTGGAAGATTTTTCAGTGATATTGGAAACCATGGAAAGATAGTCTAGAACCCTATTATTGTGCTGAATTGATAACGTTCTGGCTAAACTGCGATTTAATGCAGTTTAGGTTTTGTTAGCAACTGTATTCTTTCTGTGTGTTATTGCCAAGTCTACTGTACCAATAAAATGTCCGATAAACCAACCCAAAATGATTGTCATAGCTCCTAAACCAGATTTATTTTGAAATTCACAAAGGTTGTACAAAAAAGAAATGCCTCCAAAAGGACCGCGCCCATGATCAACTAAAAAAATGTTAAGAAAGGAAAACCAAGAAAAGGCTATAAGTACTAAATAGGGTTCTGTCGCATCTGACTATTTTGTTACTTTTCTTTATAGAAAAAGGAATCAGATAAATAACTACAGTGCTGATTTTCAATTGAATTTATTTTGTAACATTTGAATTTTATCAGTTTAAATCGGTTAAATTTGGTAGATGCGACAGAACCCAGAACCTTATCATGGATCTAATCTAAAGGACAGAACCGTATGTCGTCATTAGACGGTTTTAGACGGTTTTGACTTCACCCTGCGAAGATAAGTATCTTATCTTTGAATAGAATTAATGCGACAGAACCTGATGCTTGAACATAATGATTGGTTTTGATCAAATCTAACTATTTTGTGTAAATTTAAAAACAGATGCGACAGAACCTCTATTCAAACATTTAGTATGATTTATGAACTGTTCGAATGGTCTCTGACGTTTCTTATGGCCAATGGTGCAGAAGATTATAATGGACAACAGGGCGATTCACGGGATGCTCATAAAGACATGGCACTTGCAATGCTAGGATCTTTAATATCAGCGTGTTTGATTTATTTCAAAAAAAATAAAACGTTATGAGAAACCTATTTCTAATTAATTTTATACTAATAATGATTGTTGGATGTACTAATGAATTAAGTAGTAACAAAATAGAGGCGAAAAAAACTATCAACCTTTCTATAAAGGCAGAAGACGCTAAATTATTTAGTCAAAATGAAAATTTGAACACAGACTTTTGTATCTTAATTGATATGAGTATTCACTCTGGAAAAAAGCGTTTTTTCGTTTGGAGTTTCCAAGAAAACAAAATTCAAAAAAGTTTTCTAGTGAGTCATGGCTGCGGAGGAAATCTGTGGACTTCAGATCAATCAAAGACAAGTCCTAAGTTTAGTAACGAAGAAAACAGCCACTTATCTTCTTTAGGGAAATATAAAATCGGTGATCGCGGATGGAGTAATTTCGGTGTGAGTATTAATTATCGTTTACATGGTTTAGATGAATCAAATTCTAATGCTTACAAAAGAGATATTGTTTTTCATTCATGGGAGTATGTTAAAGACGAGCCCGTTTACCCAAATGGGACAGCCGAAGGTTGGGGATGCCCAGCCATATCAAACAATGCCTTCTTAGAATTAGATCCTATTCTTCGAAATTCAGAAAAACCAGTGTTAATGTGGGTTTTTAATGAATAGAATTAATGCGACAGAACCTAATTCAGCTATACTAACCATTGTTGGCGTACATAAAAAAATAAAAACATGACATATATAATAATAGGAATAATCGTAATTATAATCCTGTATGCCTTAGGTAAAAGAAGCGCTAAGAAAAGAAATAATCCTGAAAATAGAATAACTTATTTTTACCAAGCACTTGAGCTCGAATATTTTAAATTAAACCCAAACTCTAAGATGGATGCAGAGGATTTGGATAAATCTTTTTTGGTTGCCGCTGGCTATTTTTATTCTTTAGGTGAATCAGGACAATTAAGTTTAGACGAGATTTTATTGCTCAGCACTTATGCAATCGAAAAATGGAATCCTAGAGAAAGCCCAATTTATAGACAAATAGTAGCAGGAAATAAAGCCCTGGGACTTAATATATTTCAGCATTTTCCCTGCCATGTAGACTCCGATCGCCTTATATATTTTATAATTCTGTATAAAGTTGCCCTTCAATTTAAAGAAAATAACAAAGATATATCTATCGAAAATAAGAGTAATTATTTAGCAGCAGTTGATGAATTTGATGGAACTAAAGCGATAAAGATAATTCAACTTCATTTAATAGATGTAATTCCTCCAGTAGGTTGGATTGCAGTCACAAAAAGAGCAATTAGGGAATATCCAGATTGGGTGGAATTAGATTTCAGTTAAAATAACAAACGATACGCCAACAAAACCTATACGTAATGCGACAGAACCTTTGTTAGTCATTGATAATAATTATTATTCCTCAAACTGAAGAATTTCCATACCTCCTTCTGTTGTAAATTCACCTTCTCCCCAATCACCATATCCTTTAATATCTAGAAATAAACGCTCAGGTTCATCATCGAGATAGAAAGAACATTCATACCTATCAGCTAGAAGATAGTCATTGTTAACACAATAATTTCCGACATACTCATCCGTATCCCATTTCTCAATATCCTCGGCTATTTTAATTCGCATATCACTTCCTAAAAGGTCATATTCTTTTGAATTATGATTGCAATCTCTACCATTTTTTTTGTCATCAATAAAAACCTCAACAGGTATACCTCCTTGACCTCCCTCACCATATTCAATTCTTACTTCAAAACCTTTATTTAGCAATGAAGTAATATTTTTTATTAATTCTTTTTCCATAATAAAAATTTTAATAGGTTCTGTCGCATTAAGTAAATCTGAGTTTAAATTATTGTTTCACCAATTTCACCGTTTCACTTCCGTTTTCGGATTGAATTTCTAGAAAGTAGATACCATCAGCAAATTCACTCAAATCGAGTTGGGCTTGGTTAACGCTTTTTTTAGTAGCTAGCACTGCACCATTAACTCCAACAAGACTGTAAACAAATGATCCTTCTAATGTGATTGTTACTAGATCTGAAGTTGGGTTGGGGCTGACAGAAAGATTCCGTTCATTATTCGTCTCTATGCTAGCTTGAGTAGAACCAACCTCTATTACTTCTGTTCCGTTACAACCTGCATCACACATAACTACAACAATATAAGTACCCTCCGTTAAACCGGTCAAATCTTCATCATCATCAAAGTCTCCTGTACCATCATTATCCCAATCAAAACTGTATGCGGGTAACCCACCCGATACCGTAATATCAATGGAACCGTCATCACCCATTAATTCAGGGATAACCGAAAATGAAATAGAAATGGCCTCATATACGACAACCGCAACACTTGATGTGTTTTCGCAACCAAAGTCATCCGTACCTATGACGGTATATTCAGTTGTTCCGAAATCAGGAGTGAAAGCTTCGCCATCAATAACTCCACCGTCCCAAAGATAAGTGCTTGCTCCTGATCCTGTTAATGTAACCTCATCTCCCTCGCAAACTACAGGATCATCTGCTGTTCCCGTAACCTCTGGGAGGCCGTGTACCGTAATATCAATACTCGCCGTGTTTTCGCATCCCGCATCATCAGCTCCTGTTACAGTAAAAGTATACTCACCTATTTCTGGCACAAATGGCTCACTCTAGCGGAGAATTGATCAATATTGATCGGTTCTCCGCTTTTTATTTTAGCCAAATCTGTTGATATTAAAGGGATTGAAGCAAATATTGAATTTACTTTCTTGGTTCGAACTTCCCCTTTTAACTTATCATAACCTATTCCGGAGGGGAACACCAAATTTTGTAATTTCTTCTTTTGTGTTAAATCTCCAGAAGTCCATAATTCATTGAGATTAGAAGAAATTTTCAAAGCTTTTTTAATAGCTTTTTCAAGGTTCGAACTCGAAAGTGTGGAATTTAATAAATTTGACTCTAATTCATTTATTTCACTTTGATATTTTACTTTGAACTTCTCGTAGATTTCTTTGTTTATCTCTCCAATAGCAAATCGTTCCTCCATTGTTTCCAACTTAGATTGCAACCCACTGATTTGTTTTTTTACACTTGATTCGTTCTCTTTGTTTTCTTTCGTTAATGAATTATAAGTATAAGTCATAACATCTTTCATTACATCGATGTATTTATAATCAATTTGATAACCGCTTAATTTGTTTTCAAACTGTAAATGGAGTTTTTTAGCTGACTTATTACAACAACACCCTTTCGTTCTACATTTGTAATAATACAATCCCTTTTTTTTAACCAAATACCCCGTTAAAGGTTTATGACATGACTCGCAATAAATGAAATGCTTTAATGGTAACATTTCGTTATCTGTTTTATATTCCTTTAACTGTGAGGTTCTTTCTGAATTAATCATTAAAAAATCCTTCTTAGAGACAAGAGGCTTATGTTTTCCCTCTATCACTTCGCCTGGAAGCATTTTAGAAACTAAAATTCCGCAATAAAATGGATTCTTAAAAATCTCATGTAAACGCTTTTCATTAACCTTAACACCCATTGCATTTAATCTACTAACGATTTCAATATTTGAATAGGTATTCATTAACTTCCATTTGAATGCTTTTTTGAGTTGTTTTCCGCTTTCATTGATCACGATATTCCATTCAACTGCTTTATGGTATTTTTTCTTGTTGGTGTATCCCAGAGGAGGAGTCCAAAGCCAATAACCTTTTCTTAGCAAGTCGCTCATTGCTGTGATTGTCTTATCTCTTCTAAGTTCGTTATCAAACTGACTGAACATATAAAACAAATTCTGTTGAAACTTACCTGAAGCCGAAGTTGCATCAACTTCCTGAGTAACTGCTTTAACTTGTATCCCTTGGCCAAGTAGTTCATGTGTTATCAGCGAAGCACTTGACCCTGTTCTTGAAAACCGATCATAGGAATAGACAATTATATAACCTATTGAACCACTTTGCTTGACATGCTTAATCATTTTCTTAAACTCTTTCCTATCATCACTTTTAGCCGATTCATGAGTTCCACCAAAATAGCCTACTACATTTAGTCCATTTGCTTTTGCATAATTTTCACAATACTTTTTTTGAGTCCCGAGACTTGTATTGGTGTCAGCTTGTTCTTTCGTTGAAACCCGAGTATAAATAATTGCGTTCTTATTACCTCCAAGTGATTTAATCTCTGGGCTAAACTTCCTAAATTCATGTAGTTTATCCATAATTTTTTGATTTAATAGATTGAATTATTAATTGACAATATTTCTCGAGTTCTTTTAAAACTAATTCAGCTGATTCCGATGAATTACCAATTTTTTTTAACTTTTCTTTTGCTGCATTTCTTTTTTCTTGTGTTCTTTTTGATGCATTAAGATCACTTTCAATTCTTTTTGTTGTTTTCAAATATATTTCTCATGTGCTTTGTGTCCGTTATTCGGTGATGAAAGCAGGAGTTAAATAGTCCGGTTATTCCGGTAGATCCTCTAATTTAATTGACACCTCGTTTTTAAAGTGCACTGGCTTGCCTTGTCGTGTACTTATTGTAATCGTCTGATAGCCATTTCTTACTATATGATTTGCAAATTCCTCAATTGCGTTAATCGACTTATCCTTAATTATTATTACCCTGTCAACCTCATTTTTATTCTTCATAATCCTTAATTCTTTGATGGAGTTATCTCGAATTAACTCAAGAATTTTCTGTTCGTCTTTAGAAACAATAGAAACTTCATTAAACCACTTCTTCTCGCTCCAATCTTGTATGATTTGACTGTATGACCTTGATAAAGAAAGTAATATATGTGGGGTTTTTATATATTGATCGAATCCCGGAATTTGTTCTTTCATTATTTCATGTTTGTCATAGATATAAGGAAAACATAGTCCATCTTCATATACCATATAACTTACCTCCCTCCTGAAAACAATGGTATAAAGGACCATTATCTCAAAAAGATCGAATTGCTGACTTTCAATATCTTCTATAAAATCAGGATTTTTTAAAGCCTCTTGATACTTTTCTAACTCACCCTCATTCTCTAATAACTTTTCAATTATCAACTTCATTTGGTCGGAAGCCATAATTTCTTTTACACTTAACTCAGAAGTCAATAACTCATTTTTAATCTTTTTTATTTGTGCCAAGGATACATCGAAAGATCTTAACTGCTGAATCAACTTAATCCATAAACCCTGTTTCAAGGTGTATTTTCTTCTCGTTGTGTGACCACCAATTAATTTAGGTAAAACACCTTGTTTAGACCAATAAGAAGCGTCTCTAGCCTTAACACCCAAATCACTTATAGTGAACTGAGGTGTATTCATGGCATCACTAAGGCCCGGGTAATCTATTTTATATTTAGAGTTGAGAACAAAGTTCAATTCTTCTTCGTTAATAATATTTAGTGTTTTTTCTGACATATGTGTAATAATAAACTATCTTTACCAAATGTAATGAAAATTTATTAATATGGAAGAGATTAAATTAAAAAACAGAAAAATTTATGATCCGCAATTAAACAACCCTTTACCCAGGCCTATTCCTCCAAGAGAATGTGAATGTGGATGTGGATATTTTTTTCAGCCAAGTAGAAGAGATAAAATATATCTGAATAAACAACATGCTGATTTTGCTTATAATCATGGAAAAAGAAAAACAAAGAATAAACAGAGAATAAATGAAGAAAAAATTTTGAATAAAAATGACAACATTCTCGCCATGCATTTCAAAGCAGAAAGAAATATAAAGCAAGTAGATAGGTATTATGATACGATAAAAGCAGAAGGTTTTAAATTCGGTTATCATGTCGGAAAATATGAAGAAAAAGATACTGAATATTATTATACCTACAACTATTACTATCGCATATTCTATCGGAATTCTATAAAAATGATTAAAATATTTAAAAGATGAAAACACCAATGCCAGTGGATGAGCTACCAAGCTTTTTATTAAAAAACAACCAAACAACAGAACCGGGTTCTAATCCTTGGTTGAAATTTATCATTGTAGGAGGAATTCTGCTTTTAGGAGTAGCAGTTTCTGCCTCAATTATGAGAACAAAACGACAAGATAACATCAAATTAAAATCTGACGAAAATGAAAATCGAGAAAACTAAAATACAGAAAAATGAATATCAAAGTATAATCAATACGATGATTGGAGCAGTGATTATTGTTGCCGGTGCCACTGCCCTATTAAAACTAAGCAAAATAATGATAAGAGATTTTAAAGAAATGGGGTTATAACTTTTTTGAAATCCCTAAGTCTCTATTCAAAAGGTGAGGTATACTTCACTAACCTTTTTTGTTTATTTAGGTATTGGCGGGTTTTTCAAAAAACATCTAAAAACGATGTTAAATACCGTTAAATGTCGTAATAAAAGGTTAAACAGAGTCAAACTTCGTTCTACGGTTTTTTTCAAAAAAACTGAATAACTATTTATAAAATCAATCAGCGGTTCTTGCAAATATACTTAACTCGGTTCTGTCGCATTAACTTCATTAAAGATAATACGACAGAACCCAGAACCTCTGCAACATCTTGTATTGCTCCAATGTGATTTTAAAGGTATCAAAAGGGTAACGCAGACTGAAATTGCCGGAATTCGACTGAATTAGGGGGGGGGGATCTGTTTAATTCCGGGGATTTAAAAATAAAATCTATAACTAAAAATGAATTCAAAGATAAGATGGAAAAACTAGATCCCAATGATTGAGTTGAATTTGGGAACCATGAATTTGTAGAAGAAACGAAAGTTGGAATTTTGATGGAACAAGGTGATTTTGAAAATTACAAAGTTCAACTGTTGAGTTTAGGCTCTCAAGAAGAATTAACGAATAAAGAGAAAAATGAAGTTATTTCCAAGTTAAAAGCATTAAGCGGAAATGATCTTTACGACTTATTTAATACCTTTACCCACCCCTCCTCTATTATTGATAAATTTTTGGAGTATGAAAAAGAGGATTTTGAGAAGATATTAAGTGAGGTATAAGTGGTTCTGTTGCCAGAATTATTTTTTTTAAACCAATTATTCATATGCTATGGAGAAAGAATTATATAATAAAATAAAATCTTATTTAAAAAACAACAAAATTGTTGAGTTAAGCGTGGGTTTCGGAATGGACGCTGGAATTGATTTAAACCACAATCTTTATTTAGAAGATTTTAACTTTTTTGAAAAGAAATTTGAAGATTGGTATTATGGACAATTAACGGTTCTGTCGCATTAAACTAAAACCTCATTATTTTTGTCGTTTTTGATAAAAATTGAAAAACCTATGTTTCTGTTTAATAGTAATTTAACTTTTTGAAGGAAGTGTAATTTTATTGAAAAATATTTAATGCGACAGAACCCCACCGCCTCCACCTCCGAAGGCAAATTGACCTCCATAGAATGTCATGATTTGTTGCTCCTGTCCATTTAGGAAATCTGGGACTGCAATATAGCTAAAAGGCGGAAAGTAGTCTGATGTCAAAACCTTGGACCTCTTATCCTCCTTGAGCAAGAGCTTCAAGAAATGAATCGTCAGTTTGGGTATTAGCGTACTCTTTCTTTCTGGTGTAGAATAGTTTGTTAGGACATTCTAAGCCAAGTTTATATCGGGATTTGGTCAGTAATCTAATCATTCAAATCTTCCATTTCTTGAAAGTCTTCTTCAATTTCTTCTTCTAATTCTTCAATTTCTAGATCCTTAATTTTAGAATCCAATATCATATCTAAAAAGAATGTTGGTTGAAGAACTAATCCCTTATTTTCCTCAATTTGCCTCTCTAATATATTTAGACCTCCATTGGTATAAGACTCCATTGTTGTCCTTAATTTTTTAACAACGCTTACTACAGTTATTTTACCTTTCTCTAAACTGACCATGTCAAAGTCTGTTTTAGCAACAACCGCCATAAACATATATTCCTGAAGATTAGAAAAATCCTTTCTTTCCGACTTGCTTTTATTACCCCAAAATTGAATAGCGTGGCTAAAATCAACAAGTTCAGCTTCTTCTGGTATTTCAATATACTCATCATTATATAGCCCTAGAAAAAAAGCATACATATACAATTCATAGTTATTACTAAAATGTTTTCCTAGACTAACTTTTGTTTTTTCACTACCTCCGAACTTTTTTGAAAAAACATCAAAAATCGTACTTCTAAACCTCTTATCATATTTTGGAATAGTAACTTTCCATTTTTTAAATAAATTCTCCATTATAATTCAATTATCTGTGTATCAATAGTATGTAATAGCTCGTTTTCGTAAGGTTCATCCAGCCTAATCCAAAAGGCTTTATCTTTCTTAATTTCATCAAACTCCTTTTTAATTTCAAGCTGATCAGTACTTTCGTTTCTAATTACATAGTCTTTTAGCAAAAGAATTGATTGGTCTACAGAAGACTTCATTGCTTCGAAAAATAATTTTGAGTGCATTTCATCAAAATTAGACACAGGAGCATCCATGATCATAGGGTAACTTTGATCATCCGCTTCTTTTACCAATTCAGAGATTGCTAATAAAACTGAAATATGAAGTAATGTAACCTGTGCAGAATTACCTTCGAATTTTTTTCCTGATGACTCTACTAATCTAATATCTAACTTTATTTCATCACCATATGGAATTTTATAAAATTTAATTAGACCTGTAAAAGAACCTTTGTTAGTCTTTTTGAAGATTTCATTTGATATTGCTTCTAATTTGTCAATGAAATCATTAAACTCTTTACTTCTAGTTTGCTCGGTAACTTTAAGAATGTCACCTAAAATCTCTTTTGTGTTCAACAAGAATTTATCAACTTGAATATTGTCTAGAGCATCTTTTTCTCCTTGTTTTGTATTTAGGTTTTGTCTAATTATTTTCAAGTCAAACTCATATCTTACCAAGTCATCTTTATTTTCCGCCTTGTTTTTTTGAAACCCATTATAATTTTTTAGAATATTTGTAAGCGAGCTTGCTTCAACTGAGGAGGAACTAACAATTTTAGACCTTTCTTCATACTCATTAGAAAGTTCTTTTTCCTGTTCTTCCAGATCTTTTTTTCGATTTTCAACAAAATCAAATGTATCCTTGATATCTATATCTATCTGTCTAATCCCATGTAGGTACTGTTCATGTATATCTGATATAGCTGTTAATTTAGTTGTATAGTTATACTGAAATAATTTTTTTGGTTTATCATCATCATCTTCAGTTTTTGTAACCTTCTGACTCTCTATAAATTCTTGAAGTCTTTGGTACATATACTGATATGCCTCACTATCTTTCTCAGCTGGTCTGTTACATACTTTACATAATTCTTCATCTAACATTTCTTCCATATGCGCTTGAGACGGGGTTCCAATAGGAAGAGGTATAGATTCCATTATTTTCTTCTTTGCTTCTTCTTCTCCTTTTTTTCTACCAATTTCTTGGTTATACTCTGCCATTAACCTTCTTCTATCTTTAGAAAAAGAAATAGCTTTCTTTTTAAACTCATTATATATTGGTTCAAAGAATACAAGGAACCAATTCTCATCGTATAAGTTCGTAGTATAGCTCTCTAGAGCTGCTATTCTTGCTCTAAGATCTCGTATTTTATCCTCTCGCTTTGAAATTCTTTTATTATATGTTTCAAGTTTTTCAGCATTATCAACCAAACTACTTGCTTGATCAATATTTTCTTCAAGCTTTGTTAATTCTTTTTGAATATTTGAAATTTGTAGTTTTAATTGACTTTCGTCAATTTTCAATTTATTGATTTCAGCCTCAAGAATTGAATACTTCTTTTCATTACTTTTATTCTTTTTAGCATCAGCAGTAACAGCTCTATCAGCTTTATTATACATTTCGCTAACGCAATCAACATATATATCAAGGTGTTTAGTCTCTGAGAAAAGATCAATTAAGTTGTTAAGAGCATCTTTGTTATCGAATACATTTAATTCAGATTCCCCCTTAAACATACTATACTGCCTAATTCTAGAATCAAATATTAAATCTCTTAAACGAGAACCATCAACTAAAGATCTTTCACCAGAACTCGTTTCTTCGATTCCCTCAAGTTTGGTATTGCCAAAATCAAGTTCATCATTCTCTTTAGTAACTAAGAAGTGTTTCCTTATAGTTCTTTTCTCTCCGTCTTGAGCAACCGTCATTCTAACCATTACTTTCTCCGAATCACCATTTGACATATTGAAAGCTGCTTTCGAACTAAAAAGAGATTCCTTATCTTCAATACCATCTGAAAACAACCAATCTATAGCTTCATAGAATTTTGTTTTTCCATCACCATTTTTTCCAAGTATAATATTTAAACCTTTAGAAAACTTAAAGACTTTACTTCCAAAGTAACACTGGTAGTTTTTTATTTCTATTTCTTCAATTATCATAATGCGTTTACATTTAAAAATTGCTTAATTTTTTCATACATAGCTGAATTAGACGGTCTGTCAGATTTTTCCAATTCATCAACTAATATTGCTAATGTTTTAATGATAACTACATCAGACTTTAGTGCTTCGTAGTATGTTTTAGGTTTTTCATTTTCTTTGATTTGATATTTTTCTATCAAGAACTCGTTATTAAGTAGTTTCTGTAAAATTTTGTCTTTTTTCATATTATGAGGTTATTTCTTCTTCTATATCAAATAAATTTATGTTGTAGTGATTACAAATATATTCAAGTTCATTAAATGTATCAGATTTGTTTTCAGATAAATGAGAGAAATTAGCTACTCTCCTTAATTCGCCCATAATTAAGGATCTTTCCATGTTAAAAGTTTCACCTTCCTCAAGATTGATTTTTGGAATAACAACTAAATCATGGACAGTAGCTATTTTTTTTCCTGTTGCTAATCTTAAAACCCTTCCTCTTCTTTGGATAAACTGTCTAGGATTTCCCGTGCTTGAGCAGAAAATTGCTAATTCTGACCTTGGAACATCCACTCCTTCATCTAAGCATTTCATTGAGGTGAGTACATTAATATTTCCCTTAGCATATTCTTCAATAACTCTTTTCCTATCAGTAGTATTAGATGTATATTTTTTCACCATTAAGAATGGGTCTAATTGGCTTACTTCTTTCGTGTAGCTATCAATTAATCTTAATTCTTCTTTTGATTCATTATACTCATCTTCAATGCTATTGACTTGTTTTATCCCCTCAGGAGTATATATCAGAGAATAATTCAAATTTCCTCTCTTTTTATATTCTTGATTAAGGATTTTACGATATACCCCTAACTTATTTTCTGCTTTGTGGATTATTCTTTTACGTTTTAACAATAATATTTCGACTTCTTTCGATTTTTTATATTTACCTGTTGATGAATCAATATGTTTTGCTAATTGTTTACTGATTTTTGAATAATCTGTAAGTTCTTCGTTAGTCAAAGTTACAATGTGAGGATAGTAATAATACCTGCAAAGGTATCCTTCATTTATAGCTCTTTTCATATCAAAACTATAGGTATAAGGAGCTTTGTCTTCAAAGAAAGAATCAATATGCTTATTTCCATCTTCATCATAAATTCTATCAGGTGTAGCAGAAAGTCCAATTCTTTTCTGTAAATGAATTTCAGGTAGTAACTTAATTAAAGAAGGGGCTCCCATATTATGAACTTCATCAGCAATTAAGAGCGTGTCTTTGGGAAGTTTTTTGAAGTAGTTTTGAAATTTATCCCTTACAAATGAACTGTAGGTAACAATTATTATAAATGATGGATTTCTTAGTTTAGCTAAAGTATTAAAAAAGCCTAATTGCTTTTCCCAGTTTTCTTTACTAGAAATAGTGATAATATTCTGATAGTTGAATTTTTCACATTCCTCTTTCCATTGATCAACTAATGCAACAGTTGGAACTAATATAACTGCCTTGTAGACATTAGATGTTGAATTTAAAGTCAACAAACAATTTAAAGAAGTTAAAGTCTTCCCCGTACCAGTTGCCATAGCGAATAACCCCTTATAATTGTTTTTCGTCCAATTATTATAGGCGTCTAATTGATATTGCCTTGGGTTTTCATAAGGAAATTTTGGTCGTATAGATTTACGCTTTCTATCTCTTCTTTTTTGATTTTCTATGATTAAATTATCATAGTATTCTTTCATTTTAATAGAAGTTTTAGATTTCGAAAGCCTTTTTTGCAGCAATTCTTCCTCGTCTTCAATTAACTCTTTAATATTTGAATCAGTTCCTTTTTCATTAATGATCTTTACAAGCTTTTTAGTATCTAAATAAACAAACTCATCAGTAGCTTCTTTTTTGAATATTTTTTCAAATTTCTTTTCTTCGAAATTAATTAACTCATCGTCATCACTATTTCTCCAAGATCTATGAATAATAAAACTTTCTCCGTTTCCAGTTAATCCAGATTTGGTGAAATTACCACTTCCGTTTATATAAATTTTATCACCATTTTCATCCAAAAACAAAGCCTCTTTGTAGTGAGATAATTCTCCGTCTGCACACGTTACAGGAATAATATTTAATTGACCTGTATGGTTTAAAAGATATTTTAGGCAATTAAAAAAGTGTTGACTTTCTGCTACTAATAAATCGTGAATTTGTTCTAAATCGCCATCTGATAAAACACCGTTAATAAATTTAATATCTGTACTACTTAATTCTCCTTCGTCATTAAGTAAATTGAAATCAAACTCGTTAACAAAGTGATTTATCATCAAATCTAGTTTCCCTCCATTTGAAATAAAGGTTGCAAAACCTGCTGCAAGAGTAGAAATTGCTCCACTACTAAAATATCCTAACTTGAATTGGATTTTTTTACTAGCTGGAATTGTAAGACTATAGAAATCTAAAGGTGTAAATTCTGAGTATTTATCAACCTTTGGAGGGGAAGGATATAGATATTCTATTGATTTAAAGTTTTTCATCATTCTTCTAGTTAAATATTTTGACTAGTAGGTCATAGTCTAATTCTTCTTTTACTGGAACACTAATTCTAATTATACTCTCATCCCAACCAAGTTCTTTATACACATGACTTAGGTCTTCAATTCTTGAATTACATGCACTTCCGTTGGAAAATGTTGCTAATGCTTTCTTTCTCATAATAAAGTCTGAACTAGCTTGATTATAAAGTCTCATGGGAATAATGTTAGGACATATTTTTTTAGATATACTTGCAATTTCCCCTAATTCATTATCTCTAAAAGCTTTAATTATTTTTTCTTTATTGTTTAGAGCATTTTTTTGGTATTTCTGTTCGTTCTTATTTAATAATGATATTGCTTTTTGAAGCGCAAGTATACCTGTTGAATTTAATGTACCACTTCTGAGGTTGTTTTGCTGTTCTCCACCATGTAGTTCTGGCAAAATTTTTACATCTTGTTTTTTGTAAAGCAATCCAATTCCTTTAGGAGCATAAATTTTATGCCCTGAAAAAGCTAACATATCAATATTCATTGCTGTAACATCTATGTCAATTTTCCCAATTGCTTGACTTGCATCGCAAAAAAACGTGGAATTATATTCCTTAACCAGTTTTCCTAAAAAAGAAAGGTCATTAATAATTCCAGTCTCATTATTAATTGCTGATAAGCAAACAA
>Ga0209654_1001921_pt1 | contig 15297 bp, 18 predicted proteins | sample SaaInl1SG_22_DNA_FD_184646 | JGI IMG/M metagenome (GOLD analysis project Ga0209654, IMG submission 184646) | Marine microbial communities from expanding oxygen minimum zones in the Saanich Inlet - ESP_161SG_22_DNA (SPAdes) (version 2) | ecosystem: Environmental > Aquatic > Marine > Intertidal... | reverse complement strand
ATTGGCACAGGTAAAAAACATACCGCCACTGTAAAAGGTTTGGGTTTAAGAAAAATTAACCATACTGTTGAGTTAGTTGATACCCCTGAAGTGAGAGGGATGATCAATTCTGTTAACTATTTATTACGAGTAGAGAATTAAGATGAAACTAAATACACTAAAACCTGTTGAAGGATCTAACCCATCGGCACGTCGCGTTGGAAGAGGAATTGGATCTGGATTCGGTAAAACTGCAGGTAGAGGTCATAAAGGTCAAAAATCTAGAGCCGGTGGATTCCATAAAGTTGGCTTTGAGGGTGGGCAGATGCCAATTCAAAGAAGGCTGCCTAAGCGTGGATTTAAGTCGCTTACAAAAGACTACAAAGATCAGATTAGAACTTCTGAGTTAAATAAATTACCTGAAGGAAAAATTGATTTACTGACTTTAAAGAAAGAAAATCTTATTTCCGAGTTAGCTCTTAGTGTGAAAATATTCTTGTCTGGGGCTATTGATAAAAAATATACTATTTCAGGCCTTGCTGTTACTAAGGGTGCAAAAGCCGCAATCGAAGCCGCTGGTGGCAGCATCGAAGAGTAAGCATTAAACTATGGCACAAAATCCCTTAAATCTTGGTGGAATGACAGAATTAAAGAACCGCATTCTTTTTTTGTTAGGCGCCTTGGTAGTTTTTAGACTTGGGGCTCATATTCCTGTACCTGGAATTGATCCACTAGAATTAAAGAAGCTATTTGATAGCCAAAGTGGTGGAATTTTAGGTATGTTCAACATGTTTTCTGGTGGTGCATTAAGTAGATTTACTGTATTTGCTCTCGGAATAATGCCTTATATTTCTGCATCAATTATCATGAATCTTCTGCAGGCTATGTCGCCAGCTTTGAAAGACCTAAAAAAAGAAGGAAAAAGTGGCCAAGAAAAAATAGCTATGTATACAATTCAAGGCACTTTAGTTTTAGCTGCTTTTCAATCATTAGGTATATCTGTCGCTTTAGAAGCACAGCCAGGGCTAGTACTAGACCCGGGTTTTTTATTTAGAATTACTGCAATGCTCACATTAGTAACAGGTACAATGTTTTTAGTATGGCTCGGAACACAAATAACTTCTAGAGGTATTGGCAATGGAATTTCAATGATTATTTTTGCTGGGATTGTTGCAGGACTTCCAAGTGCGCTTGGAAATACATTAGAGCTAACAAGAACTGGCGCATATTCAATTCCTTTAGTTTTCTTTCTAATAGCGGCAGTTATTCTGGTTACAGCTGTAGTTGTTTTCATCGAGAGGGCCCAAAGAAGAATCACAATTAATTACGCAAAAAGACAAGTTGGTAACAAGCTATATGGCGGACAGTCTTCACATTTACCATTGAAGATCAATCAAGCAGGGGTAATTCCAGCAATTTTTGCATCAAGTGTAATATTGTTTCCTGCAACGATTGCAGGATGGTTCGGAACTAGTGAGAATTTTTATTGGCTTAAAGATGTTTCAGCACTCCTTTCTCCAGGACAGCCTATATATATATTTTTATTTGCAGTAGCAATTGTTTTCTTTTGTTATTTTTATACAGCGTTGCAGTTTAACCCTAAAGAAACAGCTGAAAATTTAAAAAGAGCTGGTGCATTTGTCCCGGGAATTAGACCAGGAGAACAAACTGCTAAATTTATCGATACCATAATGGGTCGATTAACATTGGTAGGTGCTATTTATATCACTTTGGTTTGCCTATTTCCTGAATTTTTAATTTTAAAATTTAATACGCCATTTTATTTTGGTGGTACGTCATTGTTAATTATAGTGGTTGTTGCGATGGATTTTATGACACAGGTCCAATCTCAGATGATGTCATACCAATACGATAGTTTGTTAAAAAAGGCGAATTTTAAAGGACAACAAGGAATGATTCGATAGATGGCAAAAGAAGATATTATAGAAATGCAAGGTGAGATTTTGGAAAATCTTCCTAACGCAACATTTAAGGTCAAGTTAGAAAATGGACATGAAGTACTAGGTTTTATTTCTGGGAAAATGAGGATGAATTATATTCGAATTTTACCTGGAGATAAGGTAACAGTAGAGATGACGCCTTATGATTTAACTAAAGGCAGAATTACTTTCAGAGAAAAGTAAAATAAAAAAAGTAGATTTAAGGAAAAATTATGAGAGTTAGAGCATCAGTAAAAGCATTATGTAGGCACTGCAAAGTCATTCGTAGAAGGCGTGTTGTACGAGTTATTTGTAAAGATCCACGACATAAACAAAGACAAGGTTAACAATTGTATAAATTGTTAAAGATTGATATAATTTACGGCTTTCTTTTTAGTAAATTGCCTAATATTTTGGAGAAATTATGGCTCGTATAGCAGGGGTTAATGTCCCAGACAATAAACATACCGAAATAGCTTTAACAGCTATCTACGGTATCGGAAGAACAACGGCGCAAGCTATTTGCAAATCAGTTGGTGTAAATTTATCAACAAAAATTAAAGATCTCGATGATGCTGATGTTGAGAAATTAAGAAATGAGATTGCAAAATATCAAATAGAAGGTGACTTAAGAAGAGAAGTTACCATGAATATCAAGCGTCTTATGGATCTGAATTGCTATAGAGGCACAAGACACAAAAGAGGGTTACCTGTAAGAGGTCAAAGAACTAAAACTAACGCACGGACAAGAAAAGGTCCAATTCGTGCAATTAAGAAATAACTTAAAGGCTAAAATATATGGCAAAAACTAACGCTAGAGTGAAGAAAAAAATTAAAAAGAATGTTGCAGAAGGCATAGCTCATGTCCATGCATCATTTAATAATACAATCATTACTATTACTGATAGGCAAGGTAATGCTTTGTCATGGGCGACATCGGGCGGTGCTGGCTTTAAGGGATCAAGAAAAAGTACACCTTTTGCTGCGCAGGTTGCAGCTGAAACAGCTGGAAAGGCCGCTCAGGAATATGGCGTTAAGAATGTCGAGGTACGAATTAAGGGCCCTGGACCGGGACGAGAGTCATCAGTTCGTGCATTAAACTCAATTGGTTTAAAAATTACTGCTATTCAGGATGTTACACCAGTCCCACATAATGGCTGCAGACCACCTAAGAAAAGAAGAATTTAAGGAGATTAAAGTTGGCAAGAAATCTAGACCCAAAATGTAAGCAGTGTCGTCGTGAAGGCGAAAAGTTATTCCTTAAAGGTGAAAAATGCTTTACGGATAAGTGTGGAATTGAAAAAAGAAGTTATCCACCTGGTCAGCATGGACAAAGAAGAGGTGGAAGGCTATCTGATTACGGCGTTCAATTAAGAGAGAAGCAAAAATTAAGAAGAATATACGGAATCTTAGAAAAACAGTTCAGATCATATTATGCTGAAGCTGATCGACTTAGAGGCGTTACTGGTGAAAACTTATTACAACTTCTTGAGTCCCGTTTAGATAATGTTGTGTATAGAATGGGAATCGGTGTTTCAAGATCTGAGTCTAGACAGCTTGTAAGACACAACTCAATTACCGTTAATGGAAATAGAGTAAACATACCCTCATATCAAGTGAAGCCCGGTGATCAAGTTGCTGTTTCTGAAGCATCCAAAAACCAGCTGAGAGTTAAGGCGGCCTCCGAAGCTGCTGAAGAGAGAGGTTTCCCAGAGTGGGTTGAGGTTGATATCAAAAAATTAACAGGTACATTTAAGAACAAGCCTCAGCGTGATGACTTACCTGCGACAATTAATGAATCGTTAATTGTTGAGCTTTACTCAAAATAATAATTTAAATTAAAAAATTTTAAAGGATTTTTATGCAAAATAGCCCTACGGAATATTTAAAGCCAAGAATTGTTGATGTTGATTTAGTTAATCCAAACAGAGCTAAAGTTGTTTTAGAGCCAATGGAACGTGGCTTTGGTTTTACTTTAGGTAATGCTTTAAGACGAGTTCTTCTTTCTTCTATTCCCGGATTTGCAATAACAGAAGTTAAAATTGATGGAGTTGTTCATGAGTATTCAACCATCGATGGTGTTCAAGAAGATGTTGTTGACATACTTCTTAATTTAAAAAAAGTCGCACTAATAATACATGATGGAACTGAGGCAACAATATCTTTAAAAAAAGATTCTGAAGGTGAAGTCACCGCTGCTGATTTTGAGTTACCGCATAACGTTGAAATAGTGAATCAAGATTTAGTTATTGCACATGTAAACAAAGGCGGTAAATTAAATATTGAAGCTAAAATTGAAATGGGAAGAGGTTATCAGCCGGTGCCTCAAAGAGCAAATAAAGATCAAGATAATACAATTGGACACCTTATGATTGATGCATCATTTAGCCCAATTCTTAAGGTAAGTTATGTAGTTGAGAGTGCTCGAGTAGAACAAAGAACTGACTTAGACAAACTAGTTGTTGATGTTGAAACCAACGGTGTTGTAGACGCAGAACAAGCGATCAGGGATGCGGCTCGAATTTTAATGGGACAATTATCTGTGTTTGCAAATTTAGAAAGCGAATTAACAGAGGTTGAGGTGCAACAGGCGCCCCAAATTGATCCAGTTTTATTAAGACCAGTTGATGATTTAGAACTGACGGTTAGATCAGCCAACTGCTTAAAAGCAGAAAATATTTACTACATTGGTGATCTAATCCAAAGACATGAAAATGATCTGTTGAAGGCGCCAAATTTAGGAAGAAAATCTCTAAATGAGATTAAAGATATTCTAGCAGCAAAAGGTTTATCCCTTGGGATGAAAGTAGAAAACTGGCCACCACAAGGTGTTGAATCAAATTAATTAATTTTTTGGAAAAGATATGAGACACGGTAATAGTCACAGAAAACTCAATAGAACAAGTAGTCATAGAAAAGCAATGTTTAAAAATATGGCAGCTTCACTTTTAGAAAATGAAGTTATCAGAACAACTTTGCCAAAGGCAAAAGAGTTAAGAAAGTATGCTGAGCCATTAATCACATTAGCAAAAAACACATCTGTGCATAATCAAAGAAAAGCTTTTGCTGAGTTAAGAAACGATGAAGTTGTTGCGAAACTATTTAATGAGCTTGGTCCGAGATATAAAACAAGAAGCGGTGGTTATTTAAGAATCCTTAAATGTGGTTTTAGAAAAGGCGATAACGCACCAATGGCTTTTGTTGAATTAGTAGACAGACCTGATCCAGTTGAAATCAAAGAAGTTGAAAAAAAATCGGAAGCTGACAAAAAAGTAGCAAAACCGGCAGCTGAGAAAAAAGTAGCAAAACCGGCAGCTGAGAAAAAAGTAGCAAAACCGGCAGCTGAGAAAAAAGTAGCAAAACCGGCAGCTGAGAAAAAAGTAGCAAAACCGGCAGCTGAGAAATAATTAATCTATAAAAACAAAGCCGGTTAATCCGGCTTTTTTTTCGTATAAAGTTTTGATAATTCACTTATTTAAATCATAATATTAAAAAACAATTTGAATATTATGGATCCTAAAAATAAAGAAAATTTGAGCAGCTTACTCCAGGACGTCAATGAACTTCTGGGAAAAAATAAGATTGTTGAAGATCTTGTTGATAAACAAGAAATGCCTAAACAAAAACTAATTAAGAATTTAGTCCAAAAACAAAACCTATCAGCATTAGGTAAGTTACTTAATTCACTTCATCCAGCAGATGTAGCTTTTATACTTGAGTCTCTCCCGCTTAATGATCGCTTAATTGTATGGGATCTAGTAAGGGCCGATCGGGATGGTGAAATTTTAATTGAAGTTTCAGACAGTGTTAGACAGACTCTAATAGCTGATATGGACAACACCGAGCTGCTGGCTGCTGCAGAACAATTAGATACTGATGAAATTGCAGATATTGCTGCAGATTTACCAGAAAATGTTTTACAAGACTTATTAGAAAGTCTTGATGCAAATAATCGAAAAAGACTTGAGTCTGCACTGTCTTATCCGGAAGATCAGGTTGGCGCATTAATGGATTTCGATATAGTAACTATAAGAGACGACATATCCTTGGAGGTAGCACTTCGATATTTAAGAAAAATTAAAAAACTTCCAGAACTGACTGATAAATTATTTGTGGTTAGTAGATCACAAAAAATTTTAGGAGTTTTGCCACTTAAAAGGATAGTTGTTAATGAACCAGATTTGATAGTAAAAGAAGTAATGTCAAAAGATGCGGTTTTGTTTAAAGCTGACGATGAGGCCGCTGAGGCTGCGAAAGCTTTTGAAAGGTATGATCTGGTTACAGCACCAGTGGTAAATGATGAGGATCAGTTGGTAGGAAGAATTACTGTGGATGCTGTAATGGACTATATTCGTGAAGAAAGTGATAGTAATCAGTTATCCATGGTTGGATTGAGAGAAGACGAGGACATCTTTTCATCGATATGGAAGTCTGTTCAAAATAGGTGGGCTTGGTTAGCTATAAATCTTATTACCGCATTAATTGCATCAAGGGTAATTGGCGCATTTGAAGGATCCATTGAAAAAATTGTGGCTTTAGCTGCACTAATGCCTATTGTTGCTGGGGTAGGTGGAAACTCAGGCAATCAAACAACTACCATGATTGTGAGGGGAATTGCGTTAGGTCAGGTCTCTTTAAACCACCTAAGAAAATTATTATTTAAAGAAATTGGTGTTGCTGTTTTAAATGGGTTGTTATGGGGAAGTGTTTTAGGCGTTATTGCATTTTATCTTTATGGAAACACAGGCTTATCCATCGTTATGACAACAGCTATGACATTGAATTTAATTCTAGCAGCAATTATGGGTGTAATGATCCCATTGGCGATGAGTAAGTTTGGTAGAGATCCTGCTGTAGGATCTAGTGTTCTTATCACTGCGATGACAGATAGTGGCGGTTTCTTTATTTTTTTAGGTCTTGCGACCCTAGTGCTAGTATAATCAAGATATGAATTTTGATGTTCTAAATACCTCGGCTTACCTAAACCAATATGTTCTTGTAGAGCTGGCTGTGGTTATTGTTTCTATCTCTGCATCATATTATTTTTTTGCTAGCAAGCTTCAGCAGATTATCTTAGATAAAACAAAAGTTAAATCAAAAATATTGGTAGATGGAATAATTCGAATTTTATTTCCGCTCGGTGCAATAATACTTATTGGTCTCGCACAAAGTATCTTATCTATCTTTTTTGTAAAAGGGCTGTTGGTACTGGCTCAAAAGTTATTAGCCGCAATGATTTTTGTGAGGATTGCAGTATATTTTATTAGATTTCTGTCTAAACCAAATTCAATATTACGAGCATTAGAAAAGATTATCTCATTCTCAATTTGGATTTTGATAGCATTACAAATTACAGGAATCCTGCCTGATTTTTTAGCAACTCTTGATGATATTACATTCAAAATAGGGTCTCAAACATTATCGTTGTTGACTCTAACGCAAGCCCTTGTGGCTATATTTTTAGCAATACTCATTGCCATGACTATTAGTAAATTTATTGAAAATAAACTCATGAAATCTAAGCAGTTAGATGCCAATGCTAAAGTTATGATCGGTAAAGTATTTAGAATCTTTCTTTATTTTATTGCCATTGTGGTTTCTCTGTCGTCATTTGGAATTAATCTAACCTTCCTTAGTGTGTTAGGCGGAGCTTTTGGAGTCGGGTTGGCTTTTGGAATGCAAAATATAGCTAGTAATTATATAACTGGCTTTATTATATTAATGGATAAGTCTATTCGCATAGGTGATGTTCTTACAATTGATGGACATTACGGGATGGTGACACTAATTAGATCTCGCTATACGGTATTAAAAAAATTAGACGGTGTGGAAGTAATTATCCCAAATGAAAAATTAATGTCTCAAAATATAATAAATCATTCCCTTTCGGATAGGAAAGCAAGAGTTTCGATTGATATTCAGATTAGCTATACATCTTCAGTTGATAAGGCATTTAAAATTATGCTGAATGCAGCCAATTCAGAAAAAAGGGTTATTGATGACCCTGAGCCAGCAACTTATTTAATTGGTTTTGGCGATAATGGTATTGACCTTAGTTTGGCGTTTTATATTCTGGATCCTGAAGAAGGGTCATTGTCACTTAAATCAGATATAAATAGAAGAATTTGGAAAGATTTTCAAGAGCAAGGTATCGAAATACCTTACCCACATAGAACTGTTGAAATTATAAATAAATAGAGTTACTTAATTTTGTTTTCTTTGTAAACAACGTGTTTTCTTGCTTTAGGATCAAATTTTTTAATTTCCATTTTGTCCGGCATTGTTTTTTTATTTTTTGTTGTTGTATAAAAATGTCCGGTACCAGCAGTTGACTCTAATTTGATTTTCTCTCTCATATCTTTTTACCTTCAGCTTTCATTTGAGCAATAACAGCATCAATACCTAATTTATCAATTGTACGTAGTGCTGCATTAGTGATCTTTAATGAAATCCATCTATTTTCACTCTCAACCCAAAAACGTTTATTTTGCAAATTAGGCATAAATCTACGCTTAGTTCTGTTGTTTGCATGGGAAACATTATTGCCGCTAACGGGCTTTTTACCTGTAACTTGACATTCTTTTGCCATAATATTCTCTTAAATTGCGAAAAACGACTATTAAACCATAAAATAGGGGGTTTAGACAAGTGTTAATTAGTTTTTACCAGTACTTCCAAAGCCACCGGATCCTCTTTCTGAGTCATCAAAAGAATCAACAATATTAAGTTTAGCTTGTATAACTGGGGCTATAACTAGTTGAGCGATACGATCCATTGGCTTGATTGTGTAGGAGACAGTGGAGCGATTCCAGCAAGAAACCATTAATTCTCCTTGATAATCAGAATCAATCAGCCCAACAAGATTTCCCAAAACGATTCCATGCTTATGTCCTAAGCCTGACCTTGGGAGAATATATGCAGCATAATTAGGATCATTAATATAAATAGCTAATCCGGTTGGGATTAGATTTGTATCTCCAGGATTAATAACTATTTCATCCTCAAGGCAAGCCCTTATATCCATCCCAGCAGAACCGGGTGAGCCATATTCTGGTAAATTGTCAGCCATTTTTGGATTCAAAACTTTAACATCAATCTTCATTTTTGAAAGCTTTCATGAATTTCATCTAGTATATTTACTGCTATTTCATTTTTTGGCATTTGATGAATAATTTTTTCTTGATGATTCATTAAAATAACAATTTCAGCAGTTTCGCTACCCATTGTTTGTTTAATCTCATTTGCTATCACCATATCTAATTTTTTCTCAATCAATTTTTGCTTTGCAAATGAGATAAGATTTTCACTTTCTGCAGCAAAACCTACACAAAATAAATTAGGAAACTTTTCTTTTGTATTTTTTAAGATGTCATTTGTTTTTTTAAGCTCTAATATCAGACTTTCTGAATTTTTCTTTATTTTCCCGTTAATTTTTTCTTTTAATGTGTAGTCAGAAACTGCCGCAACACTTATAAAAATATCATTATTACCTGCATTGTTAAGAATGACTCTTTCCATCTCGCTATGATTTTTTGCTTCTATAGTATTGATTTTGGGGTTGATCTCTTCATTTGTAATACCTTTAACTAGTGTAACTGAAGCACCCATCTTCCATGCCTGATTTGCAATTGATATTCCCATTTTTCCAGAACTAAGATTAGTAATAGCCCGAGCATCATCAATTTTTTCAATTGTTGCACCCGCTGAAATTAAAATCTTTATCCCGTCCAGTTTTGGAATCGTTAAGAGTTTTTCAACATTTTTGAGAATCTCGAGTGGTTCTGTTAAGCGACCCTTTCCTTCCTCGCCACATGCCTGAATCCCGTAATCAGGACCGATAAAAATTACCCCATCATCCTGTAATTGTTTAATATTTCTCAAATTTGGAGGATTATTAAACATATATGTATTCATTGCTGGGCATACAACCAGGTCACAACTTCTTGCTGCACAAACGGAGGTTAATAAGTCTTCACATAATCCTTGGTTAAGCTTAGCAATAAAATTTGCTGTTGCCGGGGCAACAAGAATCATGTCTGCATCTCTTGAGAGACTGATATGATCCATAGCATTATTATTTTCACTTTCCCATAGGCTACTTAAAACAGGATTACCAGTAATTGCCTGGAAGGTTAAAGGCGTTATAAATTTTTTAGCAGAGTCGGTCATGATAACTTTGACATCATAATTACCCTTTACTAACAGACGAGCTAATTCAGCTGATTTATATGCAGCCACACCTCCACAAACTCCAAGTATAATTTTAGATTTCATATACAAATATTATATAACAAATGACTACAATAATCGGTCTTGATAGCTGTCCTTATGGCTGGATTGCATCCCACATAAATAGAAGTGGAAGTATAGAATTTAATATTATTAAAAATCTTTCGGAAATTCTCAATTTGAAAGAAGATATATCCCATATTGCAATCGACATGCCAGTAATGTTATTAAACCAAGAAAGAACTGTTGATGGTAAAGCCAGAAGATTGCTGGGAAAGAGATCATCTACAATATTCAATGCACCCGTCGAAGATGCATTGAATGCAGCCCAATATCATGAAGCTAGCTTAATTAACTTTAACCTAACTGGAAAAAAAATAAGCAAACAAAGCTTCAATCTTTTTAATAAAATAAAACAAGTTAGAGAGTTTAAAGATCAAAATCCAAAAATAAAAATTTATGAGTCTCATCCGGAGTTAGCTTTTATGGCTTTAAATAAAAAAAAGGTAATCTTGGAGAGTAAGAAAACAGCTCAGGGAAAAAAGTTGAGACTATTTTTGTTAAATGAAATTTATAAACAATTTAATTATGAAAAGATTCGTAATCAATTTAAAAAGACGGTTGTTAATGATGATGATATATTAGATGCATTAGTGGTTATGTATGTTGGTATTAAAATTTACAACAATGAGGCATATGTAATTGTCGACGATAATAATAAAGAAATAACAATTAGTTACTAAAATGAAAAGTTTAGTCTGGATACTTATAACCTTGCTAGGAACGTTTGCTTTCTCATTGATTGCATTGTCTAGAAATGAGTCCATAAATGCTATTTGGTTTATTTTAGCAGCAGTATGTATTTATTTAATTGCTTATCGTTTTTATGCTGCTTGGATTGCTACCAAAGCGCTAATAGTTAATGAAAATCGAGCGGTACCATCCAGAAAACTTAATGATGGGAAGGATTATATTCCAACGAATAAATGGATAGTCTTTGGACACCATTTTGCTGCAATTGCAGGCCCAGGACCACTTGTTGGCCCAACCCTAGCTGCTCAGTTTGGGTATCTTCCCGGAACTATTTGGATTCTGGTAGGAGCCGTTCTAGGCGGCGCTGTGCAAGACATGTCAGTCCTGTTTTTTTCAGTTCGTAAAAATGGTAAAAGTCTTGGCCAGATGGCAAAAGATGAGCTTGGAAAAATGGCAGGAATAGCGACACAATTAGGTACATTTGTGATTATGATTATTCTTATTGCGGTTCTTGGACTAGTTGTTGTAAATGCTATGAAGCATAGTCCTTGGGCCACCTCAACTGTTGTGGCTACTATTCCAATTGCTATGGTTATCGGAATTTACATGAGAAATTTAAGGCCAGGAAGAGTGCTTGAGGCAACAGCAATAGGAATTATCTTATTATTGCTTGCGGTCTATTTCGGAGGAGAAATAGATAAATCAGAAACAATTAGGAAGTTATTTGATCATGATGGTTTGACGTTAGCCTTTGCAGTGATTGTTTATGGATTCTTGGCGGCTGTATTGCCTGTTTGGTTGCTATTAGCCCCAAGAGATTATTTATCTACTTTTGTAAAACTTGGCACGATTTTTTTCCTAGCCGTTTCTATTGTTATTATTCAACCAGAAATTCAGATGCCAGCAATAACGCAATTTATAGATGGAACGGGTCCAATTTTTGGTGGTAGCCTTTTTCCTTTCGTATTTATAACAATTGCGTGTGGATCAATCTCAGGATTTCATGCTCTGATATCTTCAGGAACAACCCCAAAGCTTATTGATAACGAAAAATATATACCTATGATAGGTTACGGAGGAATGTTGCTGGAAAGCTTCGTCGCCATCATGGCGATTGTAGCTGCCTGCGTCCTTGAACCTGGAGTTTTCTTTGCAATCAATAGTCCTCCTGGTATTGTTGGAGCCTCAGCATCAGATGCTATTCAAACAATTAATAGTTGGGGTTTCTCAGTAACATTGGATCAAATGGATAAGCTTGCAGCTAGCGTGGGAGAGACAACTCTGTTTGCCAGAACCGGCGGAGCCCCATCTCTGGCGGTTGGAATGGCTACCATTTTTGCTAAAGCTTTTGGTGAACACCTTCTTGCTATGTGGTACCACTTTGCCATTATGTTTGAGGCCGTATTTATTCTTACAACACTGGATGCTGGAACAAGGGTTGGTAGATTTATGCTTCAGGATATTTTGGGTAATTACTACAAACCGCTTGGAAATCATGCGTCTATTTCATCAAATATTTTGACCAGTTTTATAGTGGTTTTTTGCTGGGGATATTTTTTATACATTGGTGTGATTGATCCTAACGGAGGGGTGAATATCTTGTGGCCATTATTTGGAATTGCAAATCAAATGCTTGCAGCAATTGCACTTTCTGTCGTTACGGCAATGTTAATCAAATACAGAAATAGATGGTATGGTTTAATTTCAGGAATTCCTTTGATATGGTTATTGATTATTACAACCACAGCAGCTGTTGAAAAAATATTTAGTAACGATATAAGAGTTGGTTTCCTTGCTTCTGCACAAAATATTGAAAATAAAATTACTAGCCTTAAGTATGTTGATGATATTCAAGTTCTGCAACAAATTTCATTTAATTTATATGTAAATTCTGTGATAACGTCAATTTTAGTTTTAGTCTTATGGATTGTTGCGCTTGATGTAATTAAGACTGTTTTTAAAGGAGAGGTTTTTGAAAAGAATATTTAAATCTTTATGGTTTTTTCTTAAAGAAATTTCTGGTGAGAATGAATATCAAAAATATCTTTCAAGTAACTCTAAAATAAATAAAGAAGAAATAATGTCTTCAAAAGAATTTTATATGAAACGGCTAAACCAAAAATGGAACAAAATTAATCGTTGTTGCTAAGAAAAAGATAGATTCCAAATAGTAGCATGGGCAATGATAGCAGTTGCCCCATAGTCAAAGATCCAAAAAGATAACCTAGATGATGATCAGGTTCACGGAAACATTCAACTATGATCCTTGAGAGACTGTATCCAATTAAAAATAATCCAGAAATTTTTTTTCTAGCTCTCTGAGTTCCAGAGTAAATCCACAAAACCAAAAATAATAAAACTCCCTCAAGGAAAAACTCGTAAAGCTGTGAAGGATGTCTTGTCAAAAGATCAACTTTGGGGAAAATAACTCCCCAAGGTACTTCAGTTGGCTTACCCCAAAGCTCTTGATTGATAAAATTTCCGATTCTTCCAAAACCAAGGCCAATAGGAACTAATGGTGCTATAAAGTCTGTTAAGCAGAACCATTCTTTATGATACTTCCTTGCAACTAACCATACAGACGACAAAACACCAACAAGGCCGCCATGAAATGACATACCGCCATTCCATATTGCAAAAATTTCCAAAGGGTGTGTAAAATAATGTATGGGCTGGTAAAATAAAGCATATCCAAGTCGGCCGCCAATGATTACACCAAGGGCCCCATAAGAAAATAAATCGTCGAGTATTTTTACATTTAGTCTGTACCAAGGATTCGTTTTAATTCGATATTTACCAAGGTAATAGAACAGAATAAATGCAAAAAAATACATTAATCCGTACCAGTGAATTTGGATTAATCCAAGATTGATTGCGATAGGGTTAATTTCTGGATGAGTCATCATAGTTTAAGTATTATAATGTTTTTTTAAAGGAAGCTTATGCCAAAGTATAGATCACATACAACAACTCATGGAAGAAATCAGGCTGGTGCTCGAGCATTATGGCGAGCAACTGGAATGAAAGATGATGATTTCCAGAAACCAATCATTGCGATAGCAAACTCCTTTACACAATTTGTGCCAGGACATGTTCACTTAAAAGATCTTGGTCAGCTTGTTGCTCGAGAAATTGAAAAAAGTGGAGGAGTGGCAAAGGAATTTAATACAATAGCTGTTGATGATGGTATTGCAATGGGCCATGATGGGATGCTTTATAGTCTTCCAAGTCGAGATCTTATTGCAGATTCTGTAGAGTATATGGTTAATGCGCACTGTGCTGACGCTTTAGTTTGTATTTCAAATTGCGACAAAATTACCCCTGGGATGCTAATGGCTGCTATGAGGATTAATATCCCTACAATATTTGTATCTGGTGGACCAATGGAGGCCGGTAAGGTCCGCTGGGGAGACCAGGAAATTAAGGTTGATTTGGTAACTCCAATGGTTGCTTCTGGGGATAAAGCAATTTCAGAAAATCAATTAGAGGATCTAGAAAAATCATCTTGCCCTACATGTGGGTCATGTTCGGGAATGTTTACAGCTAATTCAATGAATTGCCTTACAGAAGCTCTAGGGCTAAGTTTACCTGGAAACGGCTCAACTCTTGCTACACATAAATTTAGAGAAACCTTATTTTTAGAAGCTGGTAGAAAAATTGTTAGCATAGCTAAAGATTTTTATGAAAAAGAAAATCATAGTGTTTTACCAAGAGCTATAGCATCAAAAGAGTCTTTTGAAAATGCAATGAAACTAGATGTGGCAATGGGAGGTTCTACAAATACAGTACTCCATTTGCTTGCTGCAGCAAAAGAGGCTGAAGTTGATTTCACAATGAGCGACATTGATAGAATTTCAAGAAATACCCCATGTGTAGCAAAGGTTTCACCTGCAACACAAAAATATCATATGGAAGATGTGCATAGAGCGGGTGGAGTTTTTGGAATACTTGCAGAGCTAAATCGGGGCGGTCTCATTAATAAAAGTGTTCCAACCGTTCATTCGCCAACAATGGGTGAGGCAATAGAAAACTACGATATCATTTCTACCTCTTCGGAGGAGGTTAGGAAATTCTTTATGGCTGCTCCGGGTGGTGTTCGGACAACAGAAGCATTTTCCCAGAGTCGTATGTGGCCCTCTTTAGATTCTGATCGTGAATTAGGATGTATCAGAAATATCAAAAATGCTTACAGTGCTGATGGTGGCTTGGCTGTTTTGTATGGAAATATTGCACAAGAAGGATGTATAGTAAAAACAGCGGGGGTAGATGAGGAGGTGTTAATTTTTAAAGGGCGCGTAAGGTTATTCGAATCTCAAGAAGCGTCCATTAAAGCAATTTTAGATGATCAAATTAAAGAAGGTGATATCGTTCTAATTACTTATGAGGGCCCAAAGGG
>Ga0209654_1001919_pt1 | contig 15301 bp, 16 predicted proteins | sample SaaInl1SG_22_DNA_FD_184646 | JGI IMG/M metagenome (GOLD analysis project Ga0209654, IMG submission 184646) | Marine microbial communities from expanding oxygen minimum zones in the Saanich Inlet - ESP_161SG_22_DNA (SPAdes) (version 2) | ecosystem: Environmental > Aquatic > Marine > Intertidal... | reverse complement strand
TGATAGAATCGGTCTTTAATAGAAATTTATAGTAACTATTTAAAGACGATATCTTTCGATTGATTGTTCGATTGGAAATAGTATGATCGACAAGTTCTACAATCCATGTGCGAATTTGCGAATAGTTAGCATTTGAAACTTCTAAGTCTGAAAATTCTTGAGTTAAAAATAATTGAAATGCTTCTATATCTTTTTGATAGGCCACCACTGTTTTGGGGGAATACTTTTTCTCTAAAAGCAAATAATCAATAAATTTTTGGATACGCATTCATTTGATTTTACCACTCCAAGATACATAAAAATTTATGAAATTCCCACAAAAAACTATGGTTTCTTATGGGAATGTCACAAAGGAGTTAAAAAGTCTTACGCTTTTATCTTTCCTATCACTAATGCCATCACTCCTCCCATAATGGTAGCAGATACTGCATCAATAGCAACTAGCAGTAAAAAATTAGAATCTAAGCTAGATCCAGACGAATACATGAAAAAATTCATGCTAAGCGTCCACAGAAGACCAATTAAAAACCCTGCTTTAGCACCAGATTTAAAAGTACTAATATTTGCCCATCGGTTAAAAATCAGAGCAAAAGTAAAGGCATAAAACAAGCACCCTAGTAAAATGAATAACATGCATGATTCTGAGTCATCTGGGTAAAGATCTGTAAAAAGGTATCCATAAAATAGAAAGCCTAGTAAAAAACTAACAATGGTACCTGTGATACCCGATAATAAAAAAGATTTTGTGTTCATAATTTAAAGATTTGGTTCTATCAAATTTAATAAATTTTATAAATAAACCAAATATTTTAACACTTACTGTAACTGATTCACAGAATTATATAAACCAAAAAAGCACCTTAAATAAGGTGCTTTGAATCGTATTGATTTTGAAAACTTATAGGTTTTCAGCGTCTCTTAATCCTTGTATGTATTGCGCTTTTTGAATTTGTGCTCTACGTTTTACAGAGGGCTTTATAAACTGTTTACGCGTTTGTAAAGATCGCTTTGTTCCCGTTTTGTCAAACTTTCGTTTGAAACGTTTGAGCGCTCTGTCTATATTTTCTCCTTCTTTTATTGGTATTATTAACATAGTCTTTTAACCTCCCCTCTTTTAGATTTCGTGTGCAAATATAAACTTAATTATTGTTTTGCAATACTTATTTTAAAATATTTCTTGAGATGACTACCTTTTGTATTTCGGTAGTTCCTTCTCCAATAGTACATAGTTTTGAATCTCTGTAAAACTTTTCTACTGGATAATCTTTTGAATACCCATATCCGCCATGAATTTGAACAGCATCATTGGCTATTTTTACACAAGATTCGCTTGCAAACATTTTTGCCATAGCTCCAAGTGTAGTCACTTTTTCTCCTTTGTTTTTTAAAAACGCAGATTTATGCAACAACAATTCTGAAGCTTCAATTTCGGTGGCCATATCAGAAAGCTTGAATGAGATGCCCTGAAAACTTGCAATGGGTTTTCCAAACTGAACGCGTTCTTTGGCATATTTTAAGGAAGCTTCATACGCGCCTTTTGAAATTCCTAAAGACAAGGCTGCGATCGAAATTCGTCCTCCATCTAATATTTTAAGCGACTGGACAAACCCCTCACCTTCTTGTCCTAATAAATTGTCTTTATGTATGCGGCAGTTATCAAATATTAATTCGGCAGTTTCACTAGCACGCATTCCTAACTTATTTTCTTTTTTACCAGAAGAAAATCCTGGAGTTCCTTTTTCAACTACGAAAGCAGACATCCCATGGGAGTCTCCTTTTTCGCCGGTTCGGGCAATCACGACAGCCACGTTCCCGCTACGACCATGTGTGATGAAATTTTTAGATCCATTTAAAATATAATGATCGCCATCTTTGACAGCGGTTGTGTTCATGCCGCCAGCATCACTTCCTGTGTTATGTTCTGTTAAGCCCCAAGCACCGATCCATTCGCCTGTGGCTAGTTTTGGCAACCATTTTTGTTTCTGAGATTCATTACCAAAATAGTAAATATGACCCGTACAAAGCGAATTATGAGCCGCTATAGACAATCCAATGGAAGGATCTACTTTAGATATTTCTTCAATAATGGCGCTATATTCGTGGTACCCAAATCCAGAACCTCCATATTTTTCAGGGATAAAAACACCCATAAAACCCATCTCACCTGCTTTGTGAAGTACATCAGCAGGGAAATGCTGAGCCTCATCCCATTCCATGATATGTGGTCTAATGTATTGCTCTGCAAACTCTTTCGCAGCGTTAGCAATCAAATTCTGCTCTTCTGAATAATTAAAATCCATATATAACTTAATTGAGTGACAAATATAATTTAATAATTTCTAACTTTTCTATAGGAAATCCTTTAACTTTTGTTAATTCCTCAATAGCACTGTAACCATCCTTTAACATTCGTAATTCTACAATCTCATATGCGAGTTCATAGTCGATAAATTCAATACGTACTAATTGATCTATCGTGGCGGTGTTTAAGTCAATTTTATCAATATGCCGAGGCGTTTTAACGGTGAATTCTTTGAGTATATTCGCAATTACTTCTGGAGTCAATCCATGAATTCCTTGTAATTGTATGTCTGATATAAACCCACCTTCGAAGGAATCTCTGAAACGTATAATCCGTTCCGAATAAAAAGCCCCAATTCCATGAATCTTTTGAAGCTGTGTAGCTGTTGCCTTGTTTAAATCGATTTTTTGGGCGAATGACTTGGTCGATGCAGTTGCAATAGTTGTTGATTTTTGAGAGAATTTTACAACCCAATCTGGAAATTTAAAATAAGGGGCAATCTGTTTTAGAAGTGAATCCGAAACTTTGGTTACTCCTTGAAATTCTTTTACCGAATTCACCCATTTATTTTTGGATCTAAAAGCATGAAGTCGATCTATTTCTTCAGAACTCATTCCGAGGCTATATCCTTTATAATCGGTTATATAATTTGGATTGAAAGGATAGATTTTTGGAACGGATCTCTGGTTTTGGTCAGCTATTAAACTATCCACCTCTTTTTGAAATTTCAAATAAGTTTCAGCAGGAATATCAAAAGTATCCGTGGGTAATTTGTCATACGAAACCCAAGACAACTGAAGTGAAATAATAACGAATACCAACACAACCAATGCTAAGCGTTGTTTGTTTGAGAAGTAGGTGTAAAATTTCATTTAGGGGCAAGCAGGTTTATTTTTTAATAGCTTTCAAATATCTAGATAATTCTTTTTTAACGACAGGGAATAAGAAAAATAATCCAACCATATTTGGGAAGATCATAGCGAAAATCATCGCATCAGAGAATTTCCATATCGATCCCATACTTGCTGCAGCTCCAATGACTACAAACAGTAAGAATAATAATTTATATACTAAATCTGCTACTTTTCCTCTACCAAATAAAAACTTCCAAGATTGAAGACCATAGTAAGACCAAGAAATCATTGTTGACACGGCAAACAATACCACGGCAATGGTTAGGAAAATATTGGAATACGGAATGTATTGTGCAAACGCTTTGGAGGTGATTCCTGCGCCTTCAAAAGCTTGACCATCAATAAAAACAACTCCAGAACCGTCGCCACCATATTCAAAGAATCCACTAAAGTTAAAAATTACAATGACTAAAGCGGTCATCGTACAAATTACGACGGTATCAATAAAAGGTTCTAAAAGTGCTACTAAGCCTTCAGAGGCTGAGTATTTTGTTTTAACAGCAGAGTGTGCAATAGATGCAGAACCTGCTCCAGCTTCATTTGAAAAGGCAGCTCTTTGGAATCCTACAATCACAATACCAATCACAGAACCGACCCCAAAGGCGGTTGGATTAAATGCTTCTCTAACAATAAGACTTATGGCATCATCCACTAAACTAAAGTTGGATAAAATAATATATAGACACGCCACAACATACATGACAGCCATAAAAGGCACTACTTTTTCAGTAACTTGAGCAATTCGTTTAATCCCTCCAATAATTATTATACCAACGAGTGCGGCTAATACGATCCCAACAATTGCTCCTGCGGCTGTACTGTCCCAATTAAATAACTCTTTTATAACAATGGTTGCTTGATTGGATTGTGCGGCATTACCTCCACCAAAGGAGCCTCCAATACAAAAGACTGCAAAAATAGCCGCAATTACTTTCCCTATTTTGGCAAAGCCTTTTGATTTTAAGCCTTTACTTATATAGTACATAGGACCGCCATAAACGGTTCCATCCTCACCAACATCTCTAAATTGAACCCCCAAAGTACACTCAACAAATTTTGTTGACATTCCTAGTAATCCGCAAACAATCATCCAAAAAGTTGCCCCTGGACCTCCTAAGGCAATTGCCAAAGCAACTCCTGCGATATTTCCATTTCCAACGGTTCCTGAGACTGCTGTTGCTAAGGCTTGGAAATGACTCACTTCTCCGTCGGCACTTTCATCTTTAATTGTTTCTATGGAATCGCCACCAGGAGTAGAATCTCCGTACATAGCTTCTGAAACTCCATGGTCTATATGGTCATACTTTCCTCTTACAACATTAACTGCTTTTCCGAAAAATCGAATGTTTGGGAATCCAAAATAAATCGTAAAAAACAATGCACTACCTACTAACAAAACTAGTACAAACGGAATTGAAAATGTATCTCCTTCATATACTATAAAGAAAATAGCATCAAAAAAGGCATCTGCAACAGGCTGAAATGCTTCGTCAATTCTCTGATCTAACCCTTTTTCTTGGGCAAAAGATACAAATGGCAATATCAAAGCAATTAGTGTTTGAATGTATGTTTTCATAAAATTTATTTGTGTTGGTGGTTAATAGCGAACAATATGATGAAAAAAAATGAAATATTAAAATCTAATAAGGTTTAAAGATAAGAACTGTTTAGGAATATTAAATATCAATACTATAGGTGCTATTCAATTTTTGAATTTGTTCTGGACGTCCCAAAACAATCACTTTAGAATTCGAAACTAATTTTTGGTTGGCTTCTGGATTGATGATGTAATTTCCTTTTTCGTCCTTAAAACCAATCACACTACACCCTGTTTTTTTTCGTAAATCTAAGTCTTGAATGGTTTTAATATTGGAAGTATCGTATAACTTATCAACAGCAATTTCCTCAATATTAATAGTTGTTTGTCCAATGATAGAAAGGTTATCAATAAACTCCAGTAGATCGGGAACAACGACTAAAGAAGCCATGTGATCTCCGCCAATTTTATCGGGCAAAATAACATTATTAGCCCCTGCTAATTTAAGCTTACTATAAGAGGATTCGTTGGAAGCACGACTGATAATACGTATGGTTTTGTTCATTTGGCGTGCAGACAATACCACAAATACATTGTCCGAATCATTGGGCAAAGCCGATATTAAACACTCGGCGCGTTCAATCCCTGCCAATTGAAGTACCTCATCTTCATTGGCATTTCCTAAAACAAAAAGAATGCCTTCATTTTGATGTTTATCAATAATTTCTTTATCCGATTCTACAACCACAAAAGTACGATTGTGTGTCCCTAATTTTTTAGCCGCTTGTTGGCCATTTCTTCCAAATCCACATATGACAATATGATTGGATAGTGCATCAATTTTTTTTTGCATCTTCTTATGTTTTAGTTCGGAAATATCATTTTTAGAAATTATATATTCTGTAATAATTTTAAGTGCATATCCCACAATAATTACACTAGTTAATATTAAGAAAATAGTAAATATTTTGGACTCATGATCTAATGGATAGACTTCGCCAAACCCAACAGTAGTTATGGTTATGACAGTCATATAAACCGCATCGATCCATGAGAACTCAGAAATTATTTTAAAACCGATAACCCCCGTAAAAAGCAGCAATATCAATAACAGCATTGCGGTGTTTATTTTGGATCGAAATAGTTTTAAAAACGGGTTATCCATAGATGTTAGATATCAAAAACTGAAGTTCTTTTGGTGTATATCAAGTCTTTTATACGCATCCAAAATGCCAAAAATAAATAAAATGCAAATCCAAATCCCAGAGTTACAAAGGTCAGGTAAATAAAAGACGTTCGAACCACTTTGGCACGCATTCCAAAACGGTCGGCGATGCGCTGACACACATAGAATCCATATTTTTGTAAATTAAAAAGTCCGTTGTAAAATAACTTCATATTGCAATTTATGAATTTCGATTCAAAAGTGCACTACCAATCGCACATTGAAGGCATTTATTTTTTGAACAATACATTTGCTTTAATTGAATCAATGCCTGAGAATCCAAAGCGGTCTTTTCAAACGCATAAAGGGAGTGAAATTTATGGACAATACTATTGTGCTCCATAGGAATTGTACGCATGATCTCTAAAACATCTTCTTGGCTGGAGTGCCGATTGAATTTATTATATGCAAACTTAATTGGAACTATCGTGTTGATAACAAGTAAATTAATAAACGCTTTTGTCAACTTTTTTGGAGTTGATTTAGAAAGTTTCTCAAAGGTATAATGGGTGTCCCAAAATTTGGAGGTGGCGCCCTCAAAAATAGTATATATTTGATCTAAAGACTGTGCTTCAATAATGCTTGAAAACAAATTTGAACAACGGCTGTACAGACTGGCTAGTTGTGCCAATCGGAGAGTTGGAAAATTAGGCGGACGCAATCGAAAGAATTGCACTGGCAATACTCCTTTTCTTGAAATTGAGAATTTGTTTTTTAGGAATTCATAGGAATTTTTAAGTTCAGAGATATAAGGATGCTGTGCTTCTGTTTTCAAAAGTCCTGCTTGTCCAAAAAATAACGCTTCGAGCAGCAGGGATTCGTGTTGCGATTTTCGAATGATAGAAAAACTCGTTGATTTTGCAATGCTCAAAAAGGCTTCTCCATTGACTTTAAGTCCAAAGTTTTTGGCCAATTGCCAAAACAATACGGCCTCCCAATTTTGCTTGGAATCAAGAAGTTGTGTTTCAATGGCCTGATACTTTCCTTCCAAGCGTTCTAAATATAAGCGTTCCAGCCAATGGTTGACTGTAAATCCATCAACTTCCTTAATAGTTAATTCACAAGGAATCCAAGCTTGTTTTTGGTTCAACAGTGTGTTGTAATTTGAATAGGTATGAGGAAGTACATAGTTTTTGAGTTCAAGGGTCGGAATTGGTGTATTGTCCTTTCTGTATATTTCCATGTCATGTTCCCAAACTACATGCAAAATCACGTTGTCATAAGCTGCATCTGTTTCGTGATGGTGCACATACCAGTCGGAAGATTTAACGTGGATTTCTACGGTACCTGCCCATAGCTGTGTGCCGATACTTAATTGGGCATTAAAAAAATCGGGGCCTGAATTGACATTTGGCAAACCTACAGTCTTAAGAATTATAGGCTCTTGCGCAGTGGTTTTTAATGATTTGAGGCTCATTTTTTTATGCTGCCAGACGTAATGTAGGAAGTCTTCTTGCATCCTACGAAGATAAAAAAAGTTTTTAGGTGCGCAAATTTGATGGAACATTTAGGCTTCCCTTACTGCCGCACGATTCCTATCGTGTGGCTTACAAAGTTTACTTGGAACGCGAAAGATTAACATCGTTGAATCTTCGATTTCGCGCACCAGTGGGGGAACATCACACTTAACTATATTCTTCCAAATACGCAGTCTTTGAAATTGACTGCAAATGGTACTCATGGACTATACACGGTGTTGTACACTGGCTTTTTTAATTTCCACCTTTAATTTTCGTTTGTATTTCTGTTTTTATAAGTTCAATTAATTCTAAACATTTGTCTTTTCTTTCACGATTGAACTCAATCATTTCGTCAATTTGAATCTCGTTAATATTGTTAAGTCTGTTTTCAATAAGTCGCTGTTTACCAAAATCATAGTCTTTGAAATTTTTTATTATTTCTCGTAATTCAGAGTAATGATTTAATTCAATTAAAATTGAAGAAGTTTCAATTTGTCTATCTGTCTTTTTTAGAGATTCCTTAAACTTCCTTAGATTAGGTTTATTCGCCAAACTCCATAAGTCAAGACAGGAAAATTTTAATTCTTGTAGGTTTTTCCATAAGTCCAGATAAAGTTCAAACTGTCTATCGTTATATTTTAGAGTATTTGCTTTTAAAACTTCTAATTGATTTCTATAAGATTCGAGCTCTTTTTCAAATCCGAGCTTTATTTTTTCTTTGTATTTATCGGCTAATGTATTTGCAAACAGTTTAACTAAAAACCATATTATTACTCCTGAACCACCAATAGAAGCAATAATTCCTAAAACGATATTTACTATGTCTTTCAATTCCATAATTAGTTAAGCCAATGTTCTTTCATTGCTTTTTGATAGCTTTTAATTTGTTTGTAAATACTTTTTCCTACCATAAACATATTGAATCCATAATCTACTTTTTCATAAACTTCAAGTTGGTCAACATCTCCTACTGAAACCTGCATTCTAAATGTATCTTCGGTTTCGTCCTTTGTTTTCGTATTTAGTTTTATGTGAGCATTAGAAAAATGTACAAAACCACAAGTGTTTTTATAAAGTAACTTAAATCCGTTATCAATCTTGTCATACTTGTCAACTAAATATGAGTCAATCATTTTATTTCCATATCTGTCTTTCAAATTTCTGATTTCCTTTCCGCTAACAACATCTTTGTAAAAACTTGGCCAATCGTCAACAAGAGTTAATGCAAATAGACGTAAGCAAGAGTCAACTTGTAATCTTATTAATGAAATTGCTGTGCTATAATTGTTTACTTGAGTTAAAGTTAAAAAACCACGATTTAGAGAAATTGCTCTATTCGCAATTGACAAAATATAATGACTTGATTTAAAAAATTTACTTTGTTCTTTTTCTTGTGAAAAAATCAATTTACAAACATCCTTGATTTTGTTTTCGAGTTCCAAAAAAGATTTATTGATTTCCTCTAAATCCTTTTCTGTAACATCTTTATTTATTGGTTGTTTGTTCATTTCGTCAGCTTGTGTACAACGGTTTGTATAAGATTTGTAACGGAAAAGTATGCGAGTACTTTCTGCTGTTGACCAGAGATTATAAATAAGACTGAATTTCCGATTTGGAAATTCAGCCGTTATAAATTTTATACCTTGTTGTGGGCAGTTTTATAGGTCAAAATAATAATGAATTCCACCACCAAATGAAATTGACTTAAAATCATAAAATTCAAAATCTACTTTACCGTAACCGATTTCAATATTAAATCTTAATTTGTCAGTGAATGGTGCATAATGCCATTCAATTCCAGCTCCAACTCCAAAACCAAAATCACTTTCAGTTTCATCAACAAGTTCAAACGTGTTTTCATCAATTCCAGTATAGTCATAATTGAAAATTCCAGCTTGTCCATACAAATAGGGTTTAATTCTGAAATCATCACCACTTTCATTAAAGTTATATGAATACCTTCCATAATAACTAGAAAATGGTCCAAAAATTCCAATTACGGCTTGTGCAGAATGTTGTTCGGTTAAATCAGCTTTAACGCTTAAACCACCAGCTGGAAAATTAGCTTGCATTCCAATACCTAATCTTGGATAACTTAAATCTTGTGCCATTAAAGAATTCGTGCCAAATACAATAGCAATTAATAATAATGTTTTTTTAATCATAATTTTATAAATATATTTTACCTACTCCAAAATTTAGTTGGTTTTTCGGTTTATTCCCAACATTATACTCAAGTCAAATTCAGTCTTTCGATTTGACAGTAATAATCGTAATTCTATTTTCATTGGCAAAATTTTAATAAAAATCAGTTCAATTCCAATGAAAGTTTCTTTTTAGCCAAAATGTTTGTTTTAATTGCCCACAACTACTGTATATCGGAACTGGTTCCGATATTTCCAATATGTTTGATTGTTAAGGTTTTTGTTTCAAAATATTGATTATTAGACACTTAATTCTTAATAATTGATCTTGTAGAATAACATTCTCTATCATAAATTAGGCACATTTTCCATAGGTGTATTTATAGAGCTATGTCCTAATAAGACCTCAACGAGTCGTATATCGGAACCTTTCCTAATACGTCATTCAATAAAAACAGAATCTAAAACTTCGGTTAAACTCGTTTGTGAAGATTTAGATTTGGGGTCTTTATCTTAGGTCTAAATGTATAAAAAAAATCACCTATTTCCAAAAAAACAGGTGATTTTAATAACTTTTATGCTTAGAAAGACTTATTCGATATAGCCTTTTTCGCGCATCCAATCGTCATTAAACATTTTACCCACATAACGGCTGCCATGGTCATGGAAGAGAACCACCACCACATCCTCGGGCTTGAAATGTTCTTTCAATTGGAGCACCCCTTTAATCGCAGAGCCTGCAGAGTTTCCTAAAAACATCCCTTCCTCTTTTGCCAAACGCTGGGTGTAAACCGCACCATCTTTATCCGTGACCTTTGTAAATCCATCAATAATTCCAAAGTTTACATTCATTGGAAGAATATCTTCTCCAATACCTTCGGTAACGTAAGGGTATATTTCATTTTCGTCAAACTCGCCGGTTTCGTGGTATTTTTTAAACACACTTCCATAAGTATCAACGCCCCAAATTTTAACGTTTGGGTTTTTCATTTTTAAATAACTACCAACACCCGAAATTGTACCGCCTGTTCCAACGCCCACCACAAAATGGGTTACTTTTCCATCGGTTTGTTCCCATATTTCAGGACCGGTACTCAAAAAGTGTGCTTTGCAATTACTCGGATTGTCATACTGATTCACATACCAAGAGTTGGGCGTTTCTTTTGCCAAGCGTTTAGAAACGGAATAATACGATCTCGGATCGTCTGGTTCTACAGAGGTTGGACAAACGACTACCTCGGCACCAACAGCACGTAAAATATCCATTTTTTCTTTGGACTGTTTGTCTGCTAGGACAAAAATACATTTATACCCTTTGATGATTCCAGCCAAAGCCAAGCCCATTCCCGTATTTCCAGAAGTCCCTTCAATAATTGTTCCTCCGGGTTTCAAACGACCATCGGCTTCGGCATCTTCTATCATCTGAAGTGCCATGCGATCCTTTACAGAGTTTCCAGGATTAAAGGTTTCATATTTTGCCAAAACCAAACACGGCAATTCTTTAGTTAAAACGTTCATTTTAATTAAAGGCGTGTTGCCAATGGTTTCTAAAATATTTTCGGCGTACTTCATGACTTGAATTTGCGACAAAAATACATTAATTAATTGGGGATACAAATCTGGATTAAAGAAGTTTTATTCGAATTCAATGGCTTTTACAGGAACAATTTTACTAATTAAAAATGAAGGTATTAGCAGCATCAATACACACAAAATAAAGGTCATAAGATTAAGTAAAACGACATAAGTCCAATCGAGATAAACTGGAGCGACGGTCACATAATACACCGAGGGGTCTAATTTGATGAATTCAAATTGTTTTTGGAGTAACAAAATTCCAATCCCAATAAGGTTTCCCCAGAACAATCCGCAGCCAATCAAGTAGGAAGCATTGTACAAAAATACTTTTCGAATGCTCCAGTTGCTACTTCCCAAGGCCTTGAGAATGCCAATCATTTTGGTCCGTTCGAGGATCAAAACCAGCAATGCGGTGATCATATTGATGGCCCCCACAAGAATCATAATTCCTATAATTGCGTAGATATTAGTAGTAAAAATCGGAATCCATTCAAAGATGGTCGCATACTTTTGTTTAACGGTCATTGCATCTAAAGTCGAGGGGGTTTGTGCATACACCGCATCCCCCAAACGATCTAAGTCGTTATAATTTGCAATGAAAACTTCAAAATTTCCAATCTGATCTTTTTTCCATCTGTATAGGCGTTGCACATGGTTAATATCGCCAATTACATAGGTTTTATCTAGTTCTTCAAAACCCGAATTAAAGATGCCCACAACCGTAAATTTCATAATACTTGGAGGTTGACTTGGATCGGATTTCATGAAATACATCTGAAAACTGTCTCCTACTGCAAACTTCAAACGGTTGGCTAAATACTTAGAAATTAAAACTTCGCTACTGTATTTTTTAGTGTAGGTAGGAAGGCGTCCTTCAATTAAAAATTCTTTAAAATACCGCCAATCGTAATCCGTTCCTACGCCTTTTAAAAACAAACCTTCAAAATCGGTATTGGTTCTAATGATTCCAAATTTATTAGCAACGGCCTGAACATGAGAAACCCCTTCAACAGCTGTAAACTCAGGATAAAAATCTTGATTTTTAGAAATTGGTACTTGTGCAGCTTCAGAGGCATTACTGTCAAAATTAGAAATTGTAATATGACCATTAAACGCCACCGCTTTGTCGCGAATTTTATGTTCCAAACCAATGCCAGTTGCAATTGCAATAAGCATCACAATAATGCTAATTGCAATGGCTGCAATTCCGATTTTTATTATTGGCGCCGATACACTACTTTTATAGGACTTATTTCCAATAATTCGTTTGGCTAAAAAAAACTCGTAATTCAAAACTTATAAATGCATTTAAATTTTATCAAAAATACAGTTTTATTATTTGTTTTGACACTTCTATCGTGCCGAAACCAAACTAATTCGCAAGCACAAAGTCCTTTGCGTGTTGGAGCACAACAGACCGAAACGTATTTGCCGATTCTAAAGAATAAAAATGTGGGCATTTTAGCCAATCAAACTTCTGTTATTTTTAAAGAGGATGGATACACACATTTGGTCGATTCTTTGTTGAGTTTAGATATTGCAGTCAAAAAAGTTTTTGCTCCCGAACATGGATTTAGAGGCATGGCAGATGCTGGAGAATATGTGAAAGATGGCGTTGATTCTGGGAGTGGCGTTCCAATTGTGTCTTTGTATGGTGCAAACAAAAAACCAGACGCTAAAACTTTGAACGGTTTGGATGTTGTTATTTTTGATGTTCAGGATGTGGGAGCGCGTTTCTATACATTCTTATCAACCCTTCATTACATCATGGAAACTTGTGCAGAGTTAGGGATTATGGTGCTTGTTTTAGACCGACCAAATCCAAATGGACACTATGTGGATGGTCCAATTTTAGATATAAACAATTCTAGTTTTGTAGGAATGCACCCTGTGCCAATAGTACATGGATTGACGGTTGGTGAGTATGCCAAAATGATTAACGGCGAAGGCTGGATTTCTGAGGGGGTTCAATGCACTCTAAAAGTGATTCCTGTAGAAAATTACACCCATCAAACAGTTTATAATCTCCCCATAAAACCCTCTCCAAATCTTCCCAATGCAACCGCAGTTAATTTGTATCCAAGTTTGTGTTTATTTGAGGGTACTAATGTAAGTGTGGGACGGGGAACGGAACTTCAATTTCAAGTGTTTGGAAGTCCTTTTTTAGAGGGTTCTGACTATAATTTTGAATTCATACCCACTCCCAATGTAGGGGCTAAATACCCAAAACACGAATCTAAAATTTGTAAGGGATCGAATTTAAAAGACCATCCGAATTTATCTCATTTAGAATTAAAATGGTTAGTAAGGGCGTATGAAAATACTGAGAATAAGTCTGAATTTTTCAATCCATTTTTTACCAAATTAGCAGGTGTAAAATTACTGCAAAACCAAATTGAAGCAGGCTTGTCTGCAGATGAAATTCGCGAGAGTTGGAAACCAGATTTAGAACGCTACAAACAGCTTAGAACTCCTTACCTACTGTATCCGTTGTAGGTTTTCTGTACCCTTGAAATGGTTGTTTCAATAGCTGTTTTAGACTGCTGTTTTCTACCTCATTCGGAAAGGTGTCCACACCATACACAATCCGTTCTCTTTCCATATAGATATAGGTTCCGAAAAGACGGTCCCAAATCGAAAAAATATTGCCATAATTCGCATCGGTATAGGGCAATTGATAATGGTGGTGAATTTTATGCATATCTGGTGACACCAAAACAAAACTCAAAAAATAATCGAGCTTTTTAGGGAGTTTGATATTGGCATGACTAAACTGTGTGGCAACTAAAGAGAGTGATTGATAGAGCATGACAATTCCGATAGGTGCACCAATAATAAAAACGCCTGCTAGGGTAAACACATATCGTATCACACTTTCTAAGGGATGGTGGCGGTTTGCAGTGGTGGTATCGACTTTATGGTCTGAATGATGAACCAAATGCACCATCCAAAGTGGTGGAACTTTGTGCTCTGTATAATGTGGTAAGTAAGCGCCTACAAAATCCATTAAAAATACTCCTATAACAACATAGAGCCAAAAGGGCATTTTTGGAAGCCAGTTAAGAATCCCAAAATCATTTAGTACAACCCAGTCGGCTGTATTGAGCAATAAAAAGGCCAACGCAAAATTAATAAGAATGGTTGTGAAGGTGAAAAACAGGTTTGGGAATGCGTGTTTCCATTTGTTATACCCAAACTTAAAAAGCGGCAACGACCCTTCTAAAAGCCAAAAAAATGTCAATCCACCAACTAGGATTAAACCACGATGGAGTGACGGGATGGTTTCAAAATATTCAATAAGATGTTCCATGTACGCTTGAAAATTTTGATAAATATACTTATTTTAATTTAGCTCTTAATGCTTCAACAATATTAAATGTTGCAGGGCAGATTGCAACATTCTTTAGAGTAAGGTCTGATATTTTTTCAAAACTTTTTCGATCCGTATGGGGATATTCGCGACAGGCTTTTGGACGCACCTCATAAATATTACAGGAATTATCAGCGGCTAAAAAGGTACAAGGAGATCCGTTTAGGACGTAATCCTGATCTTCATCCATATGAAGATACATATCTATAAATTGACGTGTTTTAATTCTAAAAAATTTTGAAATACGTTCGATATCTTTCTTGGTGAAAATTGGACTGGTAGTTTTGCAACAATTCGCACACTGAAGGCAATCTGTTTTTTTAAACTCGTCCTCATGCAATTTTTCCATAATGGCATCGAGGTTTTTGGGTGTTTTTTTTCGGAGCTTTATAAAAAAGTTACGGTGTGCTTTTTGGTGCTCTTTGACTTTTTTGGAAAGAGATTCTAATTGGTTTTGCATACTGCAAAATTAAGGATAAATAGTTCAGTATATACTAAAGTGTTTTTTGTTCATCCCCCAATTCCTAATCCCTATTTTATGATGAGTAAAAAACAGTTGATTCCTTTTACTTATCTTTGTTTGGATTTAAAAGTAACGAATCTCAGGAATGTTGAATTTAATTTAGACTCCCAATTCAAGACCCACTATGAAAGATGTTTTTGGAACTGCCATTTTAGATTATCAACAAGGAAATTACACAGAAGACCTGGTCACTTCTACAAGTATTTCGGAAGAAGACGTTTTACCACTCCCCTATTTATTTAGAAATT
>Ga0209654_1001915_pt1 | contig 15307 bp, 8 predicted proteins | sample SaaInl1SG_22_DNA_FD_184646 | JGI IMG/M metagenome (GOLD analysis project Ga0209654, IMG submission 184646) | Marine microbial communities from expanding oxygen minimum zones in the Saanich Inlet - ESP_161SG_22_DNA (SPAdes) (version 2) | ecosystem: Environmental > Aquatic > Marine > Intertidal... | reverse complement strand
GTAATTATGGATGAGTTACGTGAAATCAAACAACCCGAGGAAGTCGCATTGCTAAAAAAAGCGATCTATATTTCTGCGGTAGGGCAGGTGGAAGTGATGAAAGCCATGCACTCTGATATGTCGGAACGTGAAATTCAAGGAATTCATGAGTTTGTTTTTAAAAAATACGGCGCCGAGTATGAAGGTTATCCCTCAATAGTGGGTGGTGGCCATAACGGCTGTGTACTGCATTATATAACAAATGATAAACCCAAGGTGGGAAATGATTTGGTGCTAATGGATTTGGGAGCAGAATATCACAATTACACGGCTGATGTTACCCGTACCATACCTGCTACTGGTACATTTTCAGACGAACAACGCGCCATTTATGATATTGTCTATGAAGCACAAGAGGCGGGGATTGCAGCTTCTGTAGTAGGAGCAAACATGCGAGCGCCTCATATGGCGGCTTTGGAAATCATTGATAAAGGATTAACGCAACTGGGCATTATCAGCGATGCAAGTGAAGTCCGGCGTTATTTCCCACATGGTACGTCTCATTATTTAGGCTTAGACGTTCACGATGCAGGAACCTATGCGCCCTTTAAACATAATACCCTTATTACAGTTGAGCCTGGAATTTATATTCCCGAAAACAGTCCTTGCGACCCAAAATGGTGGGGGATAGCGGTTCGTATTGAAGATGATATTTTAATTACGAACGATGGTCCTGTAAATCTTTCCGCTTATGCCCCACGAACGACAACCGCCATTGAAGCCATGATGCAGCAGCCCAGTGTTTTGGATGATTTTGTACTTCCCGACTTAAGCACGTTGGAGTAAATATGTTTTAAATGCATCGTAGTCCTTTAATGCTGTTTTCTTAGGGGTTTTATCTAAAATGTGTTGGATTTGTTCAGGGATATCCAATGTCATTTTTAAACTTTCCTCTACGGTATCTCGGAATTTTATTGGATGTGCCGTTTCTAAAAATACACCATGCGTATTTGGATTCTCTTGCATGTATTTTTGTAGCCCCAAATACCCAACGGCTCCATGCGGATCGGCAACGTAGTTGTAGTTGTTATACAAGGCTTTTAGCGCAATTTGCGTTTGATTGTCGTCAAAAGCATAGGAAGAAAACTGTTGCTTAAGCGCATTAAAATCATTTTTATACAACGATTGTATGCGAATAAAGTTAGATGGATTTCCAACGTCCATAGCGTTAGAAATGGTTTGTTTGGACGGATATGGATTGTATTCTTGCGTTTGCAAATAGCGAGGCACCGTATCGTTAACATTTGTACTTGCTACAAAGTGATGTATTGGTAATCCCAATTTATTAGCAACAATTCCTGCACATATATTTCCAAAATTCCCACTAGGTACAGAAAAAACCAAGTTCTTATCAACGCCTCTTTTCTTTAGCTCTTGGTAGGCAAAGAAAAAATATAGCGATTGTGGTAACCAACGTGCAACATTAATCGAATTCGCAGATGTTAGATTGTATGCATTATTCAGATCTTCATCTAAAAAAGCTGTTTTGACCATCTCTTGACAATCGTCAAAAACACCATCTACTTCTACTGCTTTGATGTTATTGCCATTGGTTGTAAGTTGTAATTCTTGAATGTCACTTACTTTTCCTTTTGGATAAAGAATAATCACCTCAGTGCCCTCAATACCCAAAAAGCCAGAGGCAACCGCACCACCTGTATCACCAGAAGTAGCTACTAAAACAGTAACTTTTTTGGGACTTTGCTCATTGAAATAACCAATGCAGCGTGCCATAAAACGTGCACCAACATCTTTAAACGCCATGGTTGGGCCATGGAAAAGTTCGAGTGTGTCCACTCCGTTGTGTATTGGGACAAGTGGAAAATCAAAACACATGGTGTCTTCCACAATTTTTATAAGTCTATCTTCTGGGATAGTGCCACCCACAAATGGACGCATTACTTCAACACCAATTTCAACAGGAGTTTTGTGTTCTATATTCTCCAAAAACGCTTCTGAAAGTCTTTCCGTTTTAAAAGGAAAATAAAGACCTCTATCGGGTGCAAGCCCACGAATTACGGCCTCATCGAATGTTGCGGTATTGGAATTATTGGTTAGGCTATAATATTTCATGTAATATCTTCTAAAAAGCTTACGCCACTTTGTTTTACAGGACTCACGTGTATTTCAAACGGAATTTCTGTTTTATCATAGATTTCTTGCATGGCATGTGCCACTTTATGTGCAGTAGTCATGCCTCGTGAAAGTGCAAATACTGAAGGCCCCGAGCCTGATATTCCAGATCCCAATGCACCTGCTTTTTTGCAGGCTTCTTTTAACTGATCAAACTGCGGAATAAGTATAGAACGTGCGGGTTCAACAATCTCATCCACTAATGAGCGACTAAGCAATTCGTAATTTTCTTCGTATAAACTAGAAACAAGTGCCCCCACATTTGCCCATTGATTGATGGCTTTTTCGAGAGAAACTCGCTTTTTGAGTACGGCACGCGCATCTGCTGTTTTCACTTCAATTTTTGGGTGAATTACTGTTGCAGCCAGTTCCAATGGCGTGGGAAGTTTGCACACGTCTAAAGGGTTGGTATTGCGCACTAAGGTAAAACCACCAAGTAGGGCGGGAGCTACATTATCGGCATGTGCACTTCCGCAAGCCAAACGCTCGCCTTCCATCGCAAACGGCACTAATTCTGTCGGAGTAAACGGATTTCCAAGCAAGTAATTTATCCCTGCTACTGTTCCCGCTGCACTTGCCGCCGAACTGCCAATGCCACTTCCGGGTTTGATGTTTTTTTCAATGATGATTTCAAATCCAATTTGTGGATTGTGCGCTTCCAAAAGCGCAAGACCAGCAACGCCAGCAACGTTTTTATTTGCCTCTAAAGGCAAATCTTGTCCAATAATGGATTTTATTTGAATACCCGATTTTTCGCTTCGGCGTATTTCCATCCTATCTCCAATGTTTTCAAGGCAAAGCCCTAAAACATCAAAGCCACATGAAATATTGGCAATACTTGCTGGAGCAAATAGTTTAACTCCTTTTAAATTAACTTTTTCCAATGCGTATGATATCTGCGAAAATTCCTGATGCAGTAACGGCAGCACCTGCGCCTGCACCTTTAACAATCAGCGGTTGTTGCGCATAACGATCTGTGTAAAAGAGAACAATATTGTCACTTCCCTCTAAATTATAAAAATCGTGTCCCTCTGGAATTTGTTGTAATCCTACAGAAGCTTTACCATTTTCGAACGTTGCCACATATTTTAAACGCGCATTTTCTTTCTTAGCGGACTCATATAATGCTGCAAAGTGTTCTTTGTGTACATCTAGGCTGTCAAGGAAATCTTCGTTGGTTTTGGTATCCAAACAGGCTTTTGGTAAAAATGATTTATTTTCAATATTAGACAGCTCTAGCACGTTTCCACTTTCACGTGCCAATATTAAAATTTTACGCGCTACATCTATACCGCTTAAATCAATTTTGGGATCCGGTTCGGTGTAGCCTTCTTTCATGGCATTTTCAACAACTTGACGAAACGTGGTATTGTCTTTGAAAGAATTGAATACAAAATTTAAACTTCCTGACAGCACCGCTTGAATACTCCTCACTCGGTCTCCAGATGCGATCAAGTGATTAAGAGTATCAATTATTGGGAGTCCTGCACCAACGTTGGTTTCAAACAAGAAAGGCGCATTGTATTTTCGAGATAGTCTCTTTAGATTTTGATAATTTTCATAAGCGTCTGCACATGCAATTTTATTACAAGTGACAACACCAATATTGTTTTCTAAATATTTTGCATAAGTCTCTGCAATTGTTGCATTTGCGGTATTGTCCACAAAAATGGAATTCCGCATGTTAGACTCTTTTGTTTTTTGAAAAAATAATTCCTTGTTTGCGGTTTCACCCTCTTCAAGAAGATCTTGCCAATTGGTCAAGTCGATACCGCTCGTATTAAAATACATTTTGCGGGAGTTGGAAATACCTACTACACTTAAATTTAGCTTAAAATGTTCTTTAAGAAACTCATGTTGTTGGTGTATTTGCTCCAAAAACTTACTACCCACATTTCCAATTCCTGTAACGAATAAATGCATTTTTTTGATCTGTGCCTCAAAAAATGCTTCGTGTAAGGTATTTAGTGCTTTTTTGATGTCGCTACTGTTTATAACTGCAGTGATATTTTTTTCAGAAGCACCTTGCGCAATGGCTTTTACATTTATATTATTATTTCCCAATGCTCTAAACATATTTCCGCTGATCCCTTGGTGGTTTTTCATGTTCTCGCCAACAAGTGCTACGATAGACAAGTTTTTCTCAACTCGAATAGGGTTGATTTTATTGGTTTCAATATCCAATGCAAACTCTTCATCTATGGTTTGTTGAGCAAAATCAGCTTCTGCAGCATTGATTCCCAAACAAATGGAATGCTCCGATGAAGCTTGGGTAATCATGATAACATTAATGTGGTGTTGCGCCAGTACGGTCAGTAGCTTTTGTGAATAACCGGGTACGCCAATCATGCCACTGCCTTCAAGAGTAAGTAACGCAATATTATTGATGTGACTGATGCCGCGAACAACACTATCTGCTTCCGTAGTATGTGTAATTAGTGTACCAGCATCTTCGGGTTTAAATGTGTTTTTGATATAAACTGAAATTTTCTTTTCAGTAATGGGTTGTAGTGTGGGAGGATAAATAACTTTTGCACCAAAATGCGAAAGCTCCATAGCTTCTTGATATGAAATTTCAGGAATCGCTTTTGCTTGTTTTACAATTGTTGGGTGCGCAGTGTACATACCACTAACATCGGTCCAAATTTCCAAATATTCGGCTTGAACTGCACAAGCAATAATAGATGCTGTGAGGTCAGACCCACCTCTTCCAAGCGTAGTGACTATACCATTGGCGTCTTTTGCTACAAACCCAGGAAGGATAACAACTTGATGTGTGTTGTCCTCAAAAAATGAAGTGACGTTTTTGTTGGTAGTAGAATAATCAACAAGTGTTCTTCCCAGTGAATATTTGGTAACAACAAGATCTTGTGTGTTTTTAGCAACTGCATCAAGACCAGATGCTTTGGCTGCATGTGCAATAATAGCATGTGAGAGAAGCTCTCCAAAACTCAACAGCGTATCTTTGGTTTTTGGAGACAACTCCCTAATCATATACACACCATCGAGAATGGTTTCAAGCTGATTCAGCATTTGTTTTGTGTTGCTCAAAATGGCACTTCGGTTTGCAACTGGGATGAGTTCCTGTACCAAATTAATGTGTCGGGCTTCAATTTCTTTGAGCTGGTCTGAGTAAGCGGCGTCGCCTTTGGCGGCTAAAGTCCCAAGTGCCTGAAGGCTATCAGTAACCCCACCAAGCGCAGAAACGACCACAGCCATAGGTTTGTCTTGGTTTGCCAATATGTTTAATACTTGACGAATTTGTGTTGCATTAGCAACTGACGAACCTCCAAATTTTAATACTATCATTTCATTTGATTCAGAAAAAACATCACAAAAATAACCGATTAAATCCAATTAAGGGTGTTTCTACTTTTTTTGTTTGTGAAAATATGACTCTACCTATTTTACTTGCCATATGCTCAGAATAAAAAAGACATTGTTAGGGAAATTGCCTCCTTTTTACGAAATTTGAAAAAAGATTTGCTTTGAATATGCCGCAATCAGACTTAGATACGCTTATTAAAAAAGGTTTTGTTGATGCTCCCGTTCCAAAAGACATCAATCTTGTAGATGAGATTATTCGTCTCAAAAAAGAAAAAAACGCAGTGCTTTTAGCACATTATTATCAAGAAGATGCGATTCAAGATTTAGCCGACTTTTTGGGTGATAGCCTTTATTTGGCTAAAGCCGCTGCCACCGTAGATGCAGATGTAATTGTTTTTGCAGGGGTTCATTTTATGGCAGAAACAGCAAAAATCATCAATCCAACCAAAAAAGTTTTACTACCCGATTTAAAAGCGGGTTGTTCGTTAGCTGATTCTTGTCCGCCTGTGGATTTTGCCGCATTTAAAGCAAATCACCCCGAAGCGATTGTGGTTACTTATATCAATTGCTCTGCCGAAATAAAGGCGCTTAGCGATATTGTTTGTACTTCTAGTAATGCTGTTAAAATCATTGAAAGCATCCCAAAGGACCAACAAATTATTTTTGCTCCTGACAAGAATTTGGGACGCTATTTAATTAAAGAAACGGGTAGAGATATGATTTTATGGGATGGCTCTTGTATTGTGCATGAAGCCTTTTCATTTGATAAAATTGTCGCGCTTGCGCAACTATATCCCGATGCAAAGTTCATTGCTCACCCCGAAAGTGAGTCACAAGTGCTTGATATTGCGCACTATATTGGAAGTACTTCTGGATTATTGCATTTTGTACAACAAGATAATGCGCAAACTTTTATCGTTGCTACTGAAGCCGGTATTTTACACGAAATGAAAAAGCGCGCACCCCAAAAAACGTTTATTCCAGCTCCTGTATCAGATGATACTTGTGCATGTAGCGAATGTGCATTTATGAAACTCAATACACTTGAAAAATTGTATTTGTGTTTAGTGCATGAATTACCTGAAATTGAGCTCGATGCTAAGCTGATTAAAGCTGCAAAATCTCCCATAGATCGCATGTTAGAACTTTCTTGATATGCACGCAGATGTATTGGTTGTTGGTACTGGAATTGCGGGTTTAAGCTACGCCGTTCGTCTAGCTCAAATGAGTCCTCATGTGAATATTTGCATGATTTCAAAACGTGATTTGCTTGAAAGCAATACCAAATATGCTCAAGGCGGCATTGCAGTGGTTTCTAACTTTTTTTTAGATTCTTACGAAGATCATGTGCAAGACACCATGAAGGCTAGTGGGAATACCTCAAACGAAAAAGTGGTTGATTTTGTGGTTAGAGAGGGTCCAGCATGTGTGAAAGAACTCATGGATTGGGGCGCTCAATTTGATACAAAAGGAACCAAGCTGCATCTAGGTAAAGAAGGTGGTCATTCGGCAAAGCGTATTGTACACCATAAAGATCAATCGGGATTGCAGATTCAAAATGCACTCATAGCCAAAGCAAGGTCACTTCAAAACATTACATTTTTTGAAAATCACTCTTTGGTTGATCTTATTACTGATCACCACATTCCAAATGCAAATCAAGGACGTTGTTATGGTGCCTATGTCATTTCAAAAAAAGATCAGGAAATTGTAAAAATCACAGCTCAACTTACTGTGCTTTCTACAGGTGGTGCTGGTCAGGTATATGCACATACCACCAATCCAACAGCGGCCACAGGCGATGGATTAGGTGCAGCATATAGAGCGAAAGTACATATTGAAAATTTACATTTTGTACAGTTTCATCCAACGGCTTTGTTTCCTAAAATTAATGGAAACACCTTTCTTATATCAGAAGCCATTCGTGGCGCGGGGGCTATACTTCGAAATCATAAAGGAGAAGCGTTTATGCCCAAATATGATACACGTAAAGATTTAGCACCTCGCGATATCGTATCTCGTGCAATTCATTCCGAAATGAAAAAAGACAATCAAGAACATATGTATCTTGATGCCACTCATATTGACGCAAAAATACTTGAGCAAGAATTCCCTACCATTTTGACCAATTGTCAAAAAGTGGGTATTGATATAACCAATGATTATATCCCAGTGCTTCCAGCTGCGCATTACTGCTGTGGTGGAATTGATGTGAATGAACACGGACTAAGTAATTTACATGGGCTTTACGCTATTGGTGAATGTAGTCATACGGGTTTACACGGTGCAAATCGTTTAGCGTCAAATTCATTATTAGAAGCTTTGGTATTTGCCTCGCGTGCTGCAAAGCATTCAGCCGTTACACTCTCCGGTAAATTATTGCCAACCTCTTTTTTTGAAAGTATTCCAAACTGGTCTGGAACAGAAGATATATCCAATCAAAAAACCATTCAAATTCGTGAATTACGCGCGACATTGCAACACATTATGAGTGCATATGTTGGAATAATTAAATCTGGCGAGAGTTTGCAAAAGGCAGAGGAAGAATTGCATGAAGTTTATATAACCACAAAGCAATTGTACCAACAAAATAAGCTCACACCACAATTAACTACTTTACGAAATTTGGTTAGTGTTGCTTATTTGATGATAAAACAATCACAGAAATACCCTCAAAATAAGGGCGTATATTTTAATGAAGATTATGTCTAAGTCATTTTCCGAAACATATCAAAATGCATTATTACACTGCATTCAACAAGCCATTCATGAGGATTTGGATTCATCTGGTGACCACACATCCAAGGCTATCTTTCCCGCTAATCATCAATCTAAAGCAAAGCTCATTGCAAAGGGAGCAGGTGTGTTGGCAGGAGTAGATTTTTGTAGCTTGTTGCTTGAGCATCATGCACCAAATGTGACACTAATTCCATTAGTAAATGATGGCGCTTTTTTTTCAGTCGGCGAAACGCTTTTAACTTTAGAAGGCGACACGCAAAGTATGTTATCCTTAGAGCGAATTCTGCTCAATGCCCTGCAACGTATGAGTGGAATTGCAACTGTTACACAAGAAATTCAGCAGTCGATTGCGCATACAAACTGTAAGTTATTGGATACACGAAAAACAACGCCAAATTTCCGAATAGCCGAAAAGTGGGCTGTTAATATTGGGGGAGGTGTCAATCATCGTATGGGTTTGTATGATGCTATTATGCTAAAAGACAATCATATAGATTTTTGTGGTGGATTGGCTCAAGCCTTAAATAAGACAAAAATATATGTAGATCGTTTGTCCGTTTCCATCCCGGTGATTGTGGAGACACGAAATTTGGAGGATGTAGCCATATGTTTGAAGCACACATGGATTAGTCGTGTGTTGTTGGATAATATGACGCCAACTGAATTAGCTGAAGCTGTAGCACTTATTGATGGAATAATACCAACAGAAGCCTCTGGCAATATCACCCCTGAAAACTGTATTTCTTATGCTGAAACGGGCGTTGATTTTATTTCTTTGGGATATCTTACCCATTCGGCACCCATCATCGATTTAAGCCTACGTGCGAATTAAATAGCTCTGGGCACGTAATTACATCGCTTTTCGATTGATTTTATCATCATCTGCGCAATGTCCTTTTGTGTAGCTGCTTCTATACCTTCTAATCCTGGGGAGGAGTTTACCTCTAGCACCAAGGGTCCCGATGCAGAGCGAATAATATCTACCCCAGCAATACGCAATCCCATAGCTTTGGTGGCTTTTATGGCAAGTTTTCGTTCTTCAGTAGTGGCGCGAATAACAGATGCAGTACCCCCTAAATGTACATTTGCTCGAAACTCTCCAGGAGGTGCAGTTCGTTGCATTGATGCTACTACCTTACCGTCAATTACAAAACAACGTAGGTCCTTCCCATCAGCTTCTTTAATAAATTCTTGAACTAAGATGTTGGCATTCAGGCTTTTAAAAGCATTAATTACACTTTCTGCTGCTTTTTTGGTTTCTGCCAATACAACACCCTTTCCTTGTGTTCCTTCCAGTAATTTCACAATAAGTGGTGAACCGCCAACCATTTCGATCAAATCATTGGTGTCTAAAGGTGAGCTTGCAAAACCTGTAGTAGGGATTTGTACTCCTTGTTTTAGAAGCAATTGCAACGAGAAAAGTTTATCTCTTGATTGAATAATAGAGTCTGAATTGTTTAAACAAAAAACTCCTAAGCTTTCAAAGAGTCGAAGTAGGGCACAAGCATAAAACGTTTGCGCAGGTCGAATACGAGGAATAACAGCATCTAAAGGCTCTATAGCACTTCCACCTCTGTAATGAATTTGTGGCGTAGTGGCATCGAGTTTCATAAAACATTGTCGAATATTATAGAATTCTATTTCATGGCCGCGTTGCTCAGCGGCTTCCATAATACGCCTGTTGCTGTATAAATTTTGATTCGACGCCAAAAGTCCGATTCGCAGTCCCTCGTTGGGTTTTTTAAATTGTTGATAAGATTCGAAAATGGTTTCGTCTTCTACATGACCAGCCAAAAAGTTTTCCGATGGATCTACAATAATACGTCCTATCATGGCTTGGCGACCCAAAAGCATGCGGTAGCCCATGGAATCACGGTTAGTGAGCGTTAGTTCAATATCCCATTTTTCATCAGCTAGGCTTATTTGGGTACGAACTACGTATCGATTTTCTCTGTTACCACTGGAGCTTTTTACAACGCGTTTATCAATTACGAGTGCCCTGCAATTTATTTTGCGTTTTCCATCATTTTGAATGGGGAATACATCAAAGGTTACCCAAGTTTCGTTGTCTTTTTGGAAAGGTTGTATATTAATTGCGTGCAAGCTTGAGGTTTTTGCACCACTATCTACGCGCGCTTTTACGTATGGAATATTAAGATCATTGAGTGAAATCCATTCCTCAGAGCCAACAACTTTTTTCATTGCTAAAAATTAGTGCGCAAATGAAATTAAAAAACCCGAACTAATTGCTAATTAAACAAAAAAAATTGTTAAGATTTTGATGAATTTTTTGCTTCCTTGATTTCAAGTGATAATTCATCTGATTTCTTGTCCCAATCAAATGTTACTTTAGCTCCATTAGAAAGAGAATTACTTATGATTTCTCCCGCAAGTTTGTCCTCGACATATTTTTGAATGGCACGTGCAAGTGGACGTGCGCCATATTGCTTATCATAACCTTTATCAATGAGAAAACTCACTGCATTTTCGCTTAGTTCTAATGTATAGCCAAGTTCTTTAACGCGACCCTGCAAAGCGGCTAATTCAAGCGCAATAATTTTTGCTAAATCGTCTTTTTCTAAGTTGTTAAAAATAACAACATCGTCAATACGATTTAGGAATTCTGGTGAGAACGTTTTCTTCAAAGCCCCTTGAATTACGCCTTGAATATTTTTGTCTTCTTGAGATTTTTGAGCGGCAGTACCAAAACCAACACCCAATCCAAAATCTTTCACTTGGCGTGCACCAACATTGGAGGTCATGATGATAATGGTGTTTTTAAAATCAACACGTCTTCCTAAGGAGTCGGTTAAATACCCGTCGTCTAACACTTGTAAAAGCATATTAAAAACATCGGGATGTGCCTTTTCAATTTCATCCAACAAAACGACTGAATAGGGTTTACGGCGTACTTTTTCGCTTAGCTGTCCACCTTCTTCATAGCCAACATATCCTGGAGGTGCTCCAATCAATCTTGATATTGAAAACTTTTCCATGTATTCACTCATGTCAATGCGGATAAGCGATGCTTCAGAATCAAAAAGTTCATGGGCTAAAACCTTGGCAAGTTGTGTTTTACCCACACCTGTTTGACCTAAAAAGATGAATGACCCAATGGGTTTATTTGGATTTTTCAGTCCTGTGCGGTTGCGTTGAATGGCTTTCGCTACTTTCTCAACAGCGTTTTCTTGTCCAATAACTTTACCCTGAATAAGCTCATTTAGTTTTGATAAGCGTTTGCTCTCGCCATCACCAACCCGTTGAACTGGAATACCAGTCATCATGGAAACCACATCAGCTATATGATTTTCCGTAACAGTTTCTCTATTTTGGCGTTGTTCTTCCTGCCAATCTTCTTGAGCCAATAACAACTCTTTTTCTAATTTCTTTTCGTCATCGCGTAACTTGGCCGCTTCCTCATACTTTTGACGCTTAACAACCGTATTTTTAAGTTCACGAACACGCTCTAACTCTTCTTCAATAGAAACAATTTTCTGAGGAACTTCCATATTGGTAATATGCACTCTAGAACCTGCTTCATCCAAAGCATCAATTGCCTTGTCTGGTAAAAAACGGTCTGTCATGTATCTATCTGAAAGTCGAACACAAGCTTCAATAGCAGCATCGGTATAGTTTACATTGTGATGTGCTTCGTATTTATCTTTAATATTTTGAAGAATTTCAATGGTTTCCTTAACTGTTGTAGGTTCAACCACTACTTTTTGGAAACGTCGCTCCAGAGCACCATCCTTTTCAATGTTTTGACGGTATTCATCTAAGGTTGTGGCACCAATACATTGAATTTCGCCACGTGCCAATGCTGGCTTGAACATATTAGATGCATCAAGACTTCCAGTGGCGCCACCTGCACCCACTATGGTGTGAATTTCGTCAATAAATAAAATGATATTGCTGTTTTTTTCAAGCTCGTTCATTACAGCTTTCATGCGTTCTTCAAACTGACCGCGATATTTTGTTCCTGCAACAAGAGAAGCTAAGTCTAAAGTAACCACACGTTTATTGTAAAGTACCCTAGATACTTTCTTTTGGATAATGCGTAGCGCCAATCCCTCTGCAATAGCAGATTTACCAACACCGGGCTCACCAATAAGAAGCGGATTGTTCTTTTTTCTACGACTTAAAATTTGTGAGACACGCTCAATTTCTTTTTCCCTGCCAATGACAGGGTCCATATTGCCCTCTAATGCCACTTTGGTTAAATCTCTACCAAAATTATCCAGCACAGGGGTGCTTGATTTTTTTGTTTTCTTGTCGTCTGATGAAGTAGAGTAGGAGGAAGATTGACCCCTGCTTTCTTCTTCTGACGGATCTTCAGGGAAGGCGTCAGCAGATGGCATGTCAATGTAATCATCATCAGAATCAACAGACATGTATTTGAACTGATCTTTTACTGTTTCATAATCGACTTGAAGTTTTTGTAAAACCTTGGTAGTGGGATCGTTTTCATTTCTTAGAATACACAATAACAAGTGAGCGGTATTTATGGAGGTGCTCTGAAATAATTTTGCTTCTAAAAATGTAGTTTTTAACGCACGTTCTGCTTGTCGCGTAAGGTGTAAGTTCGTTTTGTGTTGAGACTCTTGTACGCTGGTTGGGTTAGCTGGTGTTAATATTTCAATTTTGCGACGCAAGTAATCTAAATCAATCTCTAATGCCTTAAGTATGGAGATGGCTTTACCGTTTCCGTCACGCAGTAAACCCAGCATAAGATGCTCGGTACCAATAAAGTCATGTCCAAGTCGCAATGCTTCTTCCTTACTGTAAGAAATGACGTCTTTAACGCGGGGTGAAAAATTATCGTCCATAATTTATTTTTTTTTTGTTGGTCAAAAATTGAACCATTTGCACATAGGCACTTAACGAATAGACAAAAAAAATCAATCAATTACAAATAATTTATGACAAAATTTTAAGGAATGTAAATAATTAAAAATGTTAATAAGTCATAAGAAAAACGCCCAATAATTTGTAATTATTCATTCGTTGAATGTGTATTTTAGCAATACTGTCATAACATTAAATTTACTTTGAATGTCCACAGAAGATAAGTTGATTCCAATCAACATAGAAGACGAAATGAAGTCGGCATATATTGACTATTCCATGTCGGTCATTGTGTCACGTGCCCTGCCAGACGTAAGAGATGGCTTAAAGCCTGTGCATCGCCGCGTACTTTTTGGTATGCATGAATTGGGTGTTAGAGCGAACTCATCCTACAAGAAATCTGCCCGTATTGTTGGAGAAGTTTTGGGTAAATATCACCCTCACGGAGATACTTCAGTATATGATACCATGGTTCGAATGGCGCAATCATGGAGTTTGCGTTATATGATGGTGGACGGACAAGGGAACTTTGGTTCCGTTGACGGCGATAGTCCTGCTGCTATGCGATATACTGAGGCACGCCTTCAAAAAATATCGGAAGACATGATGGCAGATATTGAAAAAGATACTGTTGACCATCAGCTTAATTTTGATGACACATTAAAAGAACCAACCGTACTTCCAACACGAGTGCCAAACTTGCTTATCAACGGTGCATCTGGTATTGCGGTGGGTATGGCAACTAATATGCCCCCACACAACCTTACTGAAGTAGTTAATGGAACGGTTGCTTACATCGAAAATTCAGACATAGATATTGATGGTTTAATGGAGCACATCAAAGCACCGGATTTCCCTACAGGTGGTGTGATTTATGGATATGAAGGTGTAAAAGAAGCTTTTCATACAGGACGCGGTCGCGTAGTGATACGTGCAAAAGCCGAAATAGAAGAAGTTAATGGAAGGGAGTGTATTATTGTAACTGAAATTCCATATCAGGTCAATAAAGCGGATATGATTAAAAAAACCGCTGATTTAATCAATGACAAAAAGATTGAGGGCATTTCAAATATCCGTGACGAATCTGATCGAAACGGAATGCGGATTGTATATATTCTTAAGCGAGATGCTATCCCAAATATTGTCCTTAATATGTTGTACAAATACACGGCATTACAGTCGTCGTTTAGTGTTAACAATATTGCCTTGGTTAAAGGACGTCCACAAATGTTGAATCTAAAAGATATGATTCATCATTTTGTTGAGCATCGCCATGAAGTAGTGGTAAGACGTACTCAGTTCTTGCTTAGAAAGGCTGAGGAGCGTGCACACATATTACAGGGTTTGATTATTGCATCTGACAATATAGACGAAGTAATTGCCTTGATAAAAGCTTCTGCTAATGCAGATGAAGCACGCCAAAAACTTATTGCCACATTTGACCTCTCAGAGATACAAGCAAAGGCAATTGTAGAAATGCGATTGCGTCAGCTAACAGGTCTGGAGCAGGATAAGTTACGCTCTGAGTACGACGAACTCATGAATACGATTGAGGATTTAAAAGATATTCTTGAGAAAAAAGATCGTCGCATGGGAATCATCAAGGATGAGTTACTCGAAGTAAAAGAAAAATACGGTGATGAGCGACGCTCTATCATTGAATATGCTGGTGGGAATTTCCGAGTTGAAGATATGATACCTGATGAAAAAGTGGTGATTACCATTTCACATGCGGGTTATATTAAACGTACGCCTCTGGCGGAGTATCGTACGCAAAACCGCGGTGGTGTAGGTCAAAAAGCATCTACCACAAGGAGCGAGGATTTCCTTGAGCATTTGTTTGTTGGGACAAACCACCAATACATGCTGTTTTTTACTCAAAAAGGGAAATGTTTTTGGCTACGGGTATATGAAATTCCTGAAGGGAGCAGAACTGCAAAAGGGCGTGCTATTCAAAACCTCATCAATATTGAACAAGAAGATAAGGTCAAAGCATTTATATGTACACAAGACCTGAAAGACGAAGAGTACACAAACAGTAGATTCGTTGTTATGGCAACCAAAAAAGGTCAGGTAAAGAAAACCTCTTTGGAGCAATACTCTAGGCCTAGAACAAATGGAATTAATGCCATAACGGTACGTGATGGTGACGAGTTGTTAGAGGCAAAATTGACTACTGGTGCATCTCAAGTGGTGTTGGCTGTGAAATCTGGAAAAGCGATTC
>Ga0209654_1001911_pt1 | contig 15336 bp, 11 predicted proteins | sample SaaInl1SG_22_DNA_FD_184646 | JGI IMG/M metagenome (GOLD analysis project Ga0209654, IMG submission 184646) | Marine microbial communities from expanding oxygen minimum zones in the Saanich Inlet - ESP_161SG_22_DNA (SPAdes) (version 2) | ecosystem: Environmental > Aquatic > Marine > Intertidal... | reverse complement strand
CTCCACCAAATATCTCCGCCCCAACACGCGTCAACGCCGCTGTCAAAGTCGTCTTACCATGGTCAACGTGACCAATCGTGCCTACGTTTACGTGCGGCTTACTGCGCTCAAACTTCTCTTTTGCCATCTTTCTAAACTCCGATATTGCAATTAGCTATTTTTCTTAATCACTTCTTCTGCGACGCTGTTTGGTGCTTCAGCATATTTCGCAAATTCCATGCTGTATGACGCACGACCCTGTGTGAAACCACGCAAATCGGTCGCGTATCCAAACATCTCAGCCAGCGGGACTTCAGCTCGAACGAGCTTAATACCACCCACACCATCATCCATTCCTTGAATCAGGCCACGACGACGATTCAAGTCACCAATCACATCGCCCATATTCTCTTCTGGAGTGACTACTTCGACCTTCATGATCGGCTCCAAAAGTGCCGGTCTCGCCTCCAATGCACCCTTCTTCATTGCCATAGAACCGGCAATCTTAAAGGCCATTTCATTCGAATCGACTTCGTGGAACGAACCGTCAAACAAAGTCGCGCGCACGCCCAACAATGGGAAGCCCGCAATCACACCGTTGGTCATCTGCTCTTCGATGCCCTTAGACACCGCAGGGATGTATTCTTTCGGCACGACACCACCAACGATTGCGTTGACGAATTCGAAGTTTGTTTCACCGTCCAAAGGCAACGGCTCGATACGAACAACAACGTGTCCATACTGACCGCGACCACCGGACTGTCGAACGAACTTACCTTCAACTTCAACAGTCTGACGGATGCACTCACGGTAGGAGACCTGAGGTGCTCCCACACCGCACTCAACACTGAATTCACGACGCATCCGGTCGACAATAATGTCGAGGTGAAGCTCACCCATACCCGAAATAATGGTTTGCCCCGTTTCCTCATCCGTTTTCACACGGAACGATGGATCTTCTTGTGCCAACTTGCTCAGAGCGATACCCATTTTCTCTTGGTCTGCTTTCGACTTCGGCTCAACCGACAAGGAAATCACAGGCTCAGGGAACTCCATCCGCTCCAAAATGATTGGATTGGCAAGATCACACAAGGTATCACCCGTGGTCACGTCTTTCAGACCTACGGCAGCAGCGATATCGCCTGCACGTACTTCTTTGATCTCTTCGCGGCTGTTTGCGTGCATTTGCACCATACGGCCCACACGCTCTTTCTTACCTTTCACAGAGTTCAGGACCGAGTCGCCGCCATTCAGAACCCCTGAATACACGCGGAAGAACGTCAAGGTACCAACAAACGGATCGGTTGCGATCTTGAATGCCAACGCTGCAAAAGGCGCTTCGTCACTGGCAGGACGGGTATCTTCTGACTCGTCTTCTTTCAAACCACGAATCGCTGCGACTTCATCAGGTGCCGGCAAATAGTCCACCACCGCATCCAGCATCGCCTGCACACCCTTGTTCTTGAACGCAGTACCGCACAGACATGGCACAATTTCACGGGCCAGAGTGCGCTCGCGCAAGCCTTGCTTGATTTCGGCCTCAGTCAACTCGCCATCATTGAGGTACTTGTCCATCAACGTTTCGTTGGCTTCAGCAGCTGCCTCCATCATCTCTTCGCGAAGCGATGCGACCTGATCGGCCACTTCTGCAGGGACGTCTTCATACGTGAAGGTCGTACCCATGTCATCTTCGCTCCAGGCGATGAACTTGTTCTTCACAAGATCCACAACACCCTTAAAGTCTTTCTCGGCACCCACGGCGCACTGAATTGGCACAGCGGTGGCACCCAAGCGATTTCGAACCTGATTCACCACACGGATAAAGTCCGCACCATCGCGGTCCATCTTATTGACGAAACAAATCCGTGGAACACCATACTTATCAGCCTGGCGCCAGACTGTCTCTGACTGTGGCTCGACGCCTGATGCAGCACAAAACACAACGACGGCACCATCCAAAACACGCATTGAGCGCTCCACCTCAATCGTGAAGTCAACGTGTCCCGGTGTATCGATGATGTTGATGCGATGATTCTCGAACTGCTTATCCATTCCCTGCCAAAAGGTTGTGGTCGCAGCCGACGTGATCGTGATGCCACGTTCTTGCTCCTGCGCCATCCAGTCCATGGTGGCGGCACCATCATGCACTTCACCAATTTTGTGGTTGACGCCTGTATAGAACAGCACGCGCTCTGTGGTTGTCGTTTTGCCAGCGTCTACGTGCGCGCAGATGCCGATGTTACGGTAGCGGTTAATCGGGGTGGTACGTGCCACTGTTACTCTCCAAATAGCCGGCGTACCGGCATCAGTCAATTAGAAACGGAAATGCGAGAACGCTTTGTTGGCTTCAGCCATCCGATGCACGTCTTCACGCTTCTTCACCGCAGCTCCGCGGCTCTCAACGGCATCCAGGATTTCACCGGCCAAACGCGCCTGCATGGATTTCTCCCCACGCTTTCGTGCGTACTCAACCAACCAACGCATCGCCAATGCGGTACGACGGCTTGGACGTACTTCAACGGGCACTTGGTAGGTTGCACCACCAACACGACGTGATTTTACTTCCACCATCGGCGCGATGTTATCGAGCGCCTGGTTGAAGACTTCAAGCGGATCACCACCATTCTTTTCTTGCACGCGGTCAAGCGCACCATAAACGATGGATTCTGCAATGGACTTTTTTCCGCTTTCCATCACGTGGTTAATGAACTTCGCGAGCAATTGATCGCCGAACTTTGGATCCGGGAGAATTTCACGTTTTACGGGGACGCGACGTCTTGGCATTGTACTTTCCTTTTCTTCAGGTCAATCCGGAACTAATCCGGCCTTACTGAGCATGGCGAGCCATACTCTGTATAAATCATGACAATTTTATGAATGCTTAGCTTTTTGGACGCTTCGCACCATACTTCGAACGGCCCTGTCTCCGGTTGTTAACACCGGCTGTATCCAGAGCACCACGCACTGTGTGATAACGCACACCAGGCAAATCCTTCACTCGACCACCGCGGATCAGCACCACTGAGTGCTCCTGCAGGTTGTGGCCCTCACCACCAATGTATGAAGACACTTCAAATCCGTTAGTTAAGCGCACACGGCATACTTTACGTAACGCTGAGTTCGGCTTCTTTGGTGTGGTTGTGTACACACGGGTGCACACACCACGACGCTGCGGACAAGCCTGCAACGCAGGAACGTCAGTTTTGACGACCTTACGCTTCCGAGGCTTGCGTACAAGCTGATTAATGGTTGCCATCGGCAAACTCCTAGTCCATTGCAAAAAATAGGGCGCGATCATAGGCGCGCCCTCACTGACAGTCAAGTCAGCGGGTTTTACTCCGCTGCTTCTTGCCCCTGAGACTCAATCTCAGAAATCTCTCGGCTCAAGGCCTCGGCCACTTCCGCCGCAGTCACACGTGTGTCATCCATACCTTCGGCACGCTTGCGCTTACGTTCAGCGTGATAGGCCAAACCAGTTCCCGCAGGAATTAGTCGACCCACGACCACGTTCTCTTTCAGGCCGCGCAGATTGTCCGCCTTGCCAGTCACAGCTGCCTCAGTCAATACACGCGTGGTTTCCTGGAACGATGCGGCTGAAATAAACGACTCAGTTGCCAAAGACGCTTTGGTAATACCGAGCAGTTGGCGATCACCGTGTGCTTCGATCTTTTTGTCAGCGCGCAGACGATCATTTTCGTCCAGCATTTGCGTGTATTCGACCTGATCACCTGCGATGAACGACGAGTCACCAATCTGAGTCACTTCAACCTTGCGTAACATCTGGCGAATAATCACCTCGATGTGCTTGTCGTTGATAGTTACACCCTGGAGTCGGTACACATCCTGAATCTCGTTCGTGATGTATTTCGCCAATTCAGACACACCGAGGAGACGCAAAATGTCATGCGGATTCGATGGACCGTCGGAGATCACCTCACCCTTCTGCACCTGCTCACCTTCGAACACGTTCAATTGACGCCACTTTGGAATCAAGATCTCGACTGGATCTGAACCGTCTTCTGGAGAGATCACCAAGCGAATCTTGCCTTTGGTCTCCTTACCGAACGCCACATGACCTGTGACTTCGGCAAGAATTGATGACTCTTTTGGCTTCCGCGCTTCAAACAAGTCAGCCACACGCGGCAGACCACCGGTAATGTCACGCGTCTTCGATGACTCTTGTGGAATCCGCGACACAATGGTTCCGGCATCAATCGTTGCACCGTCTTCCAACGACACCAACGCACCGCCTGGCAATTGGAAGTGAGCGATTGGCTCATCCGCAATGGAAGCACCCGCCGCATACAGGAAGATCCCTGGCTTCAAATCCTTACCTGCTGCTGGACGATCCTTTTCATCAATCACTTCGTAGCTTGCGAGACCGGTCAAGTCATCCACCTGACGCTTCACCGTAATGCCGTCTTCAAACCCTTGATAACGGAGTACACCGGCTCGGTCTGCAATGATTGGGTGAGTGTGTGGATCCCAAGTGGCCACAACCGCACCGGCCTCAACCACAGCGCCTTCGCGCACATTAATCACAGCACCATAAGGCAGCTTGTAGGACTCGCGCTCACGACCGTGCTCATCGGCAATACCCAGTGCTCCGGAACGCGACACAGCAACTAAGTCGCCATTGGTCCGCTCAACCCACTTCAAATTGTGCAGACGAATCGCTCCACCATGCTTCACTTCGATCCGATCTGCGGCAGACGCTCGGCTCGCCGCACCACCGATGTGGAAGGTCCGCATGGTCAACTGTGTTCCTGGCTCACCAATGGACTGCGCGGCGATAACACCCACGGCCTCACCGACATTCACCAAATGACCACGACCTAGATCACGGCCATAGCACTTCGAACACACTCCATGACGAATCTCACAGGTAATCGGCGAGCGAACGATGAGCTCATCGATACCCCAGCTCTCGATCTTGTCCGCTAACCGCTCATCAATCAGTGAACCGGCTTCCAACAGGACTTCATCCGAACCGGGCTTCACGATGTCATGCGCTATCACGCGGCCAAGAATACGGCTCGCGAGCGGCACAACGACGTCGCCGCCTTCAATGAGTGGCGTCATCCGCAAACCCTGATCGGTTCCGCAATCATGATCAGTGATCACCAGATCCTGAGCCACATCCACCAAACGACGTGTCAGGTAACCTGAGTTTGCCGTCTTCAATGCCGTGTCGGCCAAACCTTTACGGGCACCGTGGGTTGAGATGAAATACTGAAGAACCGACAAACCTTCACGGAAGTTAGCGGTGATCGGTGTCTCGATGATCGAGCCGTCTGGCTTCGCCATCAAACCACGCATACCCGCTAGCTGACGAATCTGTGCAGCCGAGCCTCGAGCGCCGGAGTCTGCCATCATAAAGACCGAGTTAAACGAATCCTGCTGGATTGTTTTTCCCTCTGCGTCAACGGCAGTTTCTTTACCGATCCGATCCATCATTTTTTTCGCTACCAAATCATTGGCACGCGCCCAGATGTCGATCACCTTGTTGTACTTCTCACCTTGGGTCACCAAGCCGGACGCAAACTGATCTTCAATTTCCTTAACCTGTGCTTCGGCTTCGCCAATGATCTGCGCTTTTTCTTCAGGAATTTCAAAGTCATTTACGCCGATGGATGAGCCCGAACGCGTCGCGTAACTAAAGCCCATGTACATCAACTGATCAGCGAAGATCACCGTCTCTTTCAGACCGACGCGACGGTAGCAGGCGTTGATCAACTTCGAGATCGCCTTCTTCGTCATGTTCTGATCCACAATCGAGAACGGTAGGCCATCTGGAACGATCGAGAACAGGATGGCACGACCGACAGTGGTCTCCACAATCTTCGTTCCCGAAGTTGTCTGTCCTTCCGCGTCCGTGACAACTTCATCGATCCGTACCTTGATGCGCGCCTGCAAATGCACTTTGCGCGCGCCATAGGCCCGCAGCACTTCATCAATGTCAGAGAACACCATGCCCTCGCCAGCGGCATTGATGCGCTCGCGTGTCATGTAGTAGAGACCCAAAACGACGTCCTGCGATGGGACGATGATTGGCTCACCGTTGGCTGGTGACAACACGTTGTTGGTCGACATCATCAGTGCACGCGCTTCAAGCTGCGCTTCCAACGTCAACGGCAAGTGAACCGCCATTTGGTCACCGTCAAAGTCGGCGTTATAAGCCGCACAAACCAACGGATGCAATTGAATGGCCTTGCCTTCAATCAACAATGGCTCGAATGCCTGAATACCTAAACGGTGCAGTGTTGGCGCTCGGTTCAGGAGCACAGGGTGCTCGCGAATCACCTCAGCCAAGATATCCCAGACTTCTGGTGTTTCACGCTCCACCATCTTTTTCGCCGCCTTGATGGTGGTGGCCAGGCCACGCGCCTCAAGCTTCGCGTAAATGAATGGCTTGAACAGCTCCAAAGCCATCTTCTTCGGCAAACCGCACTGATGCAATTTCAGATAAGGACCGACCACAATCACCGAACGGCCGGAATAGTCGACGCGCTTACCAAGTAGATTCTGACGGAACCGACCCTGCTTACCCTTGATCATGTCAGCCAATGACTTCAGAGGACGCTTATTCGATCCAGTAATGGCACGACCGCGACGACCGTTGTCGAGCAGCGCATCCACAGATTCCTGCAACATCCGCTTTTCGTTGCGCACGATAATGTCAGGTGCCCGAAGCTCTAAAAGACGCTTCAAACGGTTATTCCGGTTGATCACGCGACGGTACAGATCGTTCAGATCAGAGGTCGCAAAGCGACCGCCATCGAGTGGCACCAATGGACGCAAGTCCGGCGGTAAGACAGGAAGTACTTCCATGATCATCCACTCAGGCTTGTTACCGCTGTCTCGGAATGATTCCAAAAGCTTCAAACGTTTCGATAACTTCTTCAGCTTAGTTTCTGAATTGGTATTGGGGATCTCTTCACGCATGGTCGAGATCTCGTCATCGAGATCCATATCGATCATCAATGCACGAATCGCCTCAGCACCCATCATCGCAGTGAAGTCGTCCTGATACTCTTCAAATGCCTCGAAGAATTGTTCATCAGACAACAACTGACCACGCTCCAGCGGAGTCATGCCTGGGTCCACCACCACATAGGTTTCGAAGTACAGAATCCTTTCAATGTCACGAAGGGTCATGTCAAGCAAGAGACCAATCCGTGAGGGCAATGATTTCAGGAACCAGATGTGGCAAACCGGGCTTGCCAGCTCGATGTGTCCCATGCGCTCACGGCGCACTTTGGTTTGCGTAACTTCAACGCCGCACTTTTCACACACCACACCGCGATGCTTCAAACGCTTGTACTTACCGCACAGGCATTCGAAATCCTTCACAGGTCCGAAAATACGGGCACAGAATAATCCGTCACGCTCGGGCTTAAAGGTCCGGTAATTGATGGTTTCCGGTTTCTTCACCTCCCCGAAAGACCACGAACGGATCTCTTCAGGTGACGCAAGGCCGATACGAATCCGATCAAAGTCGGAGGATTGTCCCTGGCTTTTTAACAGGTTCAACAAGTCTTTCATTGCTTAGCTCTCCAATTCCTACCGACTTACTCGTTTTCCAGTTCAACAGAGATACCGAGTGAACGGATCTCCTTGACCAGCACGTTGAATGATTCAGGCATGCCTGGCTCCATTCGGTGATCACCATCGACGATGTTTTTGTACATCCGTGTCCGGCCATTCACGTCATCTGACTTCACAGTCAACATCTCCTGCAGCGTATAGGCCGCACCGTAAGCCTCGAGAGCCCACACTTCCATTTCACCGAAGCGCTGGCCACCGAATTGCGCTTTACCGCCGAGCGGTTGCTGCGTCACGAGTGAGTATGAGCCTGTTGAGCGTGCATGCATCTTGTCGTCAACCAGGTGGTTCAACTTCAACATGTACATGTAACCCACGGTCACAGGACGCTCGAACGCCTCACCAGTGCGTCCGTCATACAGCGTGAACTGTCCGGACTCGGGCATTCCCGCCAACTCCAACAGACCTTTGATCTGCGCCTCTTTAGCACCATCAAATGCCGGCGTTGCAAATGGAACACCCTCTTCGAGGTTGGTCGCCAAGGTCATGATCTCAGCATCCGATAACGACTTCAGGTCTTCCTGTGTGCCACCGATCTTGTTGTAGATCTGATCCATGAACGCACGCATCTCAGTGACTTTCGCCTGCTGCTTCAACATGCCGCTGATCTTGTCGCCCAAGCCTTTGGCCGCCATGCCCAGGTGCATTTCCAACACCTGACCTACGTTCATCCGACTTGGTACACCCAATGGGTTCAACACGATATCAACTGTGTCGCCGTTTTCATCAAATGGCATGTCTTCTTCTGGCATGATCACGGAAATCACACCCTTGTTTCCGTGCCGGCCAGCCATCTTGTCGCCTGGCTGAATCCGACGCTTCACAGCGACATAGACCTTCACGATCTTCAGCACACCCGGCGCCAAATCATCACCCTGAGTGAGCTTTTTCTTCTTCACTTCAAACGCATCGTCGAGCGCCAACCGACGCTCTTTCAATGATTTTTCGGCATCCGCAATCAGCGCATTCAGGCCATCGTCCGCCATTTTGACTTTGAACCACTCGGCCTCTGTCAAATTAGCCAGGTACTCAGCAGTCACTGCATCGCCTTTTTTCAGGCCCGGTGCGCCAGCTACTTTTTGTCCGTCAAGCTGTGTTGCGAGGTAACTGAATGTAGCCTCAGCGACAATCCGATACTCTTCGTTCAGATCTTTCCGGTACTCATCCAGCTGCTCTTCTTCGATCTGCTTAGCTCGAATGTCTTTTTCAATCCCATCGCGAGTGAAGACCTGAACGTCAATGACGGTTCCAGTGGTTCCAGTGCCCACTCGCATTGAGGTGTCTTTCACATCAGATGCTTTTTCGCCAAAAATCGCACGCAATAGCTTCTCTTCGGGGGTCAACTGCGTTTCACCTTTCGGTGTCACCTTGCCAACCAAAATATCACCTGGCTTCACTTCAGCGCCGATGTGGACAATACCCACCTCGTCGAGTTTACCGAGCGCACTCTCACCCACATTTGGAATATCCGCAGTGATTTCTTCCGCACCCAACTTGGTGTCACGCGCAACGCACGAGAACTCTTGAATGTGGATCGTTGTGAAGCGTTCATCCTTCACGACCTTTTCTGAAATCAAAATCGAATCTTCGAAGTTGTATCCATTCCAGGGCATGAACGCGATCCGCATATTCTGGCCAAGCGCCAGCTCACCGGTATCGACCGATGGACCGTCGGCCAGCACGTCACCACGTGCAACCACGTCACCAGCATTCACAATCGGACGCTGGTTAATACATGTGTTCTGATTCGAGCGGGTGTACTTGGTCAGATTGTAAATATCAACCGGCGCCTCACCTGAACCGACCTCGTCGGAGTTCACTTTTACAACAATGCGCTTGGCGTCGACGAAATCAACGACACCACCACGTGCTGAAATGATGCAAACACCAGAATCTACCGCCACGTGACGCTCCATTCCGGTTCCAACCAGTGGCTTCTCCGCTCGCAATGTTGGGACAGCCTGACGCTGCATGTTCGAACCCATGAGAGCCCGGTTCGCATCATCGTGCTCTAAGAATGGAATCAATGCAGCAGCGACTGAGACCACCTGACGTGGCGACACGTCCATGTACTCAACCCGCTCAGGCGGCATCACTGCGAATTCATTCATGTGGCGCACAGGAACCAGCTCTTCAACCAACTGGCCTTTGTCATTCAGCTGCGCGGACGCCTGGGCGATTACGAACTCTGATTCTTCAATCGCTGACAAATACTCGATCTCATCGGTCACTTTGCCATCGATCACTCGACGGTATGGCGACTCAAGGAATCCATAGCGGTTGGTACGCGCAAAAGTCGCCAACGAATTGATCAAACCAATGTTGGGTCCCTCTGGCGTTTCAATTGGGCAGACACGCCCGTAGTGCGTTGGGTGCACGTCGCGCACCTCAAATCCTGCACGCTCACGGGTCAAGCCACCTGGTCCCAATGCCGAGACGCGGCGCTTGTGAGTCACTTCAGACAATGGATTGTTTTGATCCATGAACTGCGACAACTGGCTTGAACCAAAGAACTCTTTGACCGCCGCAGCCACAGGCTTGGCATTGATCAAATCACGTGGCATCAACCCTTCGGTTTCGGCTTGTCCCAAACGCTCACGGACGGCACGCTCAACACGCACCAAACCAACACGGAACTGGTTCTCAGCCATTTCACCGACAGACCGCACGCGACGGTTACCCAGGTGATCGATGTCATCCACAACACCTTCGCCGTTACGAATATCAATCAAGGTCTTCATAACCGCCAAAATATCGTCTTTGCTCAGTGTGCCGGAGCCAAGCTCAGTATCGCCACCCTCAGCCTTGCGGTTGCCCACACGGCGATTGAACTTCATCCGACCAACAGCCGAGAGATCGTAACGATCTGACGAGAAGAACAGACTCTCGAACAAGTTTTCAGCACTCTCTTTCGTTGGTGGCTCGCCTGGACGCATCATCCGGTAGATCTCAACCAGTGCTTCCATCCGATTCGATGTGGAATCAGCCGCCAAGGTATCGGACATGTACGCACCACGATCCAAATCGTTGGTGTAAATACACTCGATCTCTTTAATGCCCGCTGCGCGAATCGCCTCCACTGACTCCAAAGACAATGGGTGATTCGCGGCTGCAATCACTTCACCTGTGGCTTGATTGATCACATCAGTCGCCAAGACTTTACCGACCAGGTATTCGTCCGCCACTTTCAGTTCATTCAGGTTGGCTTTAGCCAGCTCGCGCACGTGCCGAGCGGTGATCCGCTTACCTGCCTCAACAATGACTTTACCCTTGCCATCGACCAGGTCGAAGCTCAATGTCTCACCGCGCAGGCGCTCAGACACCAGATCCATGAGTACGTCGGTCTTCACAAACCGGAAGCGGGTATTTTCAAAGAATTCTTTCAGGATTTCGGCATCGCCCATCTCGAGGGCGCGCAATAAGATCGTTGCTGGCAATTTCCGGCGACGATCGATTCGTACAAAGACCTGATCTTTCGGGTCGAACTCAAAATCCAACCATGAACCACGGTAAGGAATGATCCGCGCAGAGTAGAGGAGCTTACCCGAGCTATGGGTCTTGCCCTTGTCGTGCTCAAAGAATACACCGGGTGAGCGGTGTAACTGCGACACAATGACACGCTCAGTCCCATTGATGACGAAGGTTCCATTGTCTGTCATGAGCGGAATCTCGCCCATGTAAACTTCTTCTTCTTTAATGTCTTTAACAGACTTATTGGCGCCTTCTTTCTCAAATAGCACCAAACGCACTTTTACGCGGAGCGGCGCAGCGTAAGTGTCGCCGCGCATGATGCACTCTTTCACATCGAAAACAGGCTCGCCCAATCTGTAGCTCACATACTGGAGCTCGGCATTGCCCGAGAAGGACTGGATCGGGAACACCGACTGGAATGCCGCTTGCAACCCGGCCGCTGTGCCGTTTGCCTCGACTGAACCGCCATTCAGAAATTCGCGGTAAGAGTCCAATTGGATTGCCAGAAGCTGTGGAACGTCCATCACCGATGGCAAAATTCCAAAGTCCTTCCGAATACGTTTTTTCGCTGTGTACGAGTAAGCCATTTGCCTTCCTCAACGTGTGAAAGCACATCCACCACGGATGCACTGTAATTCGTTCCCCGAAGGGTTCCGGAGAGCTCAGAAAAGAAGCTCTCCGCAAACCTACGAGCTAAAGCGCAAAAAGGCCGGTGGTCGAAACCACCAGCCAGTCTGCTGATCCGCGTGACCGCGGATCATTTGCATTACTTGAGCTCGACAGACGCGCCTGCTTCTTCAAGTTGCTTCTTGATGTCTTCAGCTTCGGCTTTAGAAGCGGCTTCCTTGATGGTGTTTGGCGCACCGTCAACGAGGTCCTTAGCTTCTTTCAGGCCAAGACCTGTAACACCGCGAACGACTTTAATAACGTTCACTTTCTTCTCGCCAGCTGCTGTGAGGACAACGTCAAACTCGTCCTTCTCAGCTTCTGCCGCGCCACCCGCGTCTCCGCCAGCAGCAGGAGCCGCAACAGCAACAGCCGCAGCAGCAGTTACACCGAATTTCTCTTCCATTGCTGAAACCAGTTCAACAACGTCCATCACGCTCATATCGGCGATCGCGTTCAGGATATCGTCCTTAGACAGTGCCATGGTATTTCTCCAAAAATTGTTTACAAACTATGTCAATCGAAAGCCTGCGGAATTAACCCGCTTTCTTCGCTTCACCAACTGCTGCAATTGTGCGAACCAGCTTGCTTGGAACCGCGTTCAAAGTACTTGCGAACTTGGATACAGGCGCTTTCATCACACTCATCAGCATGGCAATCGCTTCGTCCTTCGTTGGCAACTTCGCAACCGCATCCACTTGGGATCCGTCGAGAAGGGTGCCACCGATTGCTAGAGCCCGAATGTTGAGCTTGTCATTGTCCTTTGCGATTTCCTTGAACAGCTTTGCAGCGGCTGAAGGCTCTTCCAGTGAGAAACCGATTAGAGTCGGACCCACCAGCACATCGTTAAGACACTCAAATTCGGTTCCAACAACAGCACGTTTTGCCAAGGTATTTCGGACAACACGGAGATAAATCTTTCCAGCACGCGCTTTTTCGCGCATTGCTGTTAAGGCTCCAACTTCCATACCCCGGTAATCCGCGACTACCGCAGACAAAGCACTACCGGCCGCTTCGTTGACTTCGGCGACAATCACCTTTTTGTCTTCGAGCTTTAAAGCCACGCTTTGCTCCTTTACAGGATGAACCAATTCACCGGAAATCCGATGAACCCCTGACGGCCTTCAATACACAGTGTGTAATGGGGCTGCCGTCTATGCAGGCTGTTTCCATTTAGGCCCGAGGGCACCTGCAGTCTTTGACAGTCTCGCCGAAGCGAGAACCCTCAAATTCGTTATACGTTCAAGCCAGACTGATCAACCTGGACACCGGGTCCCATAGTGGTTGAAACAGATACTTTCTTGAAATAAACACCTTTCGCTGAAGAGGGCTTCGCCTTCTTCAAATCACCCAACAACGCATCGAGGTTTGCCTTCAATGCTTCAGGCGCAAATCCAACTTTGCCGATAGCCGCATGGATGATGCCGTTCTTGTCAGTGCGGTACCGCACCTGACCAGCCTTCGCATTACGAACCGCTTCCTCAACGTTCGGCGTGACTGTGCCGACCTTCGGGTTTGGCATCAAACCACGTGGGCCCAACACCGTACCGAGCGTACCCACGATACGCATTGCGTCGGGTGTCGCGATCACCACGTCAAAGTCCAACCGGCCACCTTTAATCTCGGCTGCCAGCTCGTCAAACCCAACGATATCCGCACCGGCCGCCTTCGCTTTTTCAGCGTTGTCACCTTGGGCAAACACCGCAACGCGAACGTCCTTACCGGTACCATTAGGCAACACGGTGGCTCCACGCACGACCTGATCGCTCTTACGCGGATCAACGCCCAGATTCACTGCCACTTCAAACGACTCGGTGAATTTCACCTTAGAAACTTCAGCCAACAAGGACACCGCTTCTTCGAAGCTGTACACCTTCGCACTGTCCACTTTTTCAGCGATCATTTTCTGACGCTTTGTGAGCTTCGCCATCAGACCACTCCTTCCGAATCAATGCCCATCGAACGCGCAGTTCCTGCAATCGTACGAACCGCCGCATCCAAATCAGACGCGGTCAAATCAGGCTCTTTGGTTTTTGCGATCGTTTCCAATTGCTCTCGTGTGATCTTCCCAACCTTATCGGTGTTCGGGCGCGCCGAACCACTTTTCAGGCCGAGAGCTTTTTTGATCAACACGGACGCTGGCGGCGTTTTAGTTACGAATGTAAAGCTCTTATCGCTGTACACAGTGATCACTACCGGAGTCGGAAGACCAGGCTCGATCTGCTGTGTTGCCGCATTAAAGGCCTTACAGAAATCCATGATGTTTACGCCCTTTTGACCGAGCGCGGGGCCGACAGGTGGCGATGGATTCGCCTGACCTGCCGCAATTTGCAGCTTGATGTAGCCGTCAATCTTCTTGGCCATGTGTATCTCCTTGTGTGGGTGCGAACGCCTTCCGGCTCCCCGTCATGGTCAGCGAGCTTAGCCTTTCTCGACCTGACCAAATTCCAACTCAACCGGGGTTGAGCGACCGAAAATCACCACTGCGACTTGCAAGCGACTCTTTTCGTAATTCACTTCTTCGACCGTTCCAGTGAAATCAGCAAACGGACCATCAGTCACGCGTACCAACTCACCCGGTTCAAACATCGTCTTAGGCCGTGGAACATCTCCGCCCTCGGTCACACGATCCAATATCAATGCAGCCTCTGCGTCAGTGATCGGCGCAGGACGATCCGCTGTACCGCCGACGAAGCCGAGTACACGGGGCACACTCTTCACGAGGTGCCATGTCTCGTCGTCCATTTCCATGTTGACGAGCACATATCCCGGATAAAACTTCCGCTCACTCTTGCGCTTCTTTCCTTCTCGCATCTCGACCACTTCTTCGGTCGGCACAAGAATGTCGCCGAAACGCTCTTCCATGCTGTGCAGCGCAATTTGCTCCTGCAGACTTCGCATGACTGACTTCTCGTAGCCCGAGAAGGCTTGTACTACATACCAACGCTTTGACATTTGGTTATCCAATTAACGAGGCGATGATCCAGGCGAACAGACTGTCAAGCGCCCATAAAATCAGCGCGACAATAAGAACGACAACGACAACAATTGCCGTTGTTTGCCCTGTTTCAAGACGCGTTGGCCAAACCACTTTACGTAGCTCAACGCGGGCCTCTCTCAGCATTTCAAGGAACGCGACACCCTTTTGCGTGGTCAACGCAATACCAGTCGCAACCGCCGCCATGGCAACGAGTGCCAACACGCGATACAAAAGCGATTCGCCGGCATAGTAGCTGTTGCCCACAACTCCAGCGGCAACAATCGCCACGACTACCAACCATTTCAGCTGATCCAGTCGTGATGGTGACTGCGCATTTGCGTTCATACTTCCCCTACTACTTGTCAGGACACATGTCCTGCAAAGTTGGCAGGCCAGGAGGGAATCGAACCCCCAACCTCCGGTTTTGGAGACCGATGCTCTGCCAATTGAGCTACTGGCCTAACCTTTTTGGAGACCCCCAACGAGGGCCTCATACATTCTCAATAGCTCGTCGCTTACGCGATGATTTTTGAGACCACGCCGGCGCCGACAGTACGGCCACCTTCACGGATCGCAAAACGCAAGCCTTCTTCCATCGCAATCGGACAGATCAACTCAACAGACAACTTCACGTT
>Ga0209654_1001905_pt1 | contig 15355 bp, 13 predicted proteins | sample SaaInl1SG_22_DNA_FD_184646 | JGI IMG/M metagenome (GOLD analysis project Ga0209654, IMG submission 184646) | Marine microbial communities from expanding oxygen minimum zones in the Saanich Inlet - ESP_161SG_22_DNA (SPAdes) (version 2) | ecosystem: Environmental > Aquatic > Marine > Intertidal... | reverse complement strand
ACAGGATACCCCCCTTTATCCAGATGCGAGAGGCCGGGATGCCGCGACAGAAAAATTCCAATATTACGGGTGTTTTGCTCTCGCTAACGGGCTTTGCGCTCTATTCCAGCCATGATGTGATTGTGAAATTTCTGGGCGCCTATTACACCCCGTTCCAGATTCTGTTTTTTGCGGTTTTATTTTCCTTTCCGCTGGTGAATTTGTTTATTTTGCGCAATCCGCGTACCGGCAGTTTATGGCCGCATCACCCTGTCCAGATGGCGTTGCGCGTGCTGGCCACCTCTACCAGTGGTTTTTGTGCCTTTTATGCCTTTTCGGTTTTGCCCTTGCCGCAAACCTATGCCCTGCTCTTTTTAACGCCTATTTTCATCACGGTTTTTTCTATTCCGGTATTGGGAGAGCAGGTTGGCATTCATCGCGGCCTGTCGGTGGTGGTAGGCTTTATCGGGGTGCTGATTGTGTTGCAACCCACAACTGGCAGCTTTACCACAGGGCATCTGGCCGGCATTGTTGCGGCGATGGCGGCGGCGGTTAATTCCCTGATTACCCGTAAAATCGGGCAAAAGGAAAAAACCTCTGTCATGTTGCTCTATCCCATGTTTGGCAATTTTATTTTGATGGGCGCGGTATTGCCCTTTGTTTATGTGCCGATGCCGATAGCCCATCTGGGCGCGATTGCGGTGATTTCCTTTCTGGGGTTTGTGGCGATGTTTTGTATTGTGGGCGCCTATAAGGCCTCTAACGCTTCGGTTATTGCGCCCATGCAATATTCGCAAATATTATGGGCAGGGTTTTTTGGCCTGGTGCTGTTTGATGAAGATATCAGCCAGTCCTTTATCTTTGGGGCGGGACTTATCATTGCCAGCGGGTTATATATCGTCAAGCGCGAATGGAACCAAAATCGGTCTTTGCAGCCTGTATTGGGCAATGGCACTTTCCGGCCGGATACGGGTCTGCGCCCGCGCTTTGCCTTGCTGGATTTCTTTTTCAAAAAATCGGGGGCGGCGCGCAAATCCAAAAAATAATATCCGATATGCCGCGCTTGACCGTCCTGACATTATAACCTTAATAGGGCCAGTCTTCGGCCTTTAGGGCGCGGCAGGCAGCTTGCATCCCCAAAAAGCTGTTGGCTATTTTTTCCGAAGAATAGCGTCCCCGCAAATAGCCATGCACCAGACCTTCCTCGATAGAGCAATGCGCCTTGCCGCCTGCCTGAATAATCAGCTTTGCATAGGCAGGGCCATCATCACAAAGCGTATCGCAACGGGCAGAAAAAATAACCGTTGGCGGCAGGCAGCTGAACTCTGTTTCCGATAAGGGGCCGGGCTGTTTGTCTGGCTGGTCTGTGTCCCGAAATTGCTGGTCTGTGTCCCGAAATTGCTGGCTATACCCCCAAAATTGCTGGCTATACCATAGAATATTTTCCCGGCTCAATAGCGGGGCATTGCCATGTTCAATATAGCTGCCTCTTGTAACATCCCCGCCCAATGTGGGATAAATCAGCAGCTGGCCCAACAAGCCGGGCTGTTTTCCGGCCAGGCGATGGGCAACAGAGGCAGCCAGCCATGCCCCGGCACTATCGCCTGCCAGTAAAAACGCTCTACCTGGAAAAGCATCACAAAAATAGCGGGTCGCTGCCAGCGCATCCTCCAGCGCAGCCGGATAACGATGTTCGGGGGCAAGCGCATAATCCACCGCCATCAGATCCATTTCTGCCCCGGCGGCCAGGTCGGCACAGATACTATCATGGCTGGCAAGGCTGCCCACCACAAAACCGCCCCCGTGAAAATACAGGATAGCGGGCTGACCCTGTTTTATATCTGCCGGATAATACCAGCGCACCGGAATAGTATCAGAACTATCCGCAATTGGTTCTATCATATCATCTTTTGTGGTCAGCCCGGCTGGATAGGGTACAGCAAAAGCCGCACACATCTGTTCATAATCACTGCGCATTTCCTGCAGGTCGGGCGGTGCGCTGCGCTTGGGGTAACAGCTTGTGGTTCGGGCGATAAACGCCAGAACTTCTGCATCCAGCAACTGATCATATTTTGTCCCGGACATGACAGCTCATCCTTGTCTTATCAGCGAAAAAAGCAAAAAGTCTGTTGCTTTCTGCGCGCTAGCTTAAACCCGTTTTTCTGCATTCGTTCACAAAAGGCCGATTGCCCTGTCAAACCATATATTTCTGGATGCAACTCTATCACGATTTTTTTCAAACCGGCAAAATCTCGAGCCGTAAAATAGTCTAATTCTGCTCCTTCAATATCACAGAATATGGCGCTAGGCTGGTAAGTTTTGACAACATCTTCTAGCGAGATGGTTGGCACGGATATTTTGCGATAGGCTTGGCTCTGTTTTGGCTTTTCAAACGAGCTTAAAATGTAATCATCCATCGCATAAAAATCTAATGCCTTGCCATTGCCAAGAGCAATATTTTGAAATTCCATCTGCAGATTATTCGCGGCAATAAGCTGGGTAATATATTCTTGTATGATCGGGTTTGCCTCGAAACAAATATGGCGCTTTGGAACACATAATTTATGCATTCTAGAGGCAGCTATCCCCAACCCTGCGCCAAATTCGACAACCACATCCTCTTGCGTGATCGTCTTGGTAGCGATGCTAACCTCCGCCTGTTCAATTGCGCCTGCGGCAATTGCTACAAAACGTTTGCGATCCATAAAACGGTCATCAAAAGGAAATAAAACACCGTCAAATTCACACCAGTCTGCGGCCTTGATTTTTTCTAATCTGGCAATGGAAAGCCGGACACCGGGGAAAGTGCGTGCAAAAATGCCAGGACAGGTGACATAGAATAAATAACCGCATCATTTTTTAAAAACATGGAACGGGGAACTCGCGAAAAAAAGTCAAAAAAGCTTCTTAACCCATATCAGATATGGCTAGTCGAATATATTGGTTTTTTGGCGGTTATTTTTTTGTCATCAGCGGATACAGGGTCTGGCTAAACTGATAGCCGGGCTGCAGGCTGGCGGCCAGTGCCGGGTCAGGGTCGATAATATGCGAGAGGCGCGGCGGGGTGCATATATGCGCGATCGAATGCCCGTCTGCCAGCATTGCCAGGCGGGCTGCCCCCATAGCCGCCCCGATATCGGTATTTTCCGGCACGCCAATTTTACATCCCGTCAGGCTGGCAATAACAGAAAGCCAATAGTCATTTTTAGCCCCGCCCCCTGTGGCGATCAGCATCCCAATCTCCTCTGGTGTGTCCAATACCGCCAGCGCATCTGCCAGCGCAAAGGCCACCCCTTGCAACACCGCGCGGGTTAAATCACCTGTCCCATCGCGGCGGGACAGACCAAAAAATCCCCCCTTGGCGTCCGGGTCATTATGGGGGGTGCGCTCACCGCTTAGATAGGGATGGAAAACCGGCCAGCATTTATGATTATCTTCCGGGCGCATCTGTGCCAAAAGAGCGGGCACTGGCTGGCCAGCTATTTCAGATAGCCAGCTCAAACTGTCACTGGCAGACAGGATTACCCCCATCTGATGCCAGCTACCCGGCAAGGCATGGCAAAAGGCATGAACCGCTTTATCGGCTTGCTCGCAAAAGCCGTGCGTGATCTGAAACACCACCCCGGAAGTGCCAAGCGAGACAAAACCGTCTGCCGGGTTGCGCAGCCCCAGCCCAATGGCGGCGGCGGCATTATCGCCTGCCCCGCCGGCTATCACCACCTCGCTTGTCATGCCCCATTTTTGTGCCAGCGCTGGCAACAGGATGGCGCTCACCTCACTGCCTTCGACAAGGGCGGGCATTTGCAAGAGGCCTAGCCCGCAAATATCGAGTAATTTTTCAGACCAGCACCGCCGGGCAATATCCAGCCAGAGCGTGCCGGACGCATCTGACATATCCGAGACTTTTTTACCGGTAAGGCAAAAGCGGACATAATCTTTTGGCAATAAAATTGTTTCTATTTTATCGAACAATTCCGGCTCATGGCGTGCCATCCAGACAGCTTTTGCCGCGGTAAAGCCTGCCATCACCAGATTACCGCCAATGCGGGCAAATTCCGGATAGCGGTTTTGTAACTCGCTGGCTTCAGCGCCGGCGCGGCTATCATTCCATAAAATGGCATCACGCAAGGGTCTGTCTTGCCCATCCAGGGCGACCAGCCCATGCATCTGTCCGGAAAGGCCAATGGCCCTGGTTGCGGCCATTTTATCTGGCTGCTGGCAGGCAAGCTCGCTTATCGCACTATCAACAGCTTCCCACCAGCTGGCCGGTGCCTGTTCTGACCAGCCCGGTGCCGGGCGCGAAACCGATAAAGGCCGGCTGGCCATGCCATGCTGACGCTGTTCTGCGTCCAGCAAAACAACCTTTATCGATGAGGTGCCAATATCAATGCCAAGATAATATGTCATTTGCTATTCTCGCCTCATCTTTTAAAAAAAGTCAGGCAGAAGAAGGACTGGCCAGATAGGCGGTAATGGTGTGCTCTATCCCGTTCTGATAAAGGCTGGTGAGCGCTTCTTCAAAGGCAGAGGCAAAGCGCTCTTCTTTTTCCAGATCGCCATAAATATGGCTCATCTCCAGCCAGCGGCGCGGCGTGGTGCGCGCTTGCCGGGCTGTTTGGACAAGCATCTCCCAGGATGGGTCATTTGCCGCAATGAGGCTGCCATCCTCGCGCACGCCCAAACACATCCGCGCCCAGATTGCCTCTATCAGGGCAAGGCCGGTAATAGAACTATTTTCTGTCAGCCCATCGCGCAAGGAAGGCAGGATAAAACCGACATGGCGTGCCGCCCCGTCAAAGGCCACCCGTCGCACGGTATCGATAATCGCTTCATTGGCAAATCTGGTGCTGATCAGGGCCAGATAATCAGAGGCATTATGGCCAGGCGGCGGTGTGACATGGGGTACAATCTCTTCTCGCTGGACTTTGGCAAACATCGCACCGATCAGCGGATGACCCATGGCTTGCGATATTGTATGCAAGCCTATAATTTCAGCCGCATTTGCCAGAATCTGATGGCCACCATTTAACATTCGGATTTTTTGCGTTTCATGCTGATGGACGTGCCGGGAAAATTCTGCCCCTGCCTTGTCCCAATCCGGACGGCCGGCACAAAAATTATCCTCGATGACCCATTGGCGAAAATCTTCATGTGTGACAGGGGCGCTATCTTCTATGCCCAGCTTTTGTACCAGCGCCAATTCTGCCGGGCCAGTTGCAGGGACAATACAATCCACCATCGAATTTGGAAAACTGCACTGGCTGTCTATCCATGTTGCCAATTCTGTATCGCTCAGCGCGGCCAGCTTGACAATGGCTTGCCGCAAAATCGTACCATTGCCTTGCAGATTATCACAAGACAGGCCGGTAAAGGGCGCACCCCCCCTATCGCGGCGCACGCGCAGAGCTGCTACCATTGCCCCGAAAGCCGTGCGCGGCCGGGCGGGGTGTTTGGCATCATACAGAATATCGGGATGGGTAATATCCAGCTTGCCCGTGGCCGCATCCTGATAATACCCGCTTTCGGTAATGGTCAGGGAAACAATCCGGATATCCGGGTCAGCCATGGCATTTATCAGTGCCTGGTTATCGGCCTCAACCGGCAGATAATCCAGCATCGCCCCGGTCACCTCCATCGCCTGACTGCCTTTGGCATCCAGCTCAATCAGGGTAGTCAGGCAATCCTGTTTTAACAGGCGGGCGCGCATATCGCTATCTCGTGGCCGCACCCCGGCACCGATAATGGCCCAATCCATTGCCAGACCTTGCTGCATCAGCCGGTGAAGATACCATGCCAGATGGGCGCGGTGAAAATTGCCGACCCCGATATGGATAATCCCTGCCTTTAACTGGCTACGGTCATAGTTTGGTGTTTTTACGCTAGGTGGCAAGATAGATAGCGTCTTGTTGCCAAGGGCTATCTCGCCTGTTTCCTGAATAGAAAGTGCCATTAACTCATCCATTGCCCGCCATCAACATTATAGGTTTGCGCAACGATATAATCTGCTTCCTTGCTGGCCAGAAAGATGGCCATTCCGGCCAAATCTTCTGCCCTACCCATTCTGCCAAAGGGGACAGCCTCTCCCACTTCTTGTTTTTTCTGTCCGGGTTTTTTATTTTCATATTTTGCAAAAAACGCATCTACCCCGTCCCAATGCTCGCCATCAACAACGCCCGGGGCAATTGCATTTACATTGATGCCGTGAGGGATCAAATTCAGCCCGGCAGATTGTGTCAGGGAAATCACGGCTGCCTTTGTTGCGCAATAAACTGCGACCAACGGTTCGCCGCGCCGCCCGGCCTGGCTGGCCATATTGATAATTTTGCCGCCCCTTTTTCGGGCTATCATATGCCGGACAACTGCCTGCATCGTAAATAAGGTGCCAGATACATTGATATCAAAAGCACGGTTATAATCCTCGCGGGTAATGTCAGCGATAGGGGCAGCGGTAAAAATAGCCGCATTATTTATCAAAATATCAATCCCGTTAAATTCGCCCTCCACGCGATTGACCGCCGCATCAATACTGGCCTCCGAGGTAACATCCATTTCAACCGCGATAGCCCCATCGCCAATTTCCTGTACAGCCTGGCGTGCACGCACAATATCAATATCGCCTATCGCTACTTTCGCCCCTTCGCGCACAAAGGCTTCGGCAAAATGCCGCCCGATGCCGCGTGCCGCCCCGGTGATAAGTGCCGATTTTCCTGCTAACCTGTTCATGCGATACGCAGGCCCCTATCATCAAATTTATGCACATGCGTCTTATCCGGGGTTAAATAGACCTTATCGCCATAAACAAACTCTACCTCGCCGCTGGCACGCACGGTCAATGGCTGGGAAAAATCCGGGCAATTTACATGAAAAAATGTGTCCGATCCTAAATGCTCGGATACACCAACCACCCCTTGCCAGTCCCCCTTATCCGCAGAAATGCCAATATGTTCGGGACGTATCCCGATAGTATGCGCCCCATATTTTTGCGCCGCGCTACCGGCCAGTAAATTCATGCGGGGCGAGCCGATAAATCCGGCAACAAAGGTGTTTTTCGGGGTATGGTACAGCTCCAGCGGGCTGCCCACCTGTTCAATCACCCCGGCATTAAGTACCACAATTTTATCTGCCATCGTCATGGCTTCAACCTGATCATGCGTAACATAGATCATAGTGGTTGCCAGCCTTTTATGCAGCTCGCTTATCTCCAGGCGCATACCCACCCGAAGGGCGGCATCCAGATTGGAAAGCGGCTCGTCAAACAAAAAGGCGGTCGGCTCGCGCACAATCGCCCGGCCAATGGCAACACGCTGGCGCTGACCCCCTGATAGCTGGCCAGGACGCCTGTCCAGATATTCAGACAGGTTAAGGGTTTTTGCTGCCTCTTCTACCCGTCTGGCTTGCTCGGCCTTGTCTATCCCTGCCATACGCAAGGGAAAGGCAATATTATTGCGAACCGTCATATGCGGATAAAGCGCGTAGGACTGGAACACCATTGCCAGCCCCCGTTCCGCCGGCGCAATGGCGGTCGCATCCTTGCCATTAATTAAAATCTGCCCATCTGTGACATCTTCCAGTCCGGCAATCAGGCGCAGCAAGGTAGATTTACCACATCCCGATGGCCCCACAAATACAACAAATTCCCCTGTTTCAATTTCCAAATCCAGGGGCGGAATAACCTCTACATTGCCAAAACGTTTGGTTATTTTTTGCAATTGTATCTGCTTCATCTTTATTTTCCTATTTTACCGCCCCAAAGGTGAGGCCGCGAACAAGTTGTTTCTGGCTGAACCAGCCCATAATCAAAATCGGCATAATCGCCATTACCGACGCCGCACTCAGCTTGGCATAGAACAAACCTTCGGGGCTGGAATAGCTGGCAATAAAGGCGGTCAGGGGGGCTGCCTTGGCAGCGGTCAGGTTCAGTGTCCAAAAGGCTTCATTCCAGGCAAGAATAACATTCAATAATATCGTAGAGGCAATGCCGGGTATCGCCATCGGGGTCAGCACATAGAGCAATTCTGAACGCAAACTTGCCCCATCCATTCGTGCCGCTTCCAAAATTTCAGCCGGAATTTCGCGAAAATAGGTATAGAGCATCCAGACGATAATCGGCAAATTGATAAGCATCAATACCACCACCAGCCCTGTCCGGCTATCCAGAAGTCCCAATTCGATAAATAACAGATAAATGGGATATAACACCCCGACCGCTGGCAGCATTTTGGTCGATAACATCCACATCAAAATGCCGCGTGTGCGTTTCGAGGGGACAAAGGCCATCGACCAGGCAGCCGGCACGGCCACCAAAACCCCCAAAAGGGTCGAGCCAAGCGCGATAATCACCGAATTGGTGAAATGTTTGAAATAGTCTGATCTGTCCTGTACCACCGCATAGCTCTCCAGCGTCCAGACAGAGCCCAGGACTTCCAGCGGGGTTCTAATGGCATCGCCCTCTGTTTTGAAAGACAGCACAATAATCCATAAAATCGGGAAAAAAATGACCAGCCCCACCAACCAGGCAAGGGCGGTGTTTAGCATTTTTCGCCGGTTTGAAACAGCTCTTGCCATCGATATCCCCCCCCTATTTATCCAGATTCTTGCCGACAATCCGCATCAGGAAAATCGCCACAATATTTGCCAGAATAATGGCATAGACCCCGCCAGCAGAGCCAAGACCCACATTCTGGCTTTCCAATACCCGCTGAAAGATCAGATAGGTGAGGGTTTTTGTCCCGAACGCCCCGGCCGTCGTTACAAAGATTTCCGCAAAAATAGAGAGCAAAAAGATGGTTTGTATCAATACCACCACCGTTATCGCCCGTGCCAGATGCGGCAAGATAATATGCCAGAACCGGCGCACCGGCTTTGCGCCATCCATCTCTGCTGCTTCCAGCTGTTCTGTATCCAGAGACTGAATAGCGGTCAGCAAAATCAGCGTGGCAAAAGGCAACCATTGCCAGCTAAGGATTGCAATCAGCGAGGGTAGCGAGGCATGGCTTAGCCATTGTATCGGCTCTGCCCCGAAAGCGCGCCAGAGATGAGCAAAAAAGCCGTTCACAGGATCCATGAACATATTTTTCCAGACCAGACCGGAAACGGTCGGCATCACAAAAAAAGGCGCAATAACCAAAATCCGCACCGCACCTTGCCCCCATAAGGGCTGATCCAGCAACAAAGCCAGCGCAATACCCAGCAATACCGTTATCGCCAGCACACCGCCAACAATGATCAGGGTTGTGCCAACCGCTGGCCAAAAAGAGCTGGAAGAAATAAAGCGGATATAATTATCAAACCCGACCCATCCCAAATCGCCGCCGCGAAGGGGCAAATATTTCTTGAACGAAAAATACAGCGTCATGGTTAAGGGGACAAGCATCCAGCCAAGCAACAAGATGGTGGCGGGCGCGATCATTAATCGGGCTATGGATCGAGAATGCTGTGTTGCCACGCTCACCCCTCCAGCGGTTAGGCTAGCTTATTGCAAAAAAATATAGCGTATTACAAATAGTGCGCCAGAAAGAAAATAATTAAAAAATATTGAAGAAAATAATTAAAAAAATATTGAAGAAAATTAGGGAGGGGAGAGGAAATTTCCTCTCCCCTTTTAGGAGGAAGTGTTTAGCGGTAGCCAGCAGCTTCCATCGCATCATTGGTAATGGCCTGTGCCTTTGCCAGCGCTTCGGCAACAGACTGCTGACCGGCATAGGCAGCGGAAAACTCCTGGCTGACTTCAGTTGCGATACCGGCAAATTCCGGAATAGCGGCAAACTGAATACCCACATACGGGCTTGGATCAACCGTTGAGTTATTTGGATCAGCTGACAGGATTGAATCCAGTGTCATCTGTGCAAATGGTACTTTCTTGTAGTTCGGGTTTTCGTACAGGGATGTACGCGCACCAGGAGGCACATTTGCCCAGCCTTCTTTAGAGGCAACCAGCTCGATATAACCATTTGAAGTGGCCCATTCGATGAACTGCTTGGCAGCGGCTTCTTTTTGCGTGCCAGCCGGGATAGCCAATGCCCATGCCCACAGCCAGTTTGAACGCACACCCATGCCATTATCCGGTGCCAGCGCAAAGCCTACCTTGTCAGCTACGGTTGAATCTTTCGGGTTTGTAACAAAAGAAGCGGCTACTGTCGCATCGATCCACATACCGCACTTGCCTTGCTGGAACAGGGAAAGATTTTCGTTAAAGCCGTTTGTGGCAAAACCGGCAGGCCCTGAATCTGTCATCATATTCACAAAGAAGTTCAGTGTGTCTGACCATTCTCTGGTGTCGAACTGGGCATCCCAGTTTTCATCAAACCAGCGTGCACCAAAAGAGTTGGACATGGCGGTAATGAACGCGCCGCCTTCACCCCAGCCAGCCTTGCCGCGCAGACAGATACCATTGATATCATTATCGCGATCTGTCATTTCACGTGCCGCTTTGGCAATGAATGACCAGGAAGGGGCTTCAGGCATGGTCAGACCGGCTTTTGCCATCAGGTCTGTGCGATACATGATCATAGAGCTTTCACCATAGAAAGGTGCGGCATATAATGTGCCATTATAGCTCAGACCACCTGCCATCGCTGGCAGAATATCGCCCACATTATAGCCTGCGCTGAGATCATTCAGCGGTACCAGCCAGCCATTTTTACCCCAGATCGGGGTTTCATACATGCCGATGGTCATAATATCGAACGCACCGCCCTTGGTGGTGATATCGGTTGTGACGCGCTGACGCAGCACGTTCTCTTCCAGAGTTACCCATTCAACCTTATGGCCTGTCTTTGCCGTAAAATCATCGGTTAGACCCTGCATCCTGATCATATCGCCGTTATTCACTGTCGCGATTGTCAAAGTTTCAGCAAAAGCCGCACCGGACGCCAGAAGCGACACACCAGCAGCAGCTGAAATAAGTTTATTGAAACGCATTTTGTTCCTCCGTTATGTTGATGGGCAAGTGGAACAAAAACTTTTGCCCGCGTCAATATTTTTTTAACGCGCGTCAATAAATGATTATTTATCAATATCGTATTTTTTACTTTCAGGCAGAATCCCGCATCACCAGACGGGCGGCAAACAGCTTTTCCTCGCGCGTTGCCAGCCGCCCGCCTGCCTCAATCAATTGAAATAACGCAGATAACGCGTGTTCAGAGACTGATTCGTAATCATGGGCCGCGGTGGTAAGCGATGGGCAGGTATATCTGGCATAGGGATGGTCATCATGCGAGGCCACCCTTATTTCACATTTTTCCTCTCGGCCAACACTTATCCCCATTTCATGACAGGCAGACAAGAACCCTATGGCCAGCCGGTCATTACTGCATAATACCGCATTGGTTGGCAGGGCTTTATCGTGCAAAATTTTTAACGCGCCTTGCCGGCCGATTTCCTCAAAGCTCCAGCCCTCCCCCTCTATCTGGATAACATACGGCTCAAGGCTTAACCTGCCCATAATCTCCAGATAGGCCAGGCGGCGCTTATTGGCATTGGGATTGGCCGGATTTTTCATCTCAAAAAAACAGGGGGTGTGGCCTGTTCGGCTGATATATTCAACGGTTTGTGAAACAAAGCTGAAATTATCAGACCCGACAAATGCTGCACCCACCCCTTCGATATTGCTATCAAATAAAATAGTCGGCACATCCCGGCAAAAGGCCTCTATATGCTTTCTGTCCGAGGTTCTGCCCAAAGGGGCCAGCAATACACCGGCCGGTTTTAACGCGCGCAGATTATCCAGAATGGCATTTTCCAGAGACTGCTCCCCATGCGAGGAAAACAAAGAAGGGGTATAGCCAGCGGTGATACATCGCCGCTCCAGCATCCGGGCGATTTCGGCAAAAAACGGGTCAGCCAGATATGGCACAACAATGCCAATGGTTTTGGTCAGGCGTCTGTTTTGATTAATGGCATAGATGTTTGGGCGGTAATCATATTGCTTTAAGGCCGCCTCGATTCGGTCGCGTGTCGAAGAGCGCACACTATCCGGGTCATTAAAATATTTCGAGATTGTTGGACGGGAAATGCCAATCAACGCCGCAAATTCCGCCATATTTCTTATTCTTTTATCGTGCATAGCCGCCCAATTTTCCCCTGACCGGAAGCGTAAATTCACTTGACAACCTGTTCCCAATTAACGCAACTAATATTAACGCGTGTAAAGTTTTGCGCAAGATAACTTTACATTTTTTGGGGAAAGATGTTGTGTCCAATTTGGATAAATCCATTATTCAGCCATCACAAGCCATCTTCCGGCAGGCAGCAGATACAGCCCGGCTGGCTAGTGAGATAGAAAAACTGGCCATACGGGGCAACCGGGTTCTGATCGCGATTGCCGGTGCACCTGGCAGCGGTAAATCCACTTTTGCCGAACATCTTTCCGGCTATCTGGGCAAAAAGGCATCTGTTATTCCGATGGACGGGTTTCATCTGGATAACAGCGTTCTGGAGGCAAAAGGGCTTTTATCTGTAAAGGGCGCGCCCCAGACCTTTGATTGTACCGGTTTTGCCGGGCTTGTCTCTGGCATGAAAGAGGGGAAAATACAAAAATTTCCCACCTTTGACAGGGCGCTGGACAAGGTCATACCAGCAGGCGGACAGCTATCCAAAGAGGCATCTATCCTGTTATTTGAGGGCAATTATCTGTTATGCGATTTGCCAGGCTGGGCAGAGCTGGCCGATATGTGGGATGGCGGTATCTGGCTGGATGTACCGATAGATATATTGCGTGCCCGCCTTATCCGGCGCTGGCGCGATCACGGGCTTTCAGATAATGAGGCTGTAAAGCGCGCAGAAGAGAATGATTTGAAAAATGCCCGGCAAGTACTTGCCCACGCCCTGCCGGCAAGATGGGTGATTTCACAAGAGGAATAAATACCAAAAAAAACATAGATCATAAATAAGGTCAAAATGGGCGGCATATCCGCTTGCGTCCTTATATTTTAAAGCTGCCAGGAAAGGCATTAAGATGCGTTATACTATCGCCATAAACGGGTTTGGCCGAATTGGCCGAAATATTCTCCGCGCCTATATAGAACACACAGACAGCACTATCCGGATAGCGGCTATCAATGATCTTGCGCCCATAGAGCATGCAGCCTTCCTTTTGGAATATGACAGTGTGCATGGCCATCTGGCCGCCGATATTCGCCATGATGATGACCATATCTATATAAATGATTTGCCGCCTATCCGCTATATTCAGCAGGGCGATCCGGCAAAACTGGAATGGCAGGCAGATAACATCTCTCTGGTGATGGAATGTACCGGCCGCTTTACTTCTGCCGAGGCAGCAGCGGTGCATATACAAAAAGGGGCATCGCGGGTGCTGGTATCTGCCCCTTCTGCCGGCGCAGATAAAACCATTGTCTATGGCATTAATCACACCGCGATCACCGATGCTGACAAGATTATTTCTGCTGCGTCCTGTACCACAAATTGTCTGGCGCCCATGGCCAAGCTGGTACATGACGCCTGCGGCCTGCAACAGGGCTTTATGACCACTATCCATGCCTATACAGGCGATCAGCGCCTGCTGGATGCTGAACATAGCGATATGTATCGTGCGCGCGCGGCGGCGATAAATATGATCCCCACGACCACCGGGGCGGCGCGTGCGGTCGGGCTGGTTCTGCCTGAATTGGCGGGCAAGCTGGACGGGGTGGCGATACGCGTGCCCACCCCCAATGTATCGGCTGTTGATCTGGTCTTCATGCCAGAGCAGAAAATTACCGAAAAGGCATTAAATGCCCTGTTCCGCGAGGCAAGTGAAGGTGCATTAAAAGGGGTGATGGCGGCAACCGATAAAAAGCTGGTATCGGGCGATCTTAATCATAGCCCTGTATCTGTGACCATGCATTTAGACCAGACAAAGGTGATGGCAGATGGTATGGTCAGACTGTTTGGATGGTATGATAATGAATGGGGCTTTTCCAATCGTATGCTGGATATTGCCCGTTATCTCGGTCGCTAGGAAATGTATTTTATGCAGCGCGCAACAAAAATTATTGCCACTTTGGGGCCTGCTTCTGCTGACCCGGAAATCATTGAAGCCCTGGCCAGAGCCGGGGCAAATCTGTTTCGGTTAAATTTCAGCCATGGCAGCCATGATGACCATGCAAACAGGGTAAAATCCATTCGCGCTATCGAGGAAAAGCTGGGCACAAGGCTGGGCATCCTGGCTGATTTGCAAGGGCCCAAATTTCGTATTGGCGCGCTGGACACCCCGATAGAGCTGACAGCCGGACAGGGGCTATGTTTATATCTGCCAGAAAAGGGCGTACCTGAAGAAGCGGCAAAAATGGCCGCTGCGCCCCTGCCCCACCGGGAAATATTTGCTGCCCTCAACCCCAAATCAACCATTTTAATGGATGATGGAAAAATTCAGCTTTTCGTGGACAAGCTGGGGGCTGACTATGCCCTTACACATATTGTGCAAGGCCAGACACTTCTCAGTAAAAAGGGCGTAAACTTGCCCGATGCCCAGCTGGATATCTCGCCGCTTACCCCAAAAGATCGCGCAGATTTGGACTTTGCGCTGGCACAAGGGGTAGATTATATCGCGCTGTCCTTTGTGCAAAAAGCCAGTGATATTCTGGAAGCCAAATCGCTGATAAAGGGGCGCGCGCAAATTGTTGCCAAAATTGAAAAACCCTCCGCCTTGAATGAAATCGACGATATCATCCGCGCCACAGATGCGGTGATGGTCGCGCGCGGCGATTTGGGCGTGGAAAGCCCGGCAGAACAGGTGCCTGCCATCCAGAAAAGGCTGATCGCCAAATGCCGAAAGGTAGGCAAGCCGGTGATTATCGCTACACAAATGCTGGAAAGCATGATAACCGCCGCCACGCCAACACGTGCCGAAGCATCCGATGTGGCCGGGGCGGTGTTTGAAGGCACAGATGCGATTATGCTATCAGCAGAGAGCGCAGCTGGCAGCTTTCCTGTTGAGGCGGTAACCATGATGGATAGAATAGCCAGAGCCGCAGAAAAACATATCCATAGCCATCCAGAAGACGGCCCGGCAGAGATGGAAGTAGAGCCATCTGTCTATCATGCGGTTGCCGAAGCGGCTGTGCGGCTGGCTGAAACCATTGATGCGGCCGCCATTATTGCCTTTACCGCATCTGGCAATACCGCGGTGCGGCTGGCCAGAGAGCGGCCAAAACGCCCTTTATTGGTGCTATGCCCCGATATTCAGGTAGAGCGCAGATTAACCCTGTTATGGGGGGCGGTCAGTGCCCATCAAGAAGAGTCTGAATATGAAGAAGCGGTAGAAGCTGCGGTAAGGCTGGTCAAGGAAAAGCAGATGGCAAAAACCGGCCAGTCTATCATTATGGTATCGGGTATGCCCTTTGGCATCTCCGGGACGACCAACGCCCTTCGGGTG
>Ga0209654_1001904_pt1 | contig 15364 bp, 16 predicted proteins | sample SaaInl1SG_22_DNA_FD_184646 | JGI IMG/M metagenome (GOLD analysis project Ga0209654, IMG submission 184646) | Marine microbial communities from expanding oxygen minimum zones in the Saanich Inlet - ESP_161SG_22_DNA (SPAdes) (version 2) | ecosystem: Environmental > Aquatic > Marine > Intertidal... | reverse complement strand
CGGACGACCCTCTCGCCTATCCACCAGCGCCACTCAAGCAGTCTGTCCCCGTGAGCATCGCGGTTGAGGGAGCATCAGACACGGAGTCGATGATGGAGCGCCTGGAGGCGCAGATTGCCCTCCAGCGCGCTGAGGAAGAATCCTTCCGGGCGTGGGCGGACGCGCTGAGAGAGAGCCACCCCGCGTTTGCCGACGCGATCATTGCTCACGAGCGGGCCATTTTTGACGGTGCTGAGCGCACCGAGTTCCATGTTGAGCCAGTTGCAGACACTGTGTTGGAGACGCCAGAGGCCAACGGTCGAAACGATGTTGCACAGTCGAGCTTCGCGGAGGACGGCACGGAGAACCATGCGCCGGAACAACTCGCAGGCGAGGCCGATCTGTACCCGGGTCAGGAACCGAAAGAATCCGCGCCACTGCCGGATAATGCGCCGGTCGCGGCAGCGGTGGTAACCGCGACCAAAGCCCGAGCGCCCCGACCCCTGTCGCCCACGCGGTGGTCCTTGATCTCTACCTGGCAGATTGCGCTGATCCCCCTTCTGGCCCTAGTCCCGGGGTTGTGGCTTGTCGCGAGTGGCACCGACTTCTCCGAGGCCCTCGCGGCGGTAGCCGTTGCGGCCCTCGTGGTCGGTCTGGTAACCGCAGGTCTCACCCGGTCACGAACCCCCCTGCGTGACACGTTCGGCACTGTGGGAAGTCTGATTCCCGGGGTAGTGCTCGTGGCACTGCGCCTGGCCGTGCTGGCGCTGCTGGTCTGGTGGTCCTCCTCCGTGTCTGCGGAAATTGCCGCTCTCTCGGGTTGGTGGCCCGGTTCCGCTGAGCAGGCGCAGATTGTTGCCGCCGCTCTGCTCGGTGCCAGCGCTATCGTCCACCTGTTCTTTAGCGCCCCCGTTGTCCGTGTCACGGTGTGGGGGAGTGCGGTGTTGGGCCTGCTCGGATCAGCAGCGCTCGTGTGGCGCACGGTTCCAGAAATTCCGGCAGTGCCTGCCGGCAATGTGCCCGATGACGCGGTGGCCGTGGCAACTGCCGCGGCGCTCCTTATCGCAGCCGGGGTGGCGCTATTCGCCCCGCTCGCGTCGAATATGGCGGGCCTCGTTGCTTTCCGGAAGGTTGGCGCTCAAGGGCTCTGGGCGGGTCTCGCGTCTATGGTGCCTTTGGCAGCGCTGCTCGGCTTTGTTATCGTGCTGGCCTCCAGCGCGCCGGAGTTTGCCGCGAAAGTACTCGCCGACCCCGTTCGCACCCTCGCGATTGGCCTCGGCACTTGGTTCCCCGTGCCCGCGTTGCTGGCCTTGGTCATCCCGTTCGTGGGTGTCCTAGTCGTGGGGTTGAGCGCTGCCACCTCTTCGCTGCGGGATATGTCCCTACCGGGCCCTCGCCTGGTCCTCGCGATCGCGATGGCAGTCCTTTTTGTGGCCGCAGTGGTCGCTGGGATCGTGTGGTCAGACGCGGTGAGTGACGCAGTGCCAGATCTGGTCACCACGCTGGGCGTGTGCTTAGGAGCCTGGGCGGGAATGACGGCCATGAACGCCACGTTGCCCGCTCGACCCACGGGCGATCGGCCTCTGCGGGTGAGAGGGGGCAATCTCTTGGGGCTCGCCGTTGCCGTTGCCCTTGGTTTTGGAGTGGTGAGTTCTTCTGTTTCGTGGTTGTCCTGGCAGGGCTACCTCGTGGACTTCGTGACGGTGGAAGGTCTTGGCATCCTGGCCGAGGGGTCGATGGGAGTTCTTCTTGCGCTCGCGATGGGTGCCTTGTTCGCCGTGATTTCGTTCGTCTTTTCTCTGGCCCGGAAAGGTAAACCCCGTGTCGGAAGCTAGTGCCGCTGCTGTGTCGTTGTCCGGAGTACTCGAGGTGCTCGAAGCCCTGTGGCCCGAGGCGGGCGCAGAGGACTGGGATGCGCCAGGTCTCGTGGTGGGAGATCCCGAGTCCCCGGTGACATCAATACACCTGATGGTGGATGTGACCCTCGAGAGCGTCGAGGAGGCACTCGAGCACGGTGCCGATCTCATCATCGCCCACCACCCGTTGCTGCTGAGGGGTGTGACCACGGTTGCCGAGTCCACGTACAAGGGACACATCATTGCCACGCTGATCCGGGCCGGATGTGCACTAGTTACCGCTCACACCAACGCGGATGCTGTCCCCACGGGCACCTCCGCTCGTCTGGCCGATTTGCTGGAGCTTCAGCAGCACAAGCCCATCACTGAGGGCTCACAGCCCGGCCACGGGCTGGGTCGCGTCGGCACTCTTGCGCAACCGCGAAGCCTTTACGAAGTGGCTGTCGCACTGGGCGAAATTCTTCCCCACACCGCCGTTGGCCCTGTGGTCGCCGGAGACCCCGAAACGGTGATCACCACGGTGGCGCTGTGTGCGGGAGCAGGGGATTCGCTGATTGCCCACCCCGCTGTCATTGGCAGCGACGTCTACATCACCAGTGACCTTCGTCACCACGTCGCTTCGGAAGCCAGGGAACAAGCCCAACTCCTGGGGGGCCCAGCGCTGATCACGATTTCCCATTTTTCCGCGGAATGGTTGTGGCTGGCACAAGCTGCGGCAGAACTCGAGGCTCGCGTTGACATTCCGGTGACAGTGAGTGATCTCAACACGGATCCCTGGACCTTCCAAGTGCAACGCGTAGGGGATGAATAGATGGCACTGACCGCATCCGCTGAAAGCCAGAAAACGCTGCTGAGTGTCGCGGAAAAAGACCTCGCCATTGCGCGTAATCACGCGACGATTCGGGGGCTAGCTCAGGCGCTCAGTATCCAGACGTTGGAGAAAGCGCTGGAAGATATTCGGGCGAGACGTCATGACGCGATGGTCGAGCGCGATGGAGTGCAATCCGAGCTTTCCCGCGCTGAGTCCGATGTGTCCCTGGTGGATGCTCGCATTGCGAAAGATTCGGAGAGGCTCTCCCAGACATCCTCACCCAAAGATGCGCAGGGCCTAGAGCATGAGCTCGAAAGCCTGGCCGCTCGGAAATCAGATTTGGAAGACATCGAGCTGGCCATCATGGAACGACTGGAGGAAGCGAGTGCGGCATTGGCTTCCCTCGAGGAGCAACTTGTGAGCGCCGAAGGCGCGCTGAATGAAGCGCGGGCTCAGGAAAAAGCTCAGAGCGAGGAGATCGCCGCGACAACGTCTCAGCTAGCGCACGAGCGGGAGGAGCTCGTAGCCTCTGTGCCCGCTGATCTGGTCGAGCTCTACGAGCGCCAACGCGAGCGCTACGGAATCGGCGCGTCCCATCTTCGCGCAGGAATCTCGAGTGCCAGTGGGGTTGCGCTGACGGAGTCCGACATTCAGAAAATTCGGGAAACTCCTGAAGACACCGTGGTGTTGTGTCCCGATAGCAACGCCATCCTGGTGCGGACGGCGGAATCGGGCCTGTGACGTACGAGAACCTCATCGTCGAAGCAGATGGCGCCTCCAGAGGAAACCCTGGTGACGCTGCCGGGGGAGCTGTTGTGCTGGACCCCGGTACCGGACAGACGATCGCCACGGTGGGGGAGCTGTGCGGCACCGCGTCGAATAACGTGGCCGAGTACCGCGGGATGATTGCCGGAATTCGGACCGCCTGGGATATCGCCCCCGGAGCGTCGCTGAGAGTGCTGATGGATTCCAAACTCGTGGTGGAGCAGATGTCGGGGCGTTGGAAAATCAAACACCCGGACATGCAGGCTCTCGCCCGTGAAGCGCGGGAGTTGATTGGCCAGAGCTCCGTGTCTTTTGAGTGGGTGCCTCGCGAGAAGAATGCTCGGGCCGATGCCGCCGGAAACGCAGCCCTCGACCGTCGCGAATCTTTCTGTGAGCGCTAGCTAGTTTCTCACTCCTGCCCTACCCTGGAGGTGTTGGAGGGGTCGGCCAGGCAATCGCGTCGCTGCGTCAGCAGTGCCGAGGAACGTCCGGGCTCCCCAGAGCAGGATGGTGGGTAACACCCACCCGGAGTAATCCGCGAGATAGTGCCACAGAAAATAGACCGCCCGGTTTTCCGGGTAAGGGTGAAACGGTGGTGTAAGAGACCACCAGAGGTTTGGGTGACCAAATCTGCTCGGTAAACCTCATCCGGAGCAAGGTCAAACAGACACCCATCAGGTTGCTCGCCTGAGTGTCGGGTAGGCCGCTAGAGGGACCTGGTAACAGCTCCCCGAGAAAGATGATTGCCCCCGGGGTTCGCCCCGGGACAGAACCCGGCGTATCGGCTGACCTCCTCCAACATCAGGAAATACTGCGAAGTACCGTCACGACTTTCCCCATAACGGTTGCGTGGTCGCCGACGATTGGCTCATAGGCACTGTTTTGGGGCAGCAGCCAGGTGTGGCCATCGCGTTGCTTGAAGACTTTGACCGTTGCTTCGTCATCGAGCATTGCGGCAACAATGTCTCCGTTATTCGCGGTCTGTTGCTGGCGAACAACCACCCAGTCACCATCGCAAATGGCCGCATCGATCATGGAGTCCCCCACAACCTTCAGCATGAAGAGATCACCATTTCCCACCAGCTGGCGGGGGAGGGACATGACATCTTCGACATGTTGCTCCGCCGTGATCGGAATACCTGCAGCGATCTGACCCACTAAGGGCACAGACACAGCGTTGGCATCCGCCGGGGAAATTTCGACCACGGAGGCCGAGTGCTCCGGGGTTAGCCTTTTCAGGATCTCCAAGGTTCGAGCGGTGTTGGCGTGGCGTTTGATGTAGCCGGCACGCTCCAGCTGGCTGAGTTGGTGAGAGACGCTGGAGGTCGACGAGAGTCCCGTGTTCTCACAAATCTCCCGCATGCTCGGGGGAACCCCCCGGGAATCCAAGGACAGCTCGATAAAAGCCTGAATTTTCTGCTGCTTTTCGCTCAACATCTTTTCAGCGTAGCGGTTTTCGAACAGTTTTTCTATACATGCGTTCGAATTACCGAACAGCGTGTCGGTGGTCCGCGGTGAAATTGAGGATGTTCAGTGCTTGACAACTCAAGTATTCGAACATATATTCGAAACAGAGATTCGGACCCGGCCCTCCCGGCCGAGGGTTGGGTCCGAACTCTCAACCAAGGAGGACACCATGAACACCACCCCATCACTTCGCATCACGGCCCGCGGTCGAGCGGTTCTTGGTCTCGCGCTCGCTCTACCGGTCATGGCGCTGTCGGTGTTCTTGGCCTCACCCGGTGCTCTCGCAGATAGCGAGGTCACGGCAAACGACTTTGAATACATGACGGTTCTCTCCGGAGACACACTGTGGAGCATTGCCACGCTGGTCAACCCTGAAGCGGACCCGCGCGACGTGGTGGAAGACATCATTGCTCTCAACCAACTGGAAAGTGCCGTTTTGACTCCGGGCCAGGAGATCGCACTTCCCCGATAGTCCTCCGGGTCACCGGTTACGCTGAGGGAATGGCCTCACTGTCCGACCTCCCGTTGCGAGATGATCTCCGCGGCAAAGCACCGTACGGTGCGCCGATGGATCCCGTGAAGTATGCGCTCAACGTGAACGAGAACACCCATCCGGTGCCAGGTCCGGTTCGGGAGGCAATTCTCGCCGAGGTTGCCCGTGCGCTCGAATCCATCAACCGCTACCCGGATCGGGAGTTCACAGCACTGCGAGCAGCTCTGGCGGACTATGCGTCGCGAGATCGAGCAGCCGGACCAATCGATCCAAACATGGTGTGGGCAGCCAACGGTTCTAACGAGGTCATCCAGCAGGTTTTGCAGGCATTCGGGGGTCCGGGTCGGTCTGTACTGGGGTTTCCCCCGAGCTACTCGATGCACCCGATTATCGCCGAATCCACCGGAACCTCGTGGAGTGTGGGCAGCCGTGAAAGCGACTTTTCACTCACTCCGGACGGCGTACGCAACGCCATCCAGCTGACCGACCCGAATCTCGTCTTTCTGTGTGCGCCCAACAACCCCACCGGCACGCCCGTGTCGCTCGAGACCATCGAGGCCGCCTATGACGCGACCGACGGGATTGTGATGGTCGATGAGGCATATGTTGAGTTCCGCCCGGAAGGCTCGCGCACTGCCTCTGAATTGCTGCCGGGAAGAGAACGGTTGGTCATTTCTCGGACGATGTCGAAAGCGTTTGCGTTTGCCGGGGCTCGGGTGGGTTACCTGCTGGCCGATCCCGCCGTCATCGATGCGCTTCGCCTAGTGCGTCTGCCCTATCACCTCTCCGGGATTACGCAGGCAGCTGCTTTAGGTGCTCTGCAGCACGCCGATGTGATGCTCTCGATGGTCAGCGATATTCGGGATCAGCGGGATCGGTTGTTGCGGGAGTTACCCGAGTTGGGCTACACGGTGTGCACATCCGAAGCAAACTTTGTGCTTTTTGGGGGGATTGATGACCCTCAGCAGCTTTTCCGCGATCTGCTGGAGCGCGACATCCTCATCCGGGATGTAGGAATTCCGGGTCATTTACGCGTGACCGCAGGAACGAAGGAGGAGACCACCGTGTTCCTCGAGACCCTCGGTAGACTTCGGGCGTGACTTCGCAACCCCGTACCGCGTCACTGGAGCGGTCAACGTCAGAGTCCGAGGTGCGCGTTCGCGTCAACCTGGATGGCACCGGTTCGTCAAACATCTCGACGACGGTCCCCTTCTTTGACCACATGTTGACGGCGCTCTCGAAGCATTCGCTGATGGACCTTGATATTTCGTCCAGTGGCGACACCGACATTGACGTGCACCACACAGTGGAAGACACGGCGATCGTTCTCGGCCAAGCGATTCGTGAGGCACTCGGTGATAAAGCGGGGATTGGCCGCTACGGCGATGCTCTTGTGCCGCTGGATGATGCGCTTGCCCGGGCCGTCGTGGACGTCTCCGGTCGCCCGTACCTGGTGCACAGCGGTGAACCCGAAGGGTTCGAATATCACGCCATCGGCGGACACTTCACCGGATCCCTCGTTCGCCACGTTTTTGAAGCACTCACGATGCACGCTCACCTGACCGTTCACATCACGGTGCTGGACGGGCGGGACCCTCACCACATTGCCGAGGCCGAATTCAAAGCCTTTGCCCGGGCTCTGCGCACGGCCATTGCTAAAGACGACCGCGTCCACGGCATTCCCTCCACCAAGGGCGCCCTGTAGCTGTGGCCCCACGGGTGGTCGTTTTTGACTACGGTTCTGGGAATGTCCACTCTGCTCTCAAAGCTGTGGAAGCGGCGGGTGCTTCGGTAACCCTGACTAACGACAGAAATGTTGCTCTCGAAGCCGAGGGTCTCCTCGTGCCGGGAGTTGGCGCGTTCGCAAGCGTCATGGCGGGATTGCGCGAAGCCCACGGTGACAGTCTGATCGAGAAGCGTCTTGCCGGAGGCCGCCCCGTCATGGGTATCTGTGTGGGACTCCAGGTGATGTGCGAGGAAGGTCTTGAGCACGGGGTACGCACCGAAGGCCTCGGACAGTGGCCAGGGCAGGTTCAGAAACTTGATGCACCGATCCTTCCCCACATGGGCTGGAACACCGTAGAGGTGGGTCCCGGCAGCACATTATTTGAGGGGGTTGAAGACGAGCGGTTTTATTTCGTGCACTCCTATGCGCTGACGGAATGGACGCTTCCGGGAGGAGGGCCGGTCCAAGAACCCGTTGTCACGTGGAGCCACCACGGGCAAAAATTCGTGTCCGCCGTCGAAAACGGCGCCCTGTGTGCGACCCAGTTTCACCCGGAAAAATCGGGCCCTGCGGGCATCCAGCTGCTGCGCAACTGGGTTCGCTCGCTCGGCGATTCCTGAGGAAATATCCGGCGACGAAACCGGAGTAGTATCTAAGGCTTGTGCGTGAGCACACATCCATCCCTCACTGAGCCCGAGACGCCTTTTCTTCCACTATGAATGAGTTTTCGCAGTCACCGTCGCTAACCCTTCTTCCCGCCGTTGATGTTGCCCAAGGCAAAGCGGTTCGCCTGACGCAGGGCGAGGCGGGAACGGAAACCGCTTACGGTGACCCCGTTGAGGCTGCCGAAGAGTGGATGCGCCAGGGTGCGGAGTGGATCCACCTGGTTGATCTTGACGCCGCATTTGGTCGGGGTAATAACAAAGGCATCATTCGTCGTGTCGTGAAAGCCGTGGGTAAACGAGTGAACGTCGAACTCTCCGGGGGGATTCGGGATGACGACTCCCTGAAAGACGCCCTGTCTACCGGAGCTGTTCGCGTCAACCTGGGCACCGCAGCGCTGGAAAACCCGGAATGGACCGCGCACGTGATTTCGGAATACGGCGAGGCGGTCGCGGTGGGTCTCGACGTTCGCGGAGAAACACTTGCCGCCCGCGGATGGACCGAGGAGGGTGGAAACCTTTTTGAAACGCTCGATCGCCTCAACAAGTGTGGGTGCGCGCGGTTTGTAGTAACCGATGTCACCAAAGACGGAACCATGAAGGGCCCCAACACCGACCTGCTGCGCGACGTTCTCGCACACACCGATCACCCTGTGGTGGCTTCGGGGGGAATTTCGTCGCTGGATGACATTGCCGCGCTGCGCGAACTTGTTCCCCTCGGTCTCGAAGGAGCGATTCTTGGCAAAGCTCTCTACGCGGGGGCCTTCACGTTGGTCGAGGCTTTGGATGTCGCCGGCCACTGATTCGGCCGGTCAGCCTTTTGAGGGCCGAGCGTTTCAACCCAACCCCCATGCGGGTGATTCTGGCCAGTGCGATCCTGGCCTGGCAAGAGCCCTGAAGGGTCTGGGGGGTGCTGCGGGTGATCCCGCACCGTCTGCAGATGCTGTCAGCGCCGTTCTGTCAGCCCTTGCTGATGCCCGCGTCCTGATTCCGCTGGTCGCGGAGGCAGGGCAGAGGGGGGTTACTGACTCGGGTGCCATTGTTGAGAAGAGCCAAGAGCTCGCCGTTGTTCATGTGGAGGCACCGGATGGGAGAGCGGTTTCACCCATCTTCAGCGATGTTGAGGCTCTCAGCCGGTGGAATCCTGAGGCGAGACCGATTCCTGTTGCCGCTCAGCAAGCAGCGGTGGCGGCCGCGAAAGATGGCCTTGCCCTGATGGTGTTAGACCCCGGTTCGGACGCGTCTCTTACCCTTCGCCGAGGAGCCATTAGAGCGCTTGCTACCGGAGAGCGGTACGTTCCTGCGTGGGAGGATGCCGAAGTCCTTGAGGCTCTCCGGGGTGCTTTCGGGGCGGAGGACTCTTTCGCAAAGATCGAATCCCTTCGGCCCGGTGACCCGCGCTACGCCCTGGAGGGCCCCGAAGTGATTGTTACGCTCCGGGTGGCACCGGGTATGGATTCCTCCACACTGCATGCACGCTTGGCGCTGGCAACGCAAGCCTGGGGCGAGAACCCGCTTCTGGCAGAACGCGTGGATGGGTTTGGCGTGAAAGTACTGTCGGCCTAATTGACCGGTCCGGTGTATTTTTCACCAGGACCCTGACCGGGAGCATCCGGGTACTGCGAGGCCTCGCGGAACGCAAGCTGCACCGACCGAACACCATCGCGAAGGCTCCTGGCGTGATGATCGCCAATTTCTGGGGCAGCCGCCACCACGAGACCCGCGAGCGCGGTGATGAGCTTACGAGCCTCGGCGAGATCGGTCTCCTCCTCGGGGTGGTCGGAGAGTCCGCATTTGACAGCGGCAGCCGAGAGCAGGTGGACGGCGACCGTGGTGATCACTTCGACGGCGGGAACCTCGCCGATATCGCGACCGAGTTCCTCGAGGTCATCAGCCACAATTTTCTCCTCACACTCGCCAGAGCGGCGAAACACTGCTATCGTTTCGAGCGTTGTCCGCTCGTTGGGCGGTCAGCACACGAAAGTGGAGAATCCTCCCACCTGTGTATGCCGGAAAGATAAGGCTACCGGGTCGTTGTACTCCGTGAATCTGAGATTCACAGCGTGAAGGGTGCGACACAGTTGCGGCTGTGGGGTGACCTCTGCTTTCACAGAACATGTTCGTGAAGAAAAGGAGAGTCGCATCAGCGATCCGAGGATTAACGACCGCATCCGTGCCACCGAGGTTCGCCTCGTCGGGCCCGAAGGTGAACAGGTCGGTGTAGTGCGCGTGGATGTTGCGCTGCGTCTAGCTCAAGAGGCTGACCTTGATTTGGTGGAGGTTTCCCCCAACTCGAACCCACCCGTCGTCAAAGTAATGGACTACGGCAAGTTCAAATACGAGGCAGCACAGAAAGCAAAAGAAGCTCGTAAGAATCAGGCGAACACGGTCCTCAAAGAGGTTCGCTTCCGCCTGAAAATCGATACGCACGACTACGAAACCAAGCGCAAGCGCGCCGAGACCTTCCTCAAAGCGGGCGACAAGGTGAAAGCCATGATTTTGTTCCGCGGACGAGAGCAATCTCGCCCCGAGCAGGGTGTGCGGTTGTTGCAGCGTTTCGCAGAGGACGTCTCGGAATACGGAGTTGTGGAGTTCACGCCCACCATCGATGGTCGCAACATGGTCATGGTGATTGGTCCCCTGAAATCCAAAGCAGACGCAAAAGCAGCGCAGGCGAAGGAAAAAGAAGACGCCCGTGCCCAGGCACCTGCCGCCGCCGAACCAAAAACCCCGGAAGAGAAGGCTCCCGAAAAACCAAAAACAGAGGAAAAGAAGCCCGCCGCTGCAGTGAAAAAAGCCCCCGCAGCGAAGAAGCCGGCAGCAACCTCGAGCGCTAAGCCCGCAGCAAAGACCACCAAGAAAAAGGAAGAAAAAGATGCCTAAGCAGAAGAGCCACTCCGGCGCCAAGAAGCGCTTCAAGGTGACCGGTAGCGGAAAAATCATGAAACAGGGTGCCGGTATGCGCCACAACCTGGAGAAGAAATCCAGCCGCGTCACCCGTCGCTTGAACCACGAGCAGGTCCTGCCCAAGCAGGATGCCAAAGTCATCAAGAAGCTTCTCGCCAACTAGACCTGAACGAAACGAAGGAAACGAATCATGGCACGTGTAAAGAATGCGGTAAACGCACACAAAAAGCGTCGGGTTATCCTCGAGCGCGCTTCGGGCTACCGCGGTCAGCGCTCACGCCTGTACCGGAAAGCCAAAGAGCAGGTCATTCACTCGCTCGTCTACAGCTACCGCGATCGTCGCCAGCGTAAAGGCGACTTCCGTCGCTTGTGGATTCAGCGCATCAACGCAGCATCGCGCGCGAACGGAATGACCTACAACCGCTTCATCCAGGGCCTCGGTCTTGCGGGAATCGAAGTTGATCGTCGTATGCTCGCTGAGCTCGCCGTCAATGAGCCCGCGGCGTTTGCAACTCTGGTGGCAGAAGCCAAGAAAGCTCTCCCCAAGGACACTTCGGCACCCGCCGTCAAGTCCTAACGCTCGTTCACAAAACCCCGGCAATCCGCCGGGGTTTTGTGCTTTTCGGGGGTGAGTCCTCGAGATTGGCTCGAGTCAAGCCCGTACTCTAGGGGGGTGTTGGAGAACCCGCGTTCGCCCCGTGTTCGTCAGGTCGCCAAGCTGGCGAAAAAGCAACGGCGTCGCGAAGCTCAGTTGTTTCTGGTGGAGGGACCGCAGGCGGTGCGCGAAGCGCTCTCTAGCGCGTCGGGCTGGGTCCAGGAACTGTTCGTCACCGCTAGCAGTGCGGATAAACACCCGGACATCATGGACCTCGCCACACACGCAGGGGTCGAGGTTTTTCCCGCCACCGACGAGGTCCTCGCGGCGATGTGTGACACCGTTACCCCGCAAGGTGTTCTCGCGGTGTGCCGTTTCATCGATGTGAGCCTCGGTGAGGTGCTTGCTCCAGGCGTCCGCAACGTAGCGGTTTTGCACGAGGTCAAGGACCCGGGAAATGTCGGCAACATCATTCGTAGCGCCGATGCCGCCGGTGCTGACGCGGTGATCGTGACCGAAGCCAGCGTTGATATTTACAATCCGAAGGCGGTGCGAGCAACCACCGGAAGCCTGTTTCACCTGCCGGTGGTGACGGGGGTTTCTCTCTCCGAGGCTCTGCAGGCACTTCGTGAGGCGGGACTCCGCACGTGCGCCACGCAGGCAAACGGAACCGATATTAACGAGCTGGCCGAGGGCGGGGCGCTTGCGGAGCCCACCGCCTGGATTTTTGGCAATGAAGCCCACGGATTAGCTACCGAAGAGGCCGAGCAGGCCGATGTCCGGGTGGCGGTTCCGCTGTACGGTCAAGCCGAGTCCTTGAGCCTTCAAACTGCTGCAGCGTTGTGTCTCTATCAGACGGCGTTTGCTCAGCAACGCTAGGTACATCGTGGGGCGGGCCTCGCCCAGTAGACTTGGCGACCGTGTCCGCCAAAACCGCCATTACGCCTGAGAATGCGCAATCTGCCATCGCTGAGGCGCTTGCGGCTTTTGCTGCAGCGGACACGGTCGAGGCCCTCCAAGCCGCCAAAACAGCGCATGTTGGAGAGAAGTCGCCGATTGCGTTGATGAACGCCACCCTGCGAGACCTTCCGGGCGACCAAAAAGCTGCGGCCGGAAAGCTGATGGGGGAGGCAAAGGCTGCCGTCGGTGGGGCCCTGGCCTCGCGGGAAGCACAGTTGCTGGCCGAGCGTGAGCGTGCTGTGCTCGCTGAGGAAGCTCTGGATTTGACCGGTGTCGGGGTCCGTCGCCCGCCCGGTTCGCGCCACCCGCTCTCGGTGTTGATGGAGGACATGGCGGACGTTTTTGTGGCGATGGGGTGGGAAGTTGCCGAGGGCCCGGAGCTTGAGCACGAATGGTTCAACTTTGATGCGTTGAACTTTGATGCCGATCACCCTGCTCGGGCGCTCCAGGACACCTTTTTTGTTGAGCCGGTCGACTCTCACCTTCTGCTGCGCACCCACACGTCGCCCGTTCAAATTCGATCGCTGCTCAGCCGGGAACTACCGGTCTATGTGGTTGCTCCCGGTCGCGTGTACCGCACCGATGAACTCGATGCGACGCATACCCCGGTTTTTCACCAAATTGAGGGAATCGCGATCGACAAGGGCCTCACGATGGCCCACCTGCGCGGCACCCTCGAGCACCTTGCCCGTTCTATGTTTGGCCCGGAAGCCAAGATCCGGTTGCGAGCCAATTACTTCCCGTTCACCGAGCCCAGCGCTGAACTCGACATCTGGCACCCCACCTTCGTCGGTGGTGCGAGGTGGATCGAATGGGGTGGGTGCGGAATGGTCAACCCCAACGTTCTCCGGGCTGCCGGCATCGACCCCGAGGAGTATCAAGGTTTTGCGTTTGGTATGGGAATTGAGCGGACACTCATGTTCCGCAACAACGTCCAAGACATGCGAGACATGGTCGAAGGCGACATTCGGTTCTCCGGCCAGTTCGGGATGGTGGTCTGATGCGCGCGCCGCTGTCCTGGCTGGGTGAATATGTTGACCTCCCAGCCGACGTGACACCGGAGAGTGTTCACGCTGCATTGGTTTCTGTGGGGCTTGAAGAAGAGGGTGTTCACAGGTTTGAGCTCGAGGGCCCCGTTGTCGTGGGCGAAGTACTCGAGTTTGTCGAGGAGCCCCAGTCCAATGGCAAAACTATTCGCTGGTGCCAGGTCAAAGTAGCCCACAGCGATTCCGATGATTCCCCCGCAGTGCGAGGAATTGTGTGTGGGGCAGCCAACTTTTTTGTTGGGGACCTGGTGGTGGTGTCCCTGCCGGGTGCTGTTCTCCCCGGTCCCTTCCCGATCAGTGCTCGCACAACATATGGGCATGTGTCCGATGGCATGATCGCCTCGGCCAAAGAGCTCGGTCTGGGTGATGACCACGAGGGAATCCTTCGGTTAGCCGAGCTAGGCATCAGCGCCGATGTGGGTACCGACGCGATTGCGCTGTTGGGTCTCGATGACGTTGCGCCAGAGATGAATGTCACCCCGGATCGCGGTTATGCGCTCTCCATTCGTGGAATTGCCCGCGAATACCACCACGCCACAGGGGCACCGTTTCGGGACCCCGCGCTCGCTCTCACGCCGGGTGTGGGGGAGGGGTTCCCCGTTACGCTGGCTGACTCAGCGCCGCTGCGCGGTGTGGAAGGCTGCCAGGTTTTCATCACCCGCGCGGTCCGGGGAATTGACCCAACCCGTCCCACTCCAGCGTTCATGGTGGCTCGGTTGGCGCTTGCCGGCGTTCGTTCCATCTCGCTGCCTGTCGACATCACCAACTATGTGATGCTCGAGATGGGGCAGCCGATCCACGGCTACGACCTCGACACCCTGAGTGGTGGAATCACGGTGCGCCGAGCAGTCGAAGGTGAAACGCTGGTCACGCTAGACGGGCACGAGCGCACCCTCCATCCCGAAGACCTCGCCATTACCGACGATTCGGGGGTGATCGGTCTCGCCGGAGTGATGGGTGGGGCGAAGACCGAGATTTCTGACGCAACCACCGCTGTGCTGGTCGAAGCAGCATGGTTTGAACCGGTATCCATCGCTCGGACCCAGCGCCGTCACAAGCTTCCCAGCGAAGCCTCAAAACGTTTTGCCCGCGGCGTCGACCCTCTGGTGGCCGAAGCCGCAGCGGAGCGCGTCGTCGCGCTGCTCGAAGAACACGCGGGAGGCACCCGCGACCCGCTTGGCTCGCGGGTGATGGCGGACTCAGCCGGGGTGATGCCAGCTTTTGTCATGCCCGATCGCGCTGTGGAGAAGCTCACCGGCATGGAGGTCTCTTCGGACACCGTGCAGCACGTGCTGGGAGATATCGGTGCGCAGGTTGTGGTGGAGGGGGATGTGCTTCGGGTTACGCCTCCATCCTGGCGCCCAGACATTGTTGATGTTCAGGGCCTGATCGAGGAGGTGGCCCGGATTGTCGGCTATGACACCATTCCCTCGGCGCTCCCGATTGCCCCTGCGGGAAGAGGTCTCAGTCCTGAACAAGCGGCAAAGCGTCGAATTAGCCAAAACCTAGCGGCGCGGGGAATGACCGAGGTGTTGGCCTACCCGTTTGTGTCCGCCGCAGACAATGAAATGTTTGGCGAGCGACACAATGCTGGAATACCCCTCCACAACGCGATCGACGCCCAGATCAACCGTATGCGGGCCAGCTTAATTCCGGGCCTCCTCGAGACGGCCCACCGCAATCTCTCCCGAGGGTTTTCGTCGCTGGCAATCTTTGAAGCTGGCGTTGTCTTTGAAGCAGCCGAGGGTCCGTTAGGAACCGAGGGAATCCCCACGGGCGATGCGCGGCCTTCGCCGACGGAGCTCACGGCCCTTTATGGCTCTGTTCCTGCGCAGCCGTGGAGTGTCGCTGGATTGTTTGTCGGTAGCGCGGTGGAAAAGGTTCCGTTTGCCGAGGCGGTGCCCAGCGATGTGAGGGATGCACTGGACGCGGCGCAAGCTGTGGCTCACGCCGCTGGTGGCCACCTGACGGTCACACAGGAAACGCACGAGGCCTTCCATCCCAACCGTTTTGCTCACCTCTGGGTGGGAGACACACGAGTGGGATACGTGGGGGAGTTGCTTCCCTCGGTCGCGATTGAGCGGGACCTGCCGCGAA
>Ga0209654_1001903_pt1 | contig 15366 bp, 14 predicted proteins | sample SaaInl1SG_22_DNA_FD_184646 | JGI IMG/M metagenome (GOLD analysis project Ga0209654, IMG submission 184646) | Marine microbial communities from expanding oxygen minimum zones in the Saanich Inlet - ESP_161SG_22_DNA (SPAdes) (version 2) | ecosystem: Environmental > Aquatic > Marine > Intertidal... | reverse complement strand
CAGCATTATTTAACTATTTATATGCACGTAAACACGGCGGAATTTTTGTACTAAGGGTGGAAGATACCGATCAAAACAGAAAGGTTGATAACAGTGAAGCATACATTCATGAAAGTTTAGCCTGGACTGGGATATCTCCCGATGAAGACCCCATAAAAGGAGGAAAATATGGTCCTTACCGTCAGAGCGAACGAAAAGACATTTATCAAAAACACATACTAGAATTGATCGAAAACGGGAAAGCTTATTATGCTTTTGACAGTGGGGAGTCGCTGGGATTGGCCAGAGAAAAAGACGAAAAGGAAAAAGGGGGGTTTAAATACAATGCACAAAACCGCATGCTTTTTGATAATAGTCTCACCAATTCGAAAGAAGAAACAGCGAATAAACTTAAAGAGGGAAATGTTGTCATCCGCCTTAAGGTTGATGCTGATACGGAAGTGATGGCAAGTGATTTGGTTCGCGGAAGTGTGCGTGTAAACAGCAACGAACTAGAGGATAAAATCTTAATGAAAAAAGACGGAATGCCCACCTACCATTTTGCCAATGTGGTAGACGATTATCTGATGAAAATAACAACTGTCATTCGCGGAGAGGAGTGGTTGCCTTCTTTGCCAATACATCAGCTTTTATATGATGCTTTTGGATGGAATCCGCCAAAATTTATGCACCTTCCATTAATTCTGAATCCTTCAGGAAAAGGGAAGTTAAGCAAAAGAGATGGAGACAAAAACGGATATCCTGTGTTTCCAATTCAATGGAATGAAACCCTTGGGTACCGAGAAACTGGATTTCTACCTGAAGCACACCTAAATTATATCGCACAATTGGGGTGGAGCCCAAAGCGGGAAGAAGAATTGATGACTTTGGCCGAAATGGAAAAAGAGTTTGATGTTGCCAATGTACAAAAGGGTGGTGCTCGTTTTGATTTTGAAAAAGCAAAATGGATAAACCAACAACACCTAGCGTCCATAACTGCAGATGAGTTGATAAACCGATTCCCCGCAATAGTTGAATTGCTCAAAGATGTATATGGGGGGAAAACAGCCTCTATTGTTGACCTAGTAAAAGAAAGACTGGTGCTGATGAATGATCTGGAAAAAGCGACAGAATTCTTTTTAAAAGATCCGGAAGACTATGATGAAAAGTCGATGAAACGCATTGACAAATTTGATGTAAAAACAGTTCTTGAATTAATCTCAGAAAGCGTAAAAGAAAACGAATTGAGTGAATTAAAAGATGCTTTTGTTCAAAAGGGGGAAGCAAACGGTATCGGCTTAGGGGCATTTATGCAAATAACACGTATTGCTATTGTTGGCGGACTTTCTGGTCCAGACCTGTTTAGTATACTTGAAGTTCTTGGAAAAGATGTAACTTTAAGACGATTAGAGCGACTAATAAATACAATAACCTTATAAATCTACACCTATGGGCATCATATCTTACATTATAATTTTCATTGCCGTTTTACTAATCCTTTCCGGTTTATTTATTGTTAAACAGCAAACATCCGCCATCATTGAACGCTTTGGCCGTTTTTTGGCCATACGTCAATCTGGACTGCACATTAAAATTCCTCTCATTGATCGTGTGGCTGGACGAATGAGTCTAAAAATCTTACAACTTGATGTTATTGTTGAAACCAAAACAAAAGACGATGTTTTTGTCAAATTAAAGGTTTCAGTCCAATATAAAGTACTTGCCGAAAAGGTATATGATGCTTTTTACAAACTTGACTATCCTCAAGATCAAATCACTTCTTATGTCTTTGATGTTGTTCGTGCTGAAGTGCCAAAAATGAAATTGGACGATGTGTTTGAGAAAAAAGATGACATTGCAAATGCTGTAAAAAGAGAATTAAATGATGCGATGATCAACTATGGCTATGACATCATAAAAGCTTTGGTAACTGATATTGATCCAGACGCTCAAGTTAAAGAAGCCATGAACAGAATTAATGCTGCCGAACGTGAAAAAGTAGCTGCTCAATATGAAGGAGATGCAGCGCGTATTTTAATTGTCGAGAAGGCAAAAGCTGAAGCAGAAAGCAAACGATTACAAGGGCAAGGAATTGCAGATCAGCGTCGTGAAATTGCACGAGGTCTAGAAGAATCCGTTGATGTGCTTAACGGTGTCGGGATTAATTCACAAGAAGCTTCTGCATTGATCGTTGTTACTCAACATTATGACACGCTTCAATCCATTGGTGAAGAAACAAACAGCAATTTAATTTTGCTTCCTAATTCACCTCAGGCAGGGAGTGATATGTTAAACAATATGGTTGCTTCATTCACCGCAAGTAATATGGTAGGAGAGGCCATGAAAGAACAAAACTTGTTGAAGAAAAAAGGCGGGAAAGGATCTACTGCTTCTTAGCCCAAGTATCTCTTAAGCCAACTGTTTTATTAAAAACGAGTTGATCTTCACTTGACGATTTGTCCACAACATAATAACCCAACCGTTGGAATTGAACTCGTTCTCCTTTTGCAAGACTGCTTAAGGAGGGTTCTACCATTGCCTTCTGGCTGTGCAAAGAGCTAGGGTTAATAAAGTCTAGAAAAGAGGCCTCTTTGTGTTGATCAGGACTTTCATCGCTAAACAAACGGTCGTAGTTATGCACGGTAGCTTCCACTGCATGTGCTACACTTACCCAATGAATGGTTCCTTTTACTTTTCGCATACTTGCCTCTGAGCCTGAACCACTTTTACTGTCTGGATCATACGTACAGTGTATTTCTGTTATATTTCCTTCTGAATCTTTTACTACAGATTCGCCTTTAATTATGTAAGCGTTTTTTAAACGCACTTCTTTCCCAAGAGTAAGACGGAAGAACTTACGGTTGGCTTCCTCTTTAAAATCTTCACGCTCTATATAGATTTCCTTGGAAAAAGGAAGTGAACGAGAACCCTGACTATCGTCTTCAGGATTGTTTATTGCGGTAAGCTTTTCTTCTTGTCCGTCTGGGTAGTTTGTAATGACCAATTTAACCGGATTGACAACGGCCATTACCCGTGCGGTTGTTTTGTTCAATTCTTCACGCACACAAAATTCAAGCAAGGAAACGTCTATCACGTTTTCTCTTTTAGAAATCCCTGCCGTATTCACAAAATTGATCAATGCCTGGGGTGGGTAACCGCGTCTTCTCATGCCAGAAATGGTAGGCATACGTGGATCATCCCATCCATTCACGTGATTTTCTTCAACCAGCTGAGCCAACTTTCTTTTACTCGTTACCGTATAAGAGAGGTTTAGGCGGGCAAATTCGCGCTGATAAGGGCGAAGGTCTTCCGAGCTAGGCAATTGGCCTAAAAACCACTCGTAAAGGTCTCTGTGGGGCTTAAACTCTAGCGTACACAAGGAGTGAGATATTTGTTCTATATAATCGGACTCTCCATGGGTCCAATCGTACATTGGATAAATGCACCACTGATCTCCAGTACGGTGATGGTGTTTGAATAATATGCGGTACATGACGGGGTCGCGCAAGAGCATATTTGGAGAAGCCATATCTATTTTTGCACGCAAAACATGGGTACCCTCTTTGTGTTTACCGTCTTTCATTTCTTGGAATAAACGAAGATTTTCCTCTATTGGCCGATCACGAAAAGGACTGTTTTCTCCCGCTTGCGTTGGCGTCCCTTTTTGTTGTGCCATGGCCTCAGAATCTTGTGAATCGATATAAGCTTTCCCTTCTTTTATGAGATAAACTGCCCAGTCATAGAGTTGTTGAAAATAGTCCGATGCATAACATTCCTTGTCCCAGGCAAAACCAAGCCATTCAATGTTTTCTTTGATTGCATCGACAAATTCTTGGTTCTCCTTGACAGGGTTGGTGTCATCAAAACGAAGGTTGACCGGGGCATTGTAGCGCTGGCCTAAATTAAAATTGAGTGCAATTGCCTTTAAGTGACCTACATGTAAAAATCCATTGGGTTCCGGGGGGAAACGAAAACGAATTTTTGATGAATCAAAACCGTTAGACAAATCGTCTTCTATGATTTGTTCTATAAAATGCAAAGATGCTTTCTCTTCAGACATGGATTATTTTTTACAAAGATATTAAAAAGCATAGGGGGAAGTAGCCTTTTTCATCTGTCTTTATATCTTTACCTAAAATTATATTTATGGGAATTATTCGTGTACGTGATATAAAAATTCACACCAACCATGGTTGCTTAGACGAAGAAGCAAAAATAGGAAGCGATTATATTGTTCATGTTGAGGTAGAAACAGACCTTTCTGTTTCTTGTATAAGTGATGAACTAAAGGACACTGTTGATTATGTGCACATTTATGGTATTGTTTACCGTGAAATGAAGCAGCGGTCAAAATTACTGGAAACCGTTGTACAACGAATCATAGACGAAATTTTAAGCAAACATATATCGGTACAGACCGTACAAGTGGAAGTTGCAAAAATTAACCCTCCAATTGGTGGTGATGTGGGGTATGTAAGTGTTGAACGAAAAGCAAAAAGAACGTCAAATTAAAAAATAAAAACTGTATTTTTGCAGCACGGCACCGTGGCCGAGTGGCTAGGCAGAGCTCTGCAAAAGCTTGTACAGCGGTTCGAATCCGCTCGGTGCCTCTAAAACACAACCCATCTTAGGATGGGTTTTTTAGTCCATTTCAATAATGGAACCACCAATTATTTTCTTCTTAATCAACTTGGTGGGTTTGCCATAAACACGAACAGTGCCACCTACACTTACCGATCCGTCAAACAATTCGGAAGCATAAATATAAGCAACACCTCCTGCGCGAACGTTAACGATAGATTGTTCGGTAATTAAGTTTTCTCCCTCGCAAATACCGCCACCTAAAATAGATAACTCATGTGCCGTTGCTTTACCTGTTAATGATAGTGTAGCGCCAGTATTTACATTGGAATCTATTTTTTCTGCTAAAATTGTTAGCGTTTGTTTTGATCCTTCTCGTGCTTTAATCTCAATACTGGTTGTTTGTATTTCTGCTTTTGATTCAATTGTACTCCCTTGATACGAATGAATAGCATCTAGTTTTTCGGTAAAATAAAGCTCAATATGTGTATTCGACGGATTTAACAATTGATCGATAGAGTGGCGAATTTTTAAAATATCCTTTTTTAAGGTAAAAACTACTGTCGCTGTATTTTCGCCAGAAATAACCATTTTATTTTCATTCGAAGGAATCAATTTTACATGAATTCCTGAATAAACCTTCACTCCTAAAAAAGGAGAAATGGCAACGTTTCTTTCTTGGCCATTAACAAATAATGAAAACACTAAAGCGAAAATAAAAACGGTTTTTTTCATGGAATCAATTTATATATTAAAGATATGTTATTCTTCTGATGCAGCAAAAGTAAAATCAAGGTGGCGTTTAATAAGATCTGCTTTAGCTACTTCAACAAAAATAACATCACCTAATTGATATACTTTATTTGTTTTCTCACCAATTAATGAATGCTTTTTATCATCATAAAAATAATAATCTCCAGGAACATCTTTGATGCGAACCATCCCTTCACATTTATTTTCAATTATTTCTACATACAAACCTCGATCGGTTACACCAGATATTACTCCTTCAAAAACTTGACCAATTTGGTTTTCCATGAATTTAATTTGCATGAACTTAATTGAATCTCGTTCTGCTTTGGTGGCCAACATCTCTCTTTGTGAAGAATGTGCACAAGCTTCTTCAATCGCTTCTACAGGGGCGGTTTTTTGGTTCGTTAAATGTTGTTCTAATAAACGATGTACCATCACATCTGGATAACGACGAATAGGGGAAGTAAAATGAGAATAAAAATCAAAAGCTAAACCATAATGGCCAATATTTTGGGTAGTATATTCCGCTTTACTCATGCACCGAATTGTTAAAGTATCGATCATATTCTGTTCTTGCTTTCCTTGGGTTTCCAGCAAAAGACTATTGATTGATTGACTTATATTCTTTGTTTTAAGGTTTAATTTATATCCAAAACCTGCGACAACCATTTGTAGATTATTCAATTTATCAGCATCTGGTTCATCATGAATACGGTAAACCATTGGTAAAGCTTTCTCTCTTTTGCCCGCAAAACGTGCAACTTGTTTATTCGCCAATAACATAAACTCTTCAATTAATTTATTGGCATCTTGTGAGGTTTTAAAAAAAACACTTTCGGGCGTGTTATCCTCTTTTAAATTAAATGCTACTTCAACCCTATCAAAAGAAAGCGCACCATTTTTCATGCGTTTATTTCGAAGGGTTTTGGCTATTTTATCTAATGTAATAATTGCATTAAACGTTGGTTGATCTACTTCATAAGAACCATCGCGTAAAGAGTTTTCTTCGCTAACTATTGGTGTTCCAGAACTAATAATATCTTGTGCCTCTTCGTAAGCAAAACGATGATCAGAATAAATAACTGTTTTACCAAACCATTCCTTTTTCAATTCTCCTTTCAAATTGATTTCAAATACAGCTGAAAAGGTATATTTCTCTTCATGGGGGCGTAAAGAACAGACACCATTGGATAACACTTCTGGAAGCATGGGCACAACTCTATCGACTAGATAGACAGATGTTGCACGAGCCAAAGCTTCCTCGTCTAGTATACTATTTGGTTGAACATAGTGCGATACATCTGCAATATGAATACCTACTTCAAAAAGATCATCGTCTAATTGTTGAAAAGATAATGCATCATCAAAATCTTTAGCCGTTTTGGGGTCTATTGTGAAAGTTAATATATCACGGAAATCCCGTCTTTTTTTAATTTCATCTTTTGAGATGGATTGATCAATAGCCGTAGCTGCTGCTTCAACTTCATCAGGAAAACGTAATGGTAAACCATAGTCAGATAAAATAGCATGCATTTCTGTTGCTGTTTCCCCGGGAGGACCAAAATTTTCAATTAATGTGCCATAGGGGGATTCTGCTTTTTTTGGCCAGTCTGTATAACGGACCAAAACCTTATCTCCATCTTTATATTCATCTGTCAACTGTTTTTTATCAATAAAAAAATCAGTGTACATGCGAGCATTTCGCGTTAATACAAAAGCGTAACTTTTTTCAATTTGAAGAACACCAACAAAATCAATTTTGTTGCGCTCTACTATTTTTACAATCTCACCTTCAAAACTACCGTTGCTTTTTCTTCTGTAACAATACACTTCTACTTGGTCTCCATTAAAGGCTTTATTAATTGCATTTTTAGGTATCGCAATATCATGCTCTAATTCTTCACAAATAACAAAACCGCGCCCCGATGAGGTTACTTCTAGACGTCCTTGGTGGTATTGTTTTTTTGTTTGTGCAAGTTTATACTTCCCTTTACTTGGGCTGAGTAATTGCTTACTAGAAACATTTAAGTTAAGTGATTTGATTAATTCATTCCGACCCTTAGTATCCTTGATTTCTAAAACTGCAGCTATTTGTTTGTAGTTGTATTCTTTGGATGGATTTTCGCGAAAAAAAGAAAGTATCTTCTTCTCAATATGACGGTTGTTGTTTTTTCCTTTTCCCATATATTCCACAAAGCTAGTTCATTAAAATTGGAAAGAGTTCTCTTTTATTCACAACTATTACATATTTCATTTTTTCTTTTTTAAAATTTAAAATAAAATGATGGATATAATAGGGTGTTAATAGCGGTATTACTTTCTATCTTAGGTTTAGGTTATATTAAATTTATAGACTTATTAACTACATAAAAACCGCTTATCAATAATGCAATCTTTTCTTTTTTAGTTAAATAGAATATTTATCAACACCCGCTTATAACTCAATTTGGTTGTATCTTTCAATGTTAAAAGCAAAAAAAAAGGTTAATAAACCCCATCTTTTTACTTATAAAAAATGTATTAAAAACAACAACTCTTTTTTATAGTGCGAATTTTTTTTTTAGGTATACAAACAAAGTAAAATAGCCCTCTACCTTATTAGAACTTATCAACATTTTATCTAATTAAGAACAGCACTTATTCACATACTTATCTGCATTGTGTACTTTTACAAAAAACAAAAAACATGACTTTTTCCATTGGTAATGATCACGCAGGAGTAGACTACAAAGAAGCAATAGTAGCTTTTCTTAAAGAGAAAGGATACGGGGTAATGAATCATGGTACAGATACACCCAATAGTGTAGATTATCCTGATTTTATTCATCCTGTAGCGGAGGATGTTTCTTCAGGAAAGGTAGAATTAGGGATTATTATTTGTGGAAGTGGAAATGGTGCAGCTATGACGGCAAACAAGCATCAAAAAGTGCGTGCAGCTCTATGTTGGACAAAAGAAATCGTCGCTCTTGCTAGAGAACACAACAATGCTAATATTTTAAGTTTACCCGCACGTTATATTTCCATTCCTCAAGCATTGGCTATGGTAGAAACGTATATTACAACCGAATTTGAAGGGGGTCGTCATCAGGGGCGTATCGATAAAATGCCTTGTATGTAATGACAACATTTCAAGAGAAAGAATTTACTGCGTTAACCGTTGAAGAGCTGTATGCAATTTTAGCCCTTCGGGCTGACGTTTTTGTGGTAGAACAAAACTGTGTATATCAAGATGTAGACGGGAAAGACCCTTTAGCACTTCATATTATTGGATCAATTGAATCAGATATTGTGGCATATGCACGTGTTTTTGCTCAAGGAATTGCGTATTCAAAATATGCGTCCATTGGAAGAATTGTTACTTCATCATCGCATAGAGGAAAAAACATTGGTCACTCTTTGGTTGCCTTTGCAATTGAACAATGCATAAATAAATACCCAGGGCAAAGCATAAAAATTTCTGCTCAGGCACATCTTGAAAAGTTTTATAATAAACACGGTTTTATTGCGACAGGCGAAGCGTACTTAGAAGATGGAATTCCCCACATAGGAATGGTATTGGAGGTGTAGAGTGTTTAATTACCTTGTTTTAGCGTACGTATATCCTCGATTAATTGATTCACCGACCGTTTATTTAGGCCATTGTAAATTCCACGAAGATGACCATCTCCGTCCACCAAAACAAAGTTCTCGGTGTGAATAAAGTCGGTTTCTTTTTTTGAAGACCTAGATCTTCTTCAACAAAATAGCTTTTACGACCAAGAGAATAAATGAGCTGTTTATCGCCTGTAGCTAAATGCCATTTAGAAGAAATAACACCTTTTACTTTTGCATAGTCTTTTAAAACAGAAACCGAATCCACACTTGGTGTAACGGAATGAGAAAGCAGCAAGATATTAGGATCAGTTAAAAATGCCGCTTGAATAAGTCGCATATTGTCCGTCATTTTAGGGCAAATTCCAGGGCAAGTGGTAAAGAAAAAAGCAGCTACATAAATTTTTTCTTTAAAAGTGCTATTGTCAATTTTTTCCCCTTCTTGATTGGTTAATTCAAAGGGGGCAACCCTATGAAATACCTTAATCTCTTTACTTCCTTTTTTGAGCCAGTGAGGGGAAAAAGAAGCCTCTTTGTAGTAGGGGATTGAACTTGTTTTTACAGATTGACAACTGAATAACAACAAGCATAACCCCAAGAAAGTTTTAGTTGCGGTCACGTAATTTTTCATCCTTTAACTCGAAGCATAAATTGGCTCTTTTTAGTCCGAAAATTCGCCCATCTTTCGCTACATAATTATTATATAATTTTCCGTTCTTTCTCCAGGCCTGCTGCGACCCTTCTTCTCTTCCTTGAAATAGGTTTGTTTTTTTGAAGAGTTGCCCACTACTGTACCATTCTTTTTGTTCGCCATGTGGTATACCTGAAATGTAGTTCGAAGAAGAGCGTAAAGTTCCGTTTCCCCACCATGTCTTAACACAGCCCTCGCGTTTGTTTTTAATGTAATATGCCTCAAAGCTTTGCGTGCCGGAAGGAAACCATTTTTTATGAACTCCATTTTTCTTTCCACTTAAGTAAGTGATTTGCTCTGTCAGCGAACCATCGGGATATTTTTCTACAGAGCGCCCAGTAAATAATTCTCCTTCATAAAGAAGCAAACCATTGCTTTGATCGCGAATCAATGCCTCTTTTTGAACTTCAATAAAAGGTGTTTTTTCTATAGGAGCGCCTTTATCCAAAGCGGAATTACAGCTTGCAATAACAAAGAGAAAGGAAAAAAAGAATTTATCGAATGGCATTGGCTGTTCCTTGATAATCACCAGGAAAAAGTAAGTAGTACTGATTCAAATACACTTCGTTTCCAATATGGTAATGGTATTCTTCTTCTGTTGTGTGTTGAGTGGTACTTGTGTGTCCACCAGAGGCATCGAGGTCAGCAGGATATGTGCTTGTTGAAGCACATTTACGTCCGTAGATAAAAAAGCCATCTGCGATAATTCCAACCAGCGCATCGTTTTCATTGGACCAAGCTTTTGGTTCTAAATGGTAATGATAGCTTTGTGGCCCAGTATGTGCAGCAGAATAATCAAAAGACCCTATGGCATTATCCAATGGCTCGTTGGGCCCTTCTTGATCGTTGTAGATAACGGCACCACTTATGGCTATTCCAATTGCGCCTAAACCGGTCGAAGAGGCTCTATTTGCTTTACTCGGGTTGGCCGAAACACGCAAACTGTATTCGCCATTAAAATCGTCAATGTTCCCGGGAGACATTAGGTCAAACGAAGTTGCTGTTGGGGCAACAAATAATGGATGATTTGTGCTTACTCCAGCAGTAACAATTTGTCTTCCTCCTGGGCCGGTTATTGCCCGATCTGTGGTATTCGACCAATAGGGAGACGTGTGATTGGGCAGGCCATTTGTTTCTATAACGACTTCATCTTCGTCTAAATAAATAGTAACGTTTAGGTCATCAAAGTCATTAAAAGCAGCATGTAGGGTTAATGGAGAAGCGCTGTCATTATTGGATGCATTTGCAGCATCGTCAGAATCCTTACCTCCACATGCCAACAAAACGAGTCCAAAGATGACGGTAAAATAAGAAGTTATTTTAGAGAGAAAATGATTCATAGTAAAAGACATAGGTTAAATTATAGGGGCGTTATTTTTGCAAATAAAAGAGAGGTTTCTTCAATTAATTCTCGGGTGTTGGGTAGTTTTCTGCCTTTGTAAACGAGCATAAAACTTCCTTTAAACGAGATTTGAGCAACGCTTTTTAGAGCAACCCGCAATTGACGCTTGATGCGATTACGGTCTACGGCTTTTTTAAAATTCCTTTTAGAAACCGAAACGCCAGCATAGACAAAAGGGGTCTCTTTTTCTTGTATTAGGCGAAGAAACAAATGCTTACTATGAATGCCTTCTCCCTCCAAAAAAAGGCGATCAATAACCGCTTTACTTTTAAGCCTTCTTAGGTTAGTTTTTTTCGGAGGTAACATAATAGTTGTTTGTCTTATCGATATCAGCCATTAAATTACTTGGATCGATGATTATCGCTTCAATTTCTGATAAAGAACGATCGACACTAAAGGAATATTTCGGGTTTGCCCAGGTCCAATCTGGATGAACGTTCCAGTCAATTGAATAAGGGTTTTCTTTTTCGCCACGCATTAAAGAAATGGGGATATAGTGCAATTGTGTTTCTCCGTTCTTGTATTGCACTAATATTTCTAAGGGCATTGGCATTAGCCCCTTACGCTCTAACTGAACCGTTGCCTTACTTTCTCCGTCTTCTTTGACAGTAATAGCATAATCAATAGTATTTGTTGTTTGTGTCCAGTCGGTTAAATACCATTGTAATTGCAGGCCAGAGATGCGTTCTGCAATTACACGAAGATCATTTGGTCGTGGGTGCTTGAATTTCCATTCATCATAATAGGTTCTGAGGGTTTCAAACAATTTTTCTTTTCCAATGATGTAGCCTAATTGACCCAAAAACACAGCTCCTTTACTATATGCGGTACTTTCATATGCGAAGTTGTGGCTGTATCGGTTGGCATTGGTTGCTTGTGGCATTTCAACGCCAGAGTTGGCCAATCGATAATAACCTTTATAGGAACCTTCTAAGGGAAATTCTTTGTTTTCATCTAAGATTTCATTTTCAGCAAGGGTAGAGATAAAGGAGGTAAAGCCTTCGTCCATCCATTCGTGTTTGGTTTCGTTGGTGGCCAACACATGTTGAAACCAAGAATGGGCTAATTCGTGTGCAGTCACGCCAACAAGCGAACCAAATTTACGGTTCCCTGTAATTAGCGTAAGCATAGCATATTCCATTCCTCCATCTCCACCATGAACAACAGAATATTGTTTGTAGGGATAAGGACCAATAGCCTTATTAAAATAGGTCATCAACTTAGCTGTAAGTGGCTGAAGTTTTTTCCAATTGTCAATAATATCAGGATTGTTTTTATAGAAGAAGTGAAGGGTAACATCGTTGGGCCCAGGGTAGGTGTCGTGAATATAATCAGGGTCTGCCGCCCACGTAAAGTCGTGCACGTTTGGAGCAATATAATGCCAAGTGATTTTTCCTTTTTTGGCCTTCGCTTTCTTGCGATCAGAATAACCTCGGCCAATATCGTCCGCGTTTTGCAAGTAGCCACTTGCCGCAACAGTAAATGCTTTGTCAAGGGTAATTTTCACGTCAAAATCTCCCCATACACCATGGAATTCTCGTCCAGTGTAAGGATCGGCATTCCAACCCTCATAGTCGTATTCTGCCATTTTGGGGTACCATTGTGCCATGGAAAAGGCAATACCTTCTTTAGAGTTTTTCCCTGCTCGGCGAATGACATCGGGAACTTGTCCTTCAAAGGTCATAGAAAACGAAGTGCTTTCTCCTGGCGCTAGCGGTTTTGCTAAGCTTACTTCTAAGATGGTTTCACTGTCAACAAGCTGAACAGCTGTTCCGTCTTGCGTCATATTAGCCACCTTTAAAAAGCTTTGTTGTGTTGGGTTTAGCGAATCAATGTCAACTTTAAAACGACCATTTCTATCGCCAGCATTTTTTAGTCGAATCGCCATTTCACTTCCCGGTTGAAAGGCATTGAAATATTGATGAAAAAATACCTTATGTAACGTTTCTGGGGAGTTATTGGTGTAAACAACCGTTTCTGTTCCTTGGTACTGTGCTGTTTCCGGATCCAATTCTACAGCAATGGTATAGTCAACGGCTTGCTGCCAATATTGAGCAGAGACGAAAGAAGCGGTAAGAAGGGCAAAAGAAAGAAGTAGTTTTTTCATGTCAAAATGGTTATGAATTCAGGGTAAATATAGGAAACTTCTTATGATCCGAAATAGGCGTCCAGCGTAAAGCTTTGGTCCAATCGAACTCCTTTTTCGGTGTTTTTCAAGGAAATTAATTGATTCTCTGCATCGTGTTCTAGAAAAAGGAGATAATCTTGATCAACGGCTGTAGCCAAAAAGCGTTTCTTTTCGCTTAAGGTTAAAAGCGGTCGGGTGTCGTATCCCATTATGTAGGGAATGGGTAAATGTCCAATGGTTGGTATTAAGTCTGCGGCAAAAACAATCGTTTTTCCTTTGTATTGAATTACCGGGAGTAGTTGTTTTTCGGTGTGACCATCCATCAAAAGCACCTCAAAGCTTAGTTCTTTTTTAGCGTTTTGCACGAAATTCAGTTGCCCACTCTCTTCTATGGGCAGAATATTCTCGGGAAGGAAGGAAGCAGCTTCGCGTACATTGGGCTCAATGGCCCATTGCCAATGGTCTTTGTGCGACCAAAAGTGCGCATTTTTGAAGGCAGGCTCATAGAAGCCTTTTTTGTTGCGGACAATGGCTCCGCCGCAGTGGTCAAAATGAAGGTGAGTAAAAACGACATCCGTAATATCATCACGGTGAAAGCCAGCCTTCTTAAGTGAACTGTCTAAGTCAAAATTTCCCCACAGGGCATAGTGCGAAAAAAACTTTTCGCTTTGTTTATTGCCCATGCCTGTGTCGATTAGAATTAGGCGGTTCCCGTCTTCAATCAATAGCGAACGTGCGGCCATTTTAATGCGATTCATTTCATCTGCAGGATTGGTTCTTTCCCAAAGCGTTTTGGGAACAACGCCAAACATGGCGCCTCCGTCTAGTTTGAAATGTCCTGTTTCTATGGCGTGTAATCGCATTAGTTAAGTTTTATTCGCGTGAGGTATTTGTTGGCTGTAATATAGAGGTGGTCTTCGTTGTCATCGAAAGCGCAATTAGCGGCTCTCCCGGGCGTTCGAATTGTACCTAGATGTTTCCCTTGGGCAGAGAAAACCAAAACTCCTCCGGGCCCTGTGGCAAACACAGCGCCAGAGGAATGAACTTTTAACCCATCTGCTAAGCCGGGTTGTTTGAATGCAGTAGCGTCGAAAAACACACGCGGATTTTCAAGCGCCCCATCTTTGTAGTCAAAAGCCATCCAAAGATTCTTTTTTGGGTCTGAGTTAGCGATATACAAAATCGATTCATCTCTAGAGAAAGCCAGGCCATTTGGGCGGGTTAAACCGGAGTAAAGGAGGATTGTTTCTCCTTCGCTAGAGTGGCGGTAAACGCCGTTAAACTTTATTTCCCTTAGTGGATCTTCATCGCCATTTAAGCCATAAGGTGGGTCTGTAAAAAGCAGATCCCCGTTGGAAGAAAGGATCAAGTCATTTGGTGAATGAAAGCGTTTTCCACCAAAAGAGTCTACAAGAGTTATAAAGGAGCTTTTTATTTCCAAAGGAGCAAGCATTTTTGCAATTCTTCTATCTCCGTGTTGTGCAAGAAGCAGGTTGCCCTTGGGGTCTAAAATAAGGCCGTTTGCTCCAGATTTCTTCTCGTTTGGTGCATAGGCGGTATAGCCACTCGGATCTAAGTATACTTGAAGGCCATTGGCTTCATCCCAACGATATGCTTTGTTTTGGGGAACATCGGTAAACAATACTGCTTTGAGTTCGGGTACCCAAACGGGCCCTTCGGACCAAGAAAAGCCCTCGGCCAAGGTTTCTAAAACAGCCCCTTTAGGAATGAGCTCGTTGATGTCCTCACTGATTCGGTCAACGGCATCGGGTTTTTCTTGTCCTTTTGTTGAAAAACAAAGTAAGACAGTGAGAATTGATAAAAAGAGAGTAGGTTGTTTCATGGCGGATAAATTTGATTAGGTTAAAAGCTTGGCCAGCTCCTTGGTGTAGTCAACGAGCGCAATGGTTTCATCTGTTCGTGCCAATTTGATTTTATCAAAAAGGATGATCGCTTCTCCATTGCTTTCAATATGATAGATTTGTCGGCTTTCAAAAAAACGAATAAGATCATCGGTAAAAAAGGCTTGAATTTCCGACTCGTTTTTTCCGGTGATTAGGAAACGGTTAGAAAAATTCGGATACATTTCAAAGTCAATGTCTTTGTAGCCTGTTAAGGCCATTACGCGGTCAAAGATTTTTTCAAACAGGCCTTCTTTTTCCATAGTGAAAACAGGAATCGGTCTATTGATGTTTAACACCATGAGTGTTGTGGTGAAGGTTTCGGCAGAAAAAGCATCCC
>Ga0209654_1001899_pt1 | contig 15376 bp, 13 predicted proteins | sample SaaInl1SG_22_DNA_FD_184646 | JGI IMG/M metagenome (GOLD analysis project Ga0209654, IMG submission 184646) | Marine microbial communities from expanding oxygen minimum zones in the Saanich Inlet - ESP_161SG_22_DNA (SPAdes) (version 2) | ecosystem: Environmental > Aquatic > Marine > Intertidal... | reverse complement strand
TGACAAACGGCTTCGCCTTACTCGTGGTAGTACTCATGAAACCACGCCACAAAATGACGCAAACCCTTCTTAAGCGGGGTATGTCCAATAGTACCAATATGTTCCTCTAATGTACTTACATCTGCGTGTGTTCTATACACATCGCCGGGTTGCATAGGTCTATTTTGACGCATAAACTTTTTCCCAGCAATCTCTTCCATTAATTGGATAAATTCCTCCAAAATAATGGGTTGTGCATTTCCGATATTATATAGACGATAGTTTGGACAAAGCGCTTCGTTATCTTTTTCTAGCAATTTTAAAATAGCAGCCGCAATATCGCCCACATAGGTAAAATCACGTTGTAAGTCCCCGTTGTTAAATACTTGAATGGGCTTATCTGAAAGTAAGGCATTCAAAAACAACATGGGTGCCATGTCAGGTCTTCCCCAAGGTCCATATACAGTAAAAAAGCGTAAGCCCGTGGTGTTTAGTCCGTGCAAATGGCTGTAGGTATGCGCCATAAGTTCATTGGCTTTTTTTGTTGCTGCATACATGCTAATGGGATGATCAACACGGTCATTTTCGCTGTAAGGCACTTTGGTTTGATTCCCATATACAGAACTACTCGAAGCGTAATATAATTGTTTGATTTTGTACTTTCTACTGGCTTCAAGCACATTAAAAAATCCATTTATATTGGTTGATATATAGGGTTCAGGATGCTTTAACGAATACCGAACACCCGCCTGTGCCGCCAAATGGATAACCTTGTTAAAATGCTCCTGTTCAAAGAGGCGGTTGATTTTTTTTGAATTGACAATATCCATTCGTTCAAAACGAAAGCTTCCTTGCAGTGCAGGACTTAATTGGTCTAACTGGTTTAGCCGCGCTTCTTTTAAACTTACCGAGTAGTAGCTATTCATATTGTCAATTCCTACAACCTCATAGCCGTTTTCAACGAGTAATTTACTCAAGTGATACCCTATAAATCCGGCCGCGCCGGTAACTAAAATTTTATCCATTCATTTTTTCTGTTTATGGAAAATCCGATTCGAAATCCAATCACCACCCCAAACGCAAACTAAGCCTAATAGTACTCCAGCAAAAATATCGGCTACAAAATGCTGAAACAAAAATACACGAGAATAACCCACCAGCAATACAACCGCATAAAGTAATATGCGTTTATAGGGTTTATGGACATAGCGCATCAGGAAAAAACCATAGGTTGCTGCAGATGCCGTATGCCCAGATGGGAAGGAACGAAATCGATGAAATGACAAGGAAAAATTATCCAGATTCCAACCTTCAGGTAGTGTGGTAAAATGCGCAATGGGTCTGGTCACATCTGGGAAAATAAGTTGCTTAAATACATATATCCCGATGCCCATAAGCGCAGAAACAATTAAAAAGTTGATGAGTTCTGGTTTTACAAGTAGATTTTTTTTGGTAGCAACAACCCATACCAAGCCAAAAATGATAAGTGCAAACCAACCATCACCCAAAAAAGTAATGATGTTAAAAAGAGGGAAAAGTTCTGGAGCAACGAATAAATTAAAAGGAAGTTCTAATGTTCCTCTACCTGCAAACGCTAAAGGTAACAGCAGCATGTGCAGTACTCCAAAAAAAAGCAAGTATTTGGACGAACGCGGCGCAGAAAGAAGGCGTATAAATTGCATTGTTGCAAATATAGCATCAAATTATACTGTAAATTTGTACCTCTATGAAAAAGATCATTATTGTTGGCTCAGGATTTTCCTCCCTATCCGCAGCATGCTATTTGGCTAAAAAAGGGCATAAAGTAAAAGTACTAGAAAAAAACGACTCCTTAGGCGGGCGAGCACGCCAGTTTAAAAAAGACGGATTCACTTTTGATATGGGACCTTCGTGGTATTGGATGCCCGATGTGTTTGAATCTTTCTTTGCAGATTTTGGGAAGCAGGTTTCTGATTACTATCAATTGGACCGATTATCCCCGGGATATCAAGTAGTTTTTGGTAAAGACGATGTATTCCCCGTTGAGGACAGCATTGCTAAAATTGCAGCAAGATTCGACGAAATTGAACCTGGAAGTGGTACCAAATTAGAACGATTTTTAACCAAAGCCCGCAATAATTACGACATTGCCGTAAAAGATTTGGTTTATCGTCCTGGCGTTTCACCTCTTGAATTGGTGACTCCACAAACCGTCCGTAAAGTGGGATTGTTTTTTACTAATATTCGTAAGCAAGTAGAGCAGCAGTTTAAAAACCCTAAGCTGCGTTCGTTATTACAATTTCCTGTATTGTTCTTGGGCGCAAAACCCGAAAGCACACCTGCCTTTTACAACTTTATGAATTATGCCGATTTTGGCTTAGGCACTTGGCACCCAAAAGGTGGTATGTATCAAATCGTGGATGGCATGGTTACGCTTGGAAAATCGTTAGGCGTTACCTATCATACCAGCCATGGGGTAGATGAAATTTTACTGAACAACGGTAAAGCATGTGGGGTGCGTGTTGGCACTACTACTTTTGACGCCGATATTGTTATTTCTGGTGCAGATTACCACCATACCGAAACCCTTTTACCAAAAGAAAAGCGTGCCTATAGCGAAGCCTATTGGGATAAGAAAACCTTTGCGCCGTCTTCGCTATTGTTCTATATTGGATTAGATAAAAAACTCGACACTTTGGCGCACCACAATCTGTTTTTTGATGTGGATTTTGATGCACATGCCAACAGTATTTACGACACACCCGAATGGCCAGACGAACCACTATTTTATGTGAATCTTCCCTCACAAAGTGATCCGTTAATGGCACCAGAAGGCAAAGAGGCGTGCTTTATTTTGATTCCTATTGCACCTGACTTAGAAGACTCACCAGCGTTACGCCAGCAATATTTTGATATTGTATTGGAACGCATGGAACAACTCACCGATACCGAAATCAAGTCTCACATTCTATTTAATGAATCGTTCTGTGTTAAGGAGTTTAAAGAAGTGTATAACTCGTATAAAGGCAATGCTTACGGTATGGCAAATACACTGCTACAAACGGCATTTTTGCGTCCAAAAATGAAAAGTAAAACCGTTGATAATTTATATTTTACAGGCCAATTGACCGTTCCGGGCCCTGGAGTACCACCTGCACTTATTTCGGGTAAAATAGTCTCGGAGTTTATTGGATGAGAATACTGTACGCATTGCAGGCTACTGGAAATGGGCATATTTGTCGTGCCCAAAAAATGGTGCCAGCACTTCGGCAATTTGCCGATGTGGATATACTCACAAGTGGTACCGAATCGGATATAAGCCTTGGTTTTCCTGTAACGTATAAGTACGCAGGATTTAGCTTTGTGTTTGGCAAACAAGGAGGTATCCAATGGTTTCAGTCTATTTTTAGAAATAATTTTATTCGTCTTTTTAGAGAAATTAAAACGGTACCTGTTTCAAAATATGATTTGGTCATTAATGATTTTGAGCCGGTTACGGCATGGGCGTGTAAACATCAACAGCTAGCGTGTATTGCTATGAGCCACCAGTTTGCATTGCTCTTTGATGTACCAAAACCTGCTTTTGTACCCGCAATTGCTCGTTGGATTTTACATCGATATGCACCGGCAACCAAAGGGGTAGGTTTTCACTTTCAACGCTACGCGCCAAATATATTTTTTCCCATCATTAGAGATACCATTCGTAATCAAAAAACCTCAAAAACGAATTGTTATACCGTTTATTTACCAGCGGTCTCGGATACTTATATCTGTTCTGTCCTTACACAAATTCCACAGACCAATTGGGAGGTTTTTTCTAAGCATTGCACGGCTGCTTATACCATCAAAAATGTTGCTGTTCAACCTCCAAGCGGGACCTTATTTCAAGAAAGCATGGCAAAAGCAACAGGTGTGTTGTGTGGGGCGGGTTTTGAAACTCCGGCAGAGGCCTTATTCTTCAAGAAAAAGCTACTGGTAATTCCAATGCGAGATCAATACGAACAGCACTACAACGCTGCTGGATTGGCTGCCTTGGGGATTCCAGTATTGCCTAAACTTTCCAACAAATATATTCCTGAATTAATCCGTTGGGTAGATCAAACAGAAGTGGTCGAAATGGCATATTCTGACGACACGATTCCAGCCATTGAGTATGCCCTTTCATTGGTGAGAGAATCCCAATAAATCCTTATTTTTACAAAAAAAGAGCAATGCAAACAATCTTTCATTCCGCCGATTCCAGAGGAAGCGCCAACCATGGTTGGCTTAATGCAAAGCACAGTTTTAGTTTCGCAAGCTGGTTTAATCCAGAACGCGTTCAGTTTGGGGCATTACGTGTGCTAAACGACGATATTATTCAAGGTGGTATGGGCTTTGGGACACATCCGCACGACAATATGGAAATCATTACCATTCCCCTTCGTGGCGATTTGGAGCACAAAGACAGCATGGGAAATACCGAAGTCATTCGGGAGGGAGAAATTCAAGTCATGAGTGCAGGAACAGGCGTGCATCATAGCGAGTACAACAAAAATGCTGACAAAGAAATCAACCTGTTGCAGTTGTGGATTTTTCCAAATAAGCGTAATGTGGAGCCCCGCTACGCCCAAATCCCGATTGATACGCTTCATAAAAAGAATGAGCCGTTTCAAATTCTATCTCCCAATGCTGATGACCAAGGGGTGTGGATTCACCAAAATGCATGGTTTCATATGTTAGATTTAGACGAATCAGAAGCTGTCTATTACGACCTCAAAGCAGAGGGAAATGGCGTCTATGCCTTTGTCATTGAAGGTGAGGCAGAAATTGGCGAACAGCTTTTAGGAAGACGCGATGCGCTGGGTATTACAGAAACCACTACCTTTGAGATAACCGCCCACCAAAATGCACAAATTCTATTGGTTGAAGTGCCTATGGTGGTGCACTAAACCCACCCAAATGCAAACACAAACTATTTTTATTACAGGCATGACTTGTACGGGTTGTGAAAAATCCGTGAAGAAGGCTTTTGAAAGCCTTACGCATGTTGCTAATGTCATTCCAAATCATCAAACAGGAGAAGTAGAAATCAATGCAAATCAGCATATTACTTCCGATGAGATTACGGCAATTCTACCTAAAAAATTTGCTTTAATAGATGAAACGCCAAAACAACCTTCAAAGCTAAAGCAACTTTTCCCGCTGTTTTTGATTTTTGGATTTATAGTGCTGACTATTCTGACGATTCACCGAGAATTTCTAGAAACGAACGTGATGATGCACGACTTTATGGCCATGTTTTTTATGGTGTTTTCATTTTTTAAGTTGTTGGATTTAAGCGGATTTCAAACGATGTTTAAGACCTATGATCCCCTTGCTGCTGCATGGCCTATTTACGGTTGGATATACCCTTTTATAGAAGTAGCACTCGGAATTTGCTATCTCATTGATTTTGTTCCTCCATACATTTTAATAACGACAATAATCGTTCTTGGAATTACAACTGTGGGTGTGATTCGGGTTTTACTCAAAAAACAAAACATCCAGTGCGCTTGCTTAGGCAGCGTGCTCAACCTCCCCATGACAGAAGCTACGTTTATTGAAAACGCCATTATGCTTGTTATGGCGGGGAGCCTTTTAGCTTAATTGCGCGTTAAAAGCGGCTAAAGCTTCATCAAAACCAGCTTGAAGTTCTGTATTTGTTATGCCTTCGCTATCATCAAAAGTTTCGTTAAATGAAGGCAGCGAAAAAGTAGGAATATTGGGATTGTCACGGGACAATCGCAAGTGTGCAAGTTCTAAAACGGTAATCGCGCCACGGGCACCTGTTGAGGTGGAGAGCAAAAACATGGGTTTACCACACCAAATCGGCTTCTCTAATCTAGAAATCCAATCAAAGATATTTTTAAAAGCTGTGGTATAAGCACCGTTATGTTCGGCAAATGAAATGACGATACCATCAGCTGCTTTTAGGGCTGCTTTAAAGTCGTGCGCTTTTTGAGGAATGCCTTCTTTTTCACGATCTGTGCTGTATAAAGGCATCTCAAAATCGTTTAAATCTAAGAGATTAACGTTTGCGTTGGGAACGTTTTGCGCAGCAAAATGCGCCAACTTTTTATTGATAGAGTTTAGACTTGAACTTGCACCAAAGGCAACGATGTTGGGCATAACATTATTTTTTGGCTAAGATAATCATCTTCAGATGAAGCGTGATTATTATTGAATAGAAATCTTAGCCAAAAACGCATCGTATTTTCGTGTTTTTTCAGATGAAACCCAAAACGTTTTGGCATCTATAATACTTATTGCTTCAATTTGTGCACCATTAAAATCAAGATCATATTGTTTGATTTTCGCTTCGGCTATGGTAGATAGCGAAAAGTTGTTGATGACATATAGGTGTTGGTTTTCATCTTTTTGATACCCAGTTAGCGCTAAAGTTTTACTATCTTGATGGTAATCTGCTCCTGTGATCAGTGACCCGACAGGCAAAGACCCCATTTTTATTGCAGCTCCTCCCATTGCTGGAATCACATAAACTTCAGAAGTAAGCGTACTTCTGTTTTTGGTGAAAACCACTATTTTATTTTCTACAAAGACAATGCCTTCAGCGTCAAAAGGCGTAGCTTGTTGGAAACCAAAATTATCTTGTTCTGGATAATGAAAGGGAATGGAATCTAACGTAGTAGCATATCCATTCCTCAAGTCTATTTCCAATAGGTATAGGTTTTTTCGGGTTCCAAAATTATTACCCATATCGGCAACAATCATGTTACCATTGACCATTGTCATGTCCTCCCAGTCAATATTTGTTTTGTTTGTTGCTCTTTCTTCGAGGAGTTTTCCTTTGGTGCTTATGGCGTATAGTACGGCTTCGTTTCCAGAATCATTTAGCGTCCATAGCGTATCATTACGCATTGCAAGCCCCGAGGTTTCCTCCAGAATTTCAGGTAGATTGAATCTTTCTTCTGTCATTTCTGTACGTCCTTCGTTTCCAGAATTGTTTCCAGATTCGCATCCAATAAGGATACCAAAGGCTAAAAAAGCAAATACTGTTCTCATGGAATTAAGTGCGGTTGAATATCAGACCAATTTACGTATTTAAAATTTTGCGGTTCGTTACCATTTTCGCCGTCTTGCACAATGAGTAGTCCATTTGGAAATGTTGGTGTTTTTAGAGTAGAAACCTCAAGTCCGTCTGTTTCTTGAACCCCATCTACAACACCGTCTTTTATTTGAATAATATTTTTCAATTTCAGGCTTTGTCTATCAATAAACGCATAGGCATTTGATCCTTGTACAGACATGATAATCCAGCCACTCCCGTTTTCATTTTCACGAAGTGCAAGTCCTTCAAAATCGGGTTTTAGTTTCTCTTTGTCCACCTTTAAAATCATGGTTTTTTCAGTCGCTTGCCAGGGCAAAGCGTTTACTTGCCAAAGACCTTTTTCCTCCTCAGCGACATATAATTTTTTATTCATTGGATCGACTACAAGTCCTTCTACGGTTTTGCCAAATTTTAGTTTGCGGACCAATGCCATGCGTACTTTTTCCCCTTGTAATCCAACTTGATATTGCCATACCTTTCCCTTTTTTGTGCTTACTATTATATAAGGCTGCTCGTCAAGGTAGGTCGTAATGCCATACACTTCTTTAAGTGGTACATCAATATCTTGAATTTCGGTAAGAGAACCATCAGGATTTAGAAACGCAAAGGTTATGGTTTCTTGTGTTCTGTTTGAGGCGCAAATCAGTGGCAAGTCGTTTTTGAGTATATCGTTAACAACAAAATGCGCTACATTATTTGGTCTGCCTACTGGATATTGGTGTAGTTTTTTTCCTTGTAGATTGTAGGTGATTAGGCCATATTTTTTATCTGTAGCCACCACAATGGACTCTGTAGCGTCATTTGGATTTTCCCAAATACAGATATCGTCTGCGGCATCGTCATAAGACACAACGGCTTCGGTTTCTAGTGTGGCTTCAACTTGGGGAAAAGCACAAGAGCGAACCGAAGTCCGCTCTTGTGCTATTACCGCGAAACCCACAAAAAGCGTGAAGATTCCGGAGATATGTTTCATTATAAATCTATTTTAAGACCTAAGTTCCAGCTCATTTGGTAGTACTCAAGTTGCATCGTTTTTTCTTTGCTTCCTTGGTAGTAACGCAAGGGTTGGTTTGTTAAGTTTTTAGCCTCAGCAAATAAACGAATTTTATCCGTTAGGTTGTATGAAGCGTTAAGGTCTAAGAACTTTTGTTCGTCGTAGTAACGATCTTCCCAAGCAGCTCCACCTAGCTCATCAAGTTGCTCACCAGCGTAGTTGTAAGAAATTCTGGCAAAAACCTTATTTGTTTCATAAGCCAAAGAAAGATTGTACATGTTTTCAACGGCACCTGCAAGGGGCACATCGCTTCTTCCTTCTAAGATATTATCCGTAGATGAATCTGTAAACGTATAATTTGCAGCAAGGTTAAGATTATCTAATATTTGTGTTTGAGCAGCTAATTCAAATCCAAAAACACTTGCTTCAGAACCATTTCTTCTTTGCGTGAATCTTTCATATGTTGTGCCGTTATATGAGAAATTAGAATCTCTAAATGTATAAATCCAATTGTCTAATGATTTATAGAATAAACCTCCAGAAAGGATTCCTGTGTTACCCACATACTTTTCTGCCATAATATCAAAATTGTTTGAAGTTGTAGCTTCTAGGTTTGAGTTTCCAACTTCTATTCTTTGGCTATCATTTTCAACATATTCAAATGGGACAAGGTCAAAATAATCAGGGCGAGCCAATGATTTAGAATAGGCAACCGTTACATTAAAACTGTTAGAAAAATTATGTCTAAGGTTTATACTTGGAAGAAAATTCGTGTAATCTTTTTCGCCAGTAGTTTCTGTAATGTCAGTAGGCATACTGTGTAAGTCCTCATCAAATATTTGTCCGATATAATTTATATCTGTTTTTTCTATCCTGAAACCAGCTACAAGAATTGTATTTGGACCAAGATTATTGGTTGTCATAATATAACCGGCAGTAATGGTTTCATCTGCATTGTAGTTTGCACCAGCAAATTCGTCCATAACATACTCTTCAAAATCAGCTCCATCTGCACCTCCAAGTTCAAGTCGGCCTAATTCACGAGCATCGTAGAAATTACCTAACACATACTTATTGCCAGGCTCATAGCTGTCAATAGTTGCATTAAATGTAGGAACAGTTTTTAAGTTTCCAAGATTATTATCATATTCAAACCAAACGTCATCACGCATTTTGGATTGGTCTTTATACGCAGCACCAAACTTTAATTTTGAACTTTCAGCATAAGGAAGTTCAAAATTGATTTTAAACTGGGTATTGTCTTCCTCAGTTAATTTTTGCGCGTCTTGCGTCCATTTATATTCAAAATTACTGTCATCATTCCATGCATCGCCGTCAAAGTTTAGGTATGGACGCTCAATGTTAGAAATATCCCACGGAGTTCCATTTGCATTTGCAGTATAAGGTACAGGGTCATATTGAAAGCGTGTATAACGCTCATCAGGACGGTGCTCACTTGCTTTGGCTGTAGAAATTTTCCAATCAATAGCTAAGTTTCCAGCTTGGTGCTCACCACCAAGGCTATACTTTTCAAGGCGTTGATCTTCTAAACGACGTGCATCGTTTTCTTCGTTATCAATACCTCCTTTTGTTTGCTTGCGAATCGTAAGCTCTTCATTTTCATAAATAGCTCTCCAACGAAAACGGTTTTCCCAATCGTCTCTATGGTTATAAATAGATTTAAAGTACAAATAGTTGTTCTCATTGATGTTGTAATCTAAGTTTAAAGAAACCGAACGACGTGTACGCTTTACGTCATAACGACGAATATCCATTTCTTCAATCTCCCCTTTATTTACATCTGTCCAATCTTCTGGGTCGTTCCAAGCAAATTCGATATTATCAGAACCGTAGTCACGTGTTTGGATCGTAGAACTAAGGGTGTAGCTAAATTTGTCAGACAATTTATCTGCAACTACCAACGCAAAGTTTGCATTGTAACCACCACTACGAATTGGGTTACCCCCACCAGAAATAGTAGCAGAAGCACGGAAATCGTTCGGGTTAGAACGTGTAATTAAGTTTACAGAACCACCAATAGCATCTCCCTCCATATCAGGCGTTAAAGATTTTTTTACAACAATCGCCTCAATCATGTTTGTTGGGATAAGGTCTAGCTGAATGTTACGGTTATCTCCCTCAGCAGACGGTAAACGATCACCGTTTAAAGTAACAGAGTTCAACTGCGTACCAAAACCACGCATTACGATATTACGTGCTTCACCTTGGTCGTTTTGAACACTTATACCAGAAATTCGACGAAGTGCTTCTCCGACATTATCATCAGGGTATTTACCTGCTTGGTCAGCAGTAACAACATTGGTAATGTTAAGGTTGTTCTTTTGTTGCTTTAACGCTTTGGATAAACCTCCAAAATAACCATCAACTACCACTTCCTCAAGGGTAGTAACAACTAAAGAATCTTTCTTTTGTTCTTGTGCTTGTAGCAGCGCTACGCTTAGTAGTGCAGCAAAAATTAATGATATGTTTTTCATGTTAATTAAAAGTTTGAACAAATGTGCCTTTATTGTGTAACATGAATTGAAGCTAAATGTTAAGGAAATGTTATTATAAGATATCAGAGAAGTACTATCTTTAACACATGGCACAACAGGTCGTTTTAAGCTTTTTTACGTATTCCAAAAACAAATTTTGGGCGTTTACACAAATGCAACGTGCCATTCCACAACTGCACCAACAACAGGGCATTCAGTTTTTTAGGACACTCGGCACAGGCGCCGGAAAAGGTTTTAGTCTTTGGCCAGATTTTTCTACGTACGCACTGCTCACCATTTGGGAGTCAGAAGCAGCAGCAACTGCTTTTTTAACCGAAAGCACCCTAATGCAGACCTATACTATGAGGTCACATAGCCAAAAACATTTTTCGCTGCATACGCTTCAAAGTCAAGGCCTTTGGGGAAAATCAAATCCGTTTGTGGCTGGAAAAAGAGCCTTGCTCGATGACGAAAAAATAGGCATTATCACCCGTGCTACCTTACGTCCAAGTAGGCTGTTGGAGTTTTGGCGCGCTGTTCCTGCTGCCTCCAAAGCCATACAAAATGCCAAAGGCGTACTATGGTATAAAGGCGTTGGCGAATGGCCTTTGGTGCAACAAGCTACATTTAGTTTGTGGAACAGTTTGGAAGAAGTAAAAGACTTTGCCTATAAAAGTTCACATCACGCAGCAATTGTGAAAAAAACACGCAAACGCAATTGGTATAAAGAAGATTTATTTGCGCGTTTTGCGGTGCGTCCATTACCTTTGAACAATGGCTAATGCAATACTTATTGGCGCTGGCGTTGGTGGATTGGCAACGGCGATACGGTTGGCAAAAAAAGGCTACTCCGTGGAGGTTTTTGAAGCCAATAACTATATAGGAGGGAAGCTATCCACGTTTACCTTAGAAGATTATCGTTTTGACGCAGGGCCTTCCTTGTTTACCATGCCCCAGTTTGTAGAGGAATTGTTTACACTTTGTGACGAAAATGCCTCCGATTTTTTTCAATACAAACGCAAGGAGATTGCTTGCAATTATTTTTGGGAAGATGGAAAAAAACTTACCGCCTATGGCGATACCAAGCGCTTTGTTGAGGAGGTGGAAGAAAAGCTTGCCGTGCCTTCTAAAACGCTAAATCGTTATTTATCAAAAGCAAAAAAGAAATTTGACCATACCCGACCGTTATTTTTGGAACGGTCGTTACACAAATGGCAAACCTTTCTTAGAAAAGAAACCCTAGTCGGGATAGCCAAGTATTTCTCTTTTGAAATAGACACATCGCTAAACAGTGTAAATCAAGCACAACTACAAGAACCGCATTTGGTGCAATTTTATAATCGCTTTGCTACATACAATGGTTCTAACCCATATCAAACGCCTGGTATGATGACGCTTGTTCAACACTTGGAGCAACATTATGGCACCTACATTCCCAAAAAAGGAATGGGCGATATTAGCGCATCATTATATGAGCTTGCAAAACGGCAAGGGGTTATATTTCATCTAAGCAAGAGCGTTGATAAAATCATTGTTGAAAATAAAAAAGCAGTAGGAATTCAGGTCAATGAAGCCGAATACCGCGCAGATATTGTGGTGTCCAATATGGACGTAGTCCCTACTTATCGCAAATTATTAACCCATCAAAAACAACCTGAAAAAATTCTATCCCAAGAGCGGTCAAGCTCGGCAGTGATATTTTATTGGGGTATGGGGAAATCTTTTCCGCAACTGGACTTGCATAACATCTTTTTTTCTGATGATTATGAGGCAGAGTTTGATGCTATTTTTAAGACGAAAACTCTTTTTGAGGATCCTACAGTTTATGTCAATATTACTTCTAAAGACGTGCCTGCAGATGCACCTAAAGGAAAAGAGAATTGGTTTGTGATGATCAATGCCCCACATGATACTGGACAAGATTGGGAGGAACTGGCACAAGAGTTACGCCAATGGGTAATTAAAAAATTAAATCGGATTTTAGACACCGATATTGCGCCGCTGATTGAGGAAGAGTGGATTATGACGCCAAATATTATTGAGGCACGCACGCAATCCTATTTAGGTGCTTTATACGGCGCATCTTCCAACAACAAAATGGCGGCTTTTTTGAGGCATCCTAATTTCTCTCGTGAAATTTCAAACCTCTATTTTTGTGGCGGAAGTGTGCATCCAGGAGGTGGAATTCCTTTATGTTTGTTATCGGCAAAAATAGTAGCCGACTTAACGCCAACGCCATGAAAAACGTTTTCATCCCACAAACCAATACTGCCAAAATATCTGTTGGTCTAATTTGGTTATTCCATTTTTCGGGCTTGTTGGGTATTCTTTTTATTGACCGAGAGTTGTTTTTAGAAACCACGCCTGTCAACCTTTTTATTACGATTATTTTGCTTTTTGTCAACCTTCCTGATGTTAACAAAAATGTAATGTTGGCTGCTGGTGTAGCATTTGTAGTGGGCATGGGCGTAGAGTTTTTGGGTGTAAATTACGGTTTGATTTTCGGGCAGTATGTCTATGGCGATAATTTGGGTGTTAAAGTAGGTGGTGTGCCTTTGCTTATTGGTGCCAATTGGGTGATGTTAACTTTTATTACAGGTGCAGTTGGCGCCGTATTTTTTAAACGCGCTGCTTTTGCAGCTGCCTTTGGTGCTTTTCTTATGGTGCTTTTGGATTTGGTTATAGAACCTGTAGCACCAAAATTTGATTATTGGGAGTTTGCCAATGAGACTGCACCATTGTCTAACTATATAGGTTGGTTTTTGGTGGCATTTCCTATACAGTGGGTATATCAAACACAAGTCAAACAAAAAGATCAAGCCTTTTCATTTCATTTGGTGTTGATTCAATTTTTATTTTTTGGCATTTTTAGCCTTGTACAATGGGCCTCGTAGTTCAACGGATAGAATAGAAGTTTCCTAAACTTTAGATCCAGGTTCGATTCCTGGCGAGGCTACTTGTTGACTAGACAGCGGTGCTTTAGCACCAGATGCGCAGCATCGAATCGAAGCTTATGCCCTTTTGTGGGTAATTCTTGGCGAGGCTACTTTTTTATAAACGTAGAAACTTCACCTTTATCTGTTTTTATGAAATATATACCAGAAGTTAGGTCTGAAACTTCAATAGTTTTTTGTGCATTATGCTCTTTTATTTTTTGGCCGGCAGCACTGTAAATGGTTATGGTGTTATAGTCTAAGGTATTTGAAAAGTGTAATGTATTTCCCACAGGGTTAGGATAGACACGTAATTTAATGATGTTTTTTTCGTCTATTGATAATTCGCTAGCAGGGACAATAGAAATATAGTTGGTTCCATACCTGCCTGCGCTAAGTTCAAACCCTGCATTGACAGCTACATCTGTTACAAATAACCTAATTTCATAATAATAATTGATGAGTGTTTCCTGCGTTATGTTGTTTGGGTTTTCTGCAAACAACTCTTCATCAGTCATGAGAGTACCTTCTTCATTTAAAACAGATGCGGGTAAATTGATGATGTCTATGGTTGTTGTAATATTTACTCCTGCAGGTAAAACAGTTGTGTTTTTTTGCGTTCTCAGCCATTTTTGAGACCATGGGTTTGAAACAGACCATAATACAAGTTCAATTCCATCAATGGGAATATCGACATTAGAAGTGTAGGTAATATTGACGGGGATTTTAGTATCTGATTCAAAAACGTCATCTTCAGACTCAAAAGCAATAGCATCTGGGAAATTACCATATACTTCCGTATTTAGTATCAATGAACTTACCGTGCCTCCAGAATCGGGAAATTCTAAGGTTATGGTGTTATTGTTTTGAAGCAAGGAAATGTCAAAAGGAATTTCGATCATTCCAAAAAAGTCGTCTCTGTTGGATTGGTCATATCCTTTCCAGTTAGTGGGAACGGTAACGGTAGTTCCATTCACTTTAACAATGGGCCTTTTTGAAACATGGTGTTTTCGTCCAATAGCCATTCTCAAGGATGCAAAACCATTTCCAGTTTCTACGTTGTTAAAGCTATAGGAAATGATGTTGTTCGCGTTAATGGGCTTAAGATAACTGTCGGAATAATATGATTTTGTTCGAATAAGATTGGTGTAATTTTTTGCACTGTCAAAAGAACATGCAAGGACTACTGTTTCATCTTTTATTAAATCAATACTATTTGGAATTGAACTTGCCGTAGAAATAGTCATATCGGGTAGTTCTTGAGGATATATTTTTAACGATTTGGTTTTGACTTCTGTAACATCAGTAAGTTCAGTTATAAAATCTAAATTAACGGTTTGTGTATTTTCATCTAAGTTATTTAAAGCGATATATAATGTTTTTGTACTTGCATCTAAAAAAGCATGTGATTGAACATCTGGGTTATCACTTTTTATAAAAACGCGCTCTCCTTTTACATCTTTCCATAATTCATAAAAATGTATTCTAGGGGTATATTCCCAACCTGCCGGAGTTGGTTCTCCAATATTGGTGGGTTTCCACAATGTAGCTTGATACGGTTGATAATTATTTTCTGCTGTAATATGCCAAGTAGCTTTTCCTGTGATAAAAGGGATGGAGTTCACCAATCGGTTCTCTCTGTCTAATAAATTAAATAGAATACCATTCAATGAGGTCATTGTTTGTGCACTGGCAATGTCACTGTAATCATCTCCATATCCATCTTCAATTGCTCCGTATTCTGTAATTGCGTGAGGCTTGACGGTTCCCCATTTTATATGGCTATAATTCTCGATTAAATCCAAGATAGCCTCGGAGTTACTTCCTGATCGTTTTGTGTCTTGCCCTGTTACATTAATTCCATCGTAAAGGTGCGTAGAAAACCCAAACATATTTGAACCAGCAGTGT
>Ga0209654_1001891_pt1 | contig 15427 bp, 12 predicted proteins | sample SaaInl1SG_22_DNA_FD_184646 | JGI IMG/M metagenome (GOLD analysis project Ga0209654, IMG submission 184646) | Marine microbial communities from expanding oxygen minimum zones in the Saanich Inlet - ESP_161SG_22_DNA (SPAdes) (version 2) | ecosystem: Environmental > Aquatic > Marine > Intertidal... | reverse complement strand
TAAAGTAACCCGCAGTTATGAATTTGAAGATAGATTTTGGTTCATATCACCGGGACTAAAAGTAGAAACTTGGGATAGAAAGGAACATTATAATAATTTTAATACCTTCTTAAATTACCGTAGAAATTTTACTGCTACAAAACACTTTATGGCATTAAACAGAAGGTTTAGCCCAGAAAGAGCACATATTTTTTATAACATACATACTTCTCCAATATTAAGTAGTAATTCAATATACAGTCTACATAATCCGTATCAAGAATCTAAACAAGCTGTTGAAAACCTACTTAAAACACTTGCACTGCCTGATTTTGAATTTGATGAAATAAATAATTATTATCAAAAAGAATTTAATTTAGAAAAAGGATTTAGCTGGGATAGAGAAGATCAACATACTAATTGGGCTGAATTATTAAACCCAGAGGTACATAGAGATTCTTTTATAAATGTAGTTGTCGAAACACATCAACGATCTGAAGGTGATGGCGAAATATTTATGAGTGAAAAATCTTACCGACCAATCTACTGTGCACAACCATTTATTATATTTGGGAATCCTAATACTTTAAAAAGTTTAAAAGAGATGGGATATAAAACTTTTTCTGAGTTTTGGGATGAAAGTTACGATGAACCTGGACCTATAAAAGAAAGATTCCATAAACTTTATAGGACTTTAAATAAGTTAGCTAAAATGCCTTTAGACGAACTAAAAGCTTTGTCTTCTAAAATAGAACCTATATTAATACATAATTTTAATGTACTTCTTTCATTAGATAGAGTATATAGTAGATTGGATATCTTACACTTTGAGCAAAACAATGTTACACAAACTAAACTACTGCCTGGTAATAATTTAATATAGTGTGAAGAAATTAATAGTAGGAGGGTGTAGTTTTACATTTGAAGATTGGTGCTGGCCAACTCATCTTGCCAACTCGTTAGAAGTGGAATTAGTTAACCTTGCAATGGGATCTCAAGGGAATGATCTTATTAAAAAAACAATTATTGCACAAGTAGAGGAAGAGTTAAAAACTAATCAACCAAAAGACTTACTTGTGGGTATAATGTGGTCAGGGGTAGATAGGTGGAGTTATAGATCTGATAACACTCAAGCAGGTATAAACTGGGGATATACTACTACTAATAATAAAATAAAAAATCCCCGCTCTATTGTAAGCGGAACAAATACTCATTGGTATTTTATGAATTCACATTGGGATAATATTGAGTCAACTCTATACTATAAAAATTTTCATAGTCATATAGGCAGTATGATTGAAACCTTAGAGGACGTAATGTTTACTCAACTTTACTTAAAATCTAAAAATATTAAGTATTTTATGACAACCTATATGGATATATTTGGGAATAAAACAAATATAGATTTAAAAAACAATTTAGAGACTGCTTACTTATATGATAATATAGATTTTTCAAAATTTTTACCTATAAAAGGATGCTATGAATATATAGTACATAACTATCCGGAAGGAATGCCAAAAGACGGAGGTGATCATCCTTTAGAAAGTGGATATAATTTCTTTACCAAAAAAGTAATTCTACCTTTTTTAACATCTAATCAATATAAAAACTAAATACAAATAGCCTATTTATAATTAAATAATAGATAATATGAAAATTGGTTTTATTGGAGTTGGAAAACTCGGAAAAGATGCTGCCGAAGTAATGGCAGAAAAACATGAAGTTATAGGGTACGATATCACAGAGGTATCTCCTGAAAATTTTAAAATGGTACCAACGATTAAAGACGCATGTCAAGATCGTGAACTTATCTTTATAGCAGTACCAACACCTCATGACCCTGCTTATGATGGGAGGTACCCAACAGCTCATCTACCAAACAAAGACTTTAACTACCAGATAGTAAAAGATGTATTAACAGAAGTTAACAAACATGTTAATAAAGATCAGCTAGTAGTTTTAATCTCAACAGTCCTACCGGGTACAATTCGTAGAGAGTTCATAGACCTCATTCCTAACGGTAGATTTATCTACAATCCTTATTTAATTGCAATGGGAACCGTAAAATGGGATATGGTTAATCCTGAGATGGTTATTATTGGTACTGAGGACGGTTCAATGACCGGTGATGCTAAGATACTATTAGACTTTTACTATACCTTTATAACAGATGGTACAAGATATGAAGTTGGTACTTGGGATGAAGCAGAAGCAATTAAAATTTTCTATAACACCTTTATATCTACAAAAGTAGCTCTAGTTAACATGATTCAGGATGTCGCCGAAAAAGGAGGTAATATGAATGTAGATGTAGTAACAGGAGCATTAGAGAGATCAACATACCGTATTTTAGGTAAAGCTTACATGACAGCAGGAATGGGAGATGGAGGAGGATGTCATCCAAGAGATAATATCGCTTTACGTTATATGGCAGAAGAATTAGGTTTAGGGTATGATTTATTCGATGCTATAATGAATGCTAGAGAAAAGCAAGCTAAAAACTTAGCTCAACGTTTAGTTTTAGAAGCAAACAAAGTAAACCTACCTATCGTTATATTAGGAAAAGCATATAAGCCAAATGTACACTATGAAGATGGTTCAACATCAATATTAACAGGACATTTCTGTGAATCCTATGGATCTAAATACAAAGTAGAGTATGATCCAACAGAACCAATCAAAGCAGTATACCTATTAGGACATATGGGCAAACACCATGACTATGAATTCCCAGAAGGTTCGGTAATAGTAGATCCATGGAGGGCTTACAAAACAGAAAAGAATATTAAAGTTATACATTACGGAAATACAAGATTATGAAGTTACAACCAGAAGAAATACAATCTCTCAAAATATTAAAAGAGAATACAGAGAAAATTACTCAAGAATTTGGATTAATTAAACTGGCATCTATAAACCTTAAAGCTAGAGAAGATAATGCAGAAAAATTACTAGCTAAACTGAGAACTCAGGAAACTGAAATTGTAAAGACTTTAGAAGGTAAATATGGTCAAGGATCTATCGATATAGATAAAGGCACCTTTACTTCTGCTAAATAAAATTTTTACGGTAGTTGTTGTATATTTATTTACGTAGGTTAAAACTACTTTTTATAAACTGGTTTCGAATCTATTATGATATTTATTATAGACTCAACAAATTAATATAACAAAACATGGCAGAAACATTAATCTCCCCAGGCGTATTAGCAAGAGAGAATGACAGTTCATTTATAGCACCTTCAGCAATCGAAGCAGGAGCAGCTATTATTGGACCAGCAGTAAAAGGTCCAGTAGAAATTCCTACATTAGTAACTTCTTACGGAGACTACCAACAAAAATTTGGTACAACTTTTACTTCAGGTACATCCAAACAAGAATATTTAACTTCCCTTGCAGTAAAATCTTACTTCAACAATGGTGGGAATACTGTCTTAATGACACGAGTAGTATCAGGAAGCTTTACAGCAGCAGCAAACACACCAATTGTAGCTGAATCTGGATCAGCACCATTTACACTTGAAACATTAGGTAAAGGTACTATTCTTAACAGTTCAAGTTCTTTAAACTCAGACGGAACACTAGTTGGAGGTACAGCTGATAATATCAGATATGAAATCTCTAATGTAGATACTTCTAAAGGTACATTTAGCTTGTCAATTCGTAGAGGAGATGATGCTACTAAAGGAAAAGTAATTTTAGAATCATTTAACGATCTTTCTTTAGACCCAGTATCAGATACTTATATTGAAAAAGTTATTGGTAACCAAGCAAAATCAATTAATACTTCAGAGACACCTGCTTTTATAAGCACTACTGGAGAATACGTTAATAGATCAAAGTATATTAGAGTAGCAAGTGTTACTAGACAAACATTAGATTATCTAGCTAACGACGGATTAACTCTGAGAGATGCAAATTTATCTGGATCTTTACCGATAGCACAAGAAGGAGCTTTCCATAATGCAACCGGTAATAACGGAGCAGGAAATTTCTTTGATGCAATTGATAACACAGATACACAAGGATTAGGAGATGCAACAGCTTACGCTGATGCTATCTCAGTTCTAGGAAATAAAGATGAATATGTTTTTAATATTATCTCTGTTCCAGGATTAATTTACTCTTTTGGTAATCAAAAAACACAAATCGACTCTGTAATCTCTTTAGCAGAAGAAAGAGGAGATGCAATCGCAGTAGTAGATGTAAGTCCACACGGATCAACAGTATCAGGAGTAGTAGGACATGCAGCAGGAGTAAATAGCTCTTACACTTCTACATACTGGCCTTGGCTACAACAAGCTACTTCAGTAGGATCTAAATTTGTTCCTGCATCAGTAGTGATTCCAGGAGTATATGCTTTCACAGATGGAGCAGCAGCACCATGGTTTGCACCAGCAGGTCTTACCAGAGGTGGATTAGGAGATGTTATCCAAGCAGAAAGAAAATTAACAAGAGTACAAAGAGATTCTCTATATGCAGCTAACGTTAACCCAATAGCTACATTCCCAGGAGCTGGAATTTCAGTATTTGGTCAGAAGACTTTACAGAAAAAGAAATCAGCACTTGATAGAGTAAATGTACGTAGATTGTTAATCGATCTTAAGAAATTCGTAGGAGATGTTTCTAGAACGTTAGTATTCGAACAAAATACAAACACTACAAGAAATAATTTCTTATCACAAGTAAATCCATTCTTAGAATCAGTAGTACAGAGACAAGGTCTTTACGCTTACAGAGTAGTAATGGATGATACTAATAATACCGCAGATGTAATCGATCGTAATCAGTTAATTGGTCAGATTTTTATTCAACCAGCTAAAACAGTTGAATTTATTGTTCTTGACTTTGCAATTGAGCCAACAGGAGCAACATTCGGAGGATAATTTTAAAATAGAATATTTATAATAAAGAAAACATAACATGGCAGTATTAGATCCAAACGAAATAATGTTTAGAGCCTTTGAGCCTAAAGTACAGAATAGATTCGTAATGTATATCGATAACATTCCTAGCTTTATGATCAAAAACGTAACGGCTCCTTCCTTCACAGACGAAGAAGTTAAACTCGATCATATTAATACCTATAGAAAAATTCGTGGGAAAAGAGAATGGCAAAATATGGACTTAACTCTATATGATCCAATCACACCTTCCGGAGCACAAGCAGTAATGGACTGGGCTCGTTTATCTTACGAATCTGTAACAGGTAGAGCAGGATATTCAGATTTCTACAAAAAAGACTTAACTTTAAACATTTTAGGTCCTGTAGGAGATATCGTATCAGAATGGGTAATTAAAGGAGCATTCATAGTAAATATGGCACAAGGTTCTTTTGACTGGGCAACATCTGATGTGGCTGAATTATCAATAACTGTAGCAATGGATTACTGCGTATTAAATTACTAATACATTATTTTTATAAAATAAAGCCCGACTTAATGTCGGGTTTTGTTGTTTAATAAAGTTTTTTATCTTATATTTATATTTAAACTAGTTTTAATTAAATAATTTATGGAACAAGAAAGAAAATTTCCAAGTGAGGTTATAGATTTACCTTCAAAAGGATTGCTTTATTCTGCAGATTCACCTCTAAAATCCGGAACAATAGAGATGAAATACATGACTGCTAAAGAAGAAGACATTCTAACAAATCAGAACTACATTCAAAAAGGAGTCGTAATTGATAAACTTCTTCAATCATTAATTATAGATAAATCTATAAATTATAGTGATTTACTGGTAGGTGATAAAAATGCACTACTAGTAGCAGCAAGAGTACTCGGTTACGGTAAAGATTACGAGTTTACTTATGCAGGCGAAAAAGTAGTAGTTGATCTAACAGCTATTCAAAACAAACAATTTGATGAAAGTTTAATTAAAGACGGTAAAAACGAATTTGATTATGAACTTCCATCTACCGGTACTAAGATTACTTTCAAATTACTAACTCATGCAGATGAACAGAAGATTGATCAAGAGCTGAAAGGGTTAAAGAAGATGAATAAAGATGCCTCTCCTGAAGTATCAACTAGACTGAAGTATATGATTACTTCTGTAGAGGGCAATGGAGAGACAAAGGATATTAGAGAGTTTGTGGATAACCATTTCCTTGCAAGAGATTCTAGAGCTTTTAGAAAGTACATTGCAGAACTACAACCTGACGTAGATCTTAAGTTTTACCCAGAGGACGCAGAGGAGGGCGTCGATATACCAATCGGAGTAAACTTTCTTTGGCCTGACGCCAACCTATAGGTTAAATATTTTTACTCAAATACATGAAATCGTATTTCATGGTAAAGGAGGATATGACTATATAACCGTCTACGAAATGCCAATTTGGCTTAGAAACTTTACATTCCAGAAAATGAATGAATTCTATGAAAAAGAAGCAGAAGAAGTAAACAAAGCTAATAAAGGAAAAGGTTCTAACTCTTTTCCACAAGGACCAGCAATTCGTAAACCTTCTTATAGTACAAAGGCTCGCAAATAGCGGGCCTTAACTATTTATAATAAACTATTTTAAGTGGCTGACGAAAGTAAAGAAGAACTAGAGAATAAAAAGCAACAAGCTAGAGTAGAAAAAGACATTAATAGTACTTTATCTGCTAGAGATCAAGCTTATAAAGACTCTGTTAAATACTCAGGAGAGGCTTTAGATATATCTAGACAGATAACTGAAGATGTTAAAGATCAACTCGGTATGGTTAAAGCCAAATCCGAAGCTGATAAAGGAGTACTTAGCTTAGCTCGTCAACTACAAAAATCTGCTGCCCTTGTAACTACTGAATTAGGAAATCAAGGAATGATCAGTAAGCAGTTACAGTCTGATCAAAATCTACAGAATGCTATTTTAACTGAAATGGCTGCTCTTACTAAAGATTTATCTATAGAAGAACAAGATAGAGCAAAATACATTACAGAGTTACTTAGTTCTCAAGAAGAGAATTATAACAAGATTAAAAAGTTAGAAGAAGAAATGCTTCTTTTGACAGATGAGCAAAAAATTGCTCAACAAGATAAAATAAAAAGGTTACAGGATCAAAATGCCATCTCTGAAGAGTCCATTAAAAATGCTACAGTAGAAGGAAGTATAGTTAATGAGAATAACGTACGTCGATTAGTACAGCTAGAACAACAGAATAAGCTTACTCAAGATCTTATAGAGTTACGCAATAAGGAACTCCAAGTTCAGAGAAAGATCGAGGATACGATGGGTGTTACTGGTGCACTTATAGAAGGTGTAGGCGGTATCATGCAACGTCTCGGTATGCGTTCCGGTATATTCGCATCTGCGATGGAAGATGCTAAAAATGCAATGCATGAAGTAGCTGAAGAAGCAGTAAGAAGTGGTAAAGAATATAATGAATCTGCAGTTAAACTTAAAGCGATGGCAGCCGGTGCCAAAAAGCTAGGTGCAGGATTTGCTAAAGCATTATTTGACCCGTTATCTATTATACTTAAAATTGCAGATGCATTTTTTAAAGTAGACAGAGCGGCAACAGATCTTCAACGACTAACTGGTCAAAATTCCACTGCATTGGGTGGAATGAATAGTAAATTAGCTACAACTGTAGACTTCTTAGAAGTAGCTACTGAGCTTACCAAGCAAACCGGGATGAATGCTCAAAACATCTTCTCAGCAAAAGTAATAGCTGGAGCAGCCGAACTTAAAAACACAATGGGTCTTGCCGCGGATGAAGCAGGAGGCCTCGCAACTATAGCGCAAACGACATCCGGTAACATAGATGATGTTACTGCATCGATAGTAGATACTACCTCTGCATTTAATAAGTCTAACAGATCCGCTGTCTCACAGGGACAGATACTTAGAGATGTAGCTACTGCTGCTGATGGTATTAAAGCCTCCTTTGCTGGGAATCCAGAAGCATTAGCTAAAGCAGCTTCTGCAGCTCGTAGATTAGGAATGGAGATCGCACAAGTAGACCGAATAGCTAATTCTTTAATGGATTTTGAATCTTCCATTGAGGCAGAATTAGAAGCACAGCTACTTACAGGTAAAAATATTAATATGGCTAAAGCAAGGGAACTTGCACTTAATAATGATTTAGCCGGATTAGGAAAAGAATTATTTAAAAACTCTTCCGATATAGCTGAATTTGGTAAAATGAACCGAATTCAACAAGAAGCTCAAGCTAAAGCCCTAGGAATGTCTAGAGATGAATTAGGTAAGATTGCATACCAAAGAGCTCTTGAAAAAGGAATGACTGAAGATCAAGCAGCAGCAGCCGCTAATGTAAATGCAGAAGACATGAAACGTCTTGCAGTACAAGATAAGATTCAGATGTCGTTAGACAAATTAGCACAGGCTTTTGCTCCAATGCTAGATATAGCAGCAGCATTAGTAGATGTTATTTCATTAATATTAAGACCTATTACAATTGGAGTAGGGTATGTAATGAAATTCGCAAGCGCTTTTAGTGACTTTTTAACTCCTAATATTGAGTCTACAGACGATGCATTTACTGTTTTCTATAAAAAAATAGCAGCTGCATTTTTTGCACTCCCTAAATTAATAGCGGGTATAGGTATAATAGCACTTGGTAACTCTATTAAAAACTTTTTTAGCGGAAAAGGATTAAAATTCGATTTATTTACTAAATTAAAAGACAAGTTTACTGGATTAGCAGATACAGCAAAAGAGAAAGGGAAGGATATAGCTAAAGATTTAGCAGGAGATAAAGGAAAAACATTAAAAAAAGATGCTCAAGGTAAATTAAGAGACAGTAAAGGAAGATTTGCTAAAGCACCGACATCGGATAAAGGTAAAGAAGTATTAGACAAAACTAAAGGTAAAGAAGTATTAGACAAAACTAAAGGAGCAGATACGAGCAAACTAAAAGACCCAGCTACACCTGGAAAAAATATTAAAGAGTTTTTAACTAACCTTGCTGAAGGATTAAAAGCCATGGGTAGTACTAAAGTACTTGGAGGAGCACTCAACCTTATCCCAGCATCTATTGGATTCATAACTTTTATTCCTGGAATGGTAGGAGTTAAGCTTATGGAATATCTTGATGGGGCTAAGGTTAAAGAAAACCTTACTAACCTTGCTGAAGGATTAAAAACCATGGGCAGTACTAAAGTACTTGGAGGAGCATTAAATTTAATTGCAGCCTCTGCAGGATTTGTAGCTTTTATTCCTGGAATGGTAGGAGTTAAGCTTATGGAATATCTTGCTGGTGCTAAGGTTAAAGAAAACCTTACTAGTCTAGCAGATGGATTAACTTCCTTTAGTAATACAAAGATTACTGGTGGAGCATTAAATTTAATTGCAGCCTCTGCAGGATTCGTAACTTTTATTCCTGGAATGGTAGGAGCTAAGTTACTTGAATATCTTGCTGGTGCTAAGGTTAAAGAAAACCTTACTAACCTTGCTGAAGGATTAACTTCCTTTAGTAATACAAAGATTACTGGTGGAGCATTAAATTTAATTGCAGCCTCTGCAGGATTTATAGCTTTTATTCCTGGAATGGTAGGAGTTAAGTTACTTGAATATGTAAACGGAGATAAAATCAAAACTGGATTAGAGGGCATAGCTACAGGTTTAGAATCTATGGCCTCTCTAAAAACTTTAGCGGGTGCTGGTGTATTAGCTTTATCAGCACTTGGATTTATAGCTATGTTACCTGCTTTACCGGCAATGGCACTGTTAGGACTTGTAGCACCAATAGCAGCTGGAGGCTTAGCAGCCTTAGGACCTGCACTAGGAGCATTTGGGGCAGCAGCCACACCTGCAATACCTATACTACTTACTTTTGCAGCACTTACATTATCTGTTGGAGCAGCATTAATGATGGCAGCACCGGCTTTTGAAGCTTTTGGCAACATTATAGAAAAAGCATTTACTGGGATAGCAGGAGTTATAACATCTGCATCAAACGGTATTTCAACCATATTTGATTCAGTTACTCCTCAAGGCATTCTATCATTAGCAGCCTTAGGACCGGCACTAATATCAGCAGGTGCAGGATTAACAGCATTTTCTATCTCTACATTATTAGCTGGTCCTGGATTAGAAAAACTTGAAAGAATAGCTGCATTGTCAGACCCACTTTCTACGGTAGGTGCATCCTTAACTGCTATGGCAGCAGGAATAGCCGCAATGTCTGCAGCTATAAATTCTCTAGAAACTGAAAAGCTAGAAGAAATAAAAGACTTAATAACAACAACAGCATTTGCAGCACCAATGATTGCTGCTACAGGTGCTATTACATCACTTATTCAAGGAGTAACAGGAGGAGAAGGAGATAAGTCTAAATCTGATCCTGCTATGATTGAAAAATTAGATGCTATCTTAGCTGCTATAAGAGAAGGTGGTGATGTATATATAGACGGAAATAAAGCAGGACAGTCATTAATGTTAGCTGCAAACAAATCTTCATAACTATTTATAATAAAAATAATAATCATGGCAAACGGAATTTTAGATATCCAACTACCTGGGTCTAAGTTAGGACTCAAAGGAACTACCCCAAACACTAGAGCAGCAGCTAACCCTGGATCTACGTTACATAGAGAGTCTTCTATTAACAACAATCCAGAAATTACAGCTAAACCATCTAATTTAGATTTAAACGGCGTAACACCGGCAACAAGAGCAGGTGCATTAGCAACATCACAAGTTCACTATAAAGATGAATTAAAAGCACAAGCCCCAAACCACTCAAAATTTGATTTTGACGGTGAAAGACCTGATGCTTATTATGATAACCTTCCAGGGTAGATAATGGCTAAAGACGGAACACCCTTAATTAAACTCAGAAGTGACCTGAGAAATCTTAAGTTCTCTGAATTTGGGGCGAATCCGTATGTACAGCACGATATACCTGGATACAGAGAAGACGGTAGAAAAACCAATCAACTTAATGCTCGTACTAATGATTTAGAACGATTTACTAAAATTTTAACTAGTAAACCAGGCTTTAAGTTTGCAGGAAACCAGGCACTCCTAGCTCAAACCAATACTTTAAATAATTTAAAGAAGGCAGGAAAAGCAGGTGGTTTAAAAGGATTAGGTAAAGCTCTATTAGATAAAGCTAAGAGTACTGTAATAGATACAGCCAAAGCTACTACATCTATACTAGCTCAAGTTCCTGTAAACGGTACAGGTACACATTTTATACGTGGATTTAATGGCGGACAGTATCTTAGAGAAGGTGGAGAACCTACTTCTGGATTAGGTCAATTCTTAAGTAACACACTTAACATAGGAGGAGGATTATCCGGAGCACCAAAAGCACTTTCAGGAGATACTATTATCTTAGATAATGAAGGTCAAGAAGGTTATGCACCGGCTGCTGAATCTCAATTAACTGAACTAAATAGTAGATTTGATCTTCAAGCAGATGTAGATTCTAACCCAGTTAACTACTTAAGGGAAGATTTAAAAGATATAGGTGCTAAAATTAAAGGGATCTTTTCTAAGAATAAAAAAGATGCTACTGCAGGCATACCTAAAAATCTTGGAAGTATATTTAAACTAAATCCAAGTAATTTAGGACAAGAAAACTTTAGAACTGAAAAAGCAGCAGAGGAACCAGAAGAAATTCAATCTGAATTAAAGAGAGGAGATAATCCTCCTTCCCATATTAATAAATTAGGATCAGAAAATTTACTTGCAACTGAAGACAAAGGTGTATCTGGTAGAGATATTATTAAAGGTTTACAGTCTCAAAAAAGAGAAGACCCTTCTAATACTAGAAATGCGAGAATTATATATGATAACTACTCTCCTAACAATGAATTTAACAATTTTCAAACAATTGATAATTTAAGAGATAGGAAAAGCGTACATACACCAGACGAGTTATTAAAATATCAACTCAAAGACGGGCAGACATATACTCAATCTCCTCTGTATATACAAACCAAGTATAAATTAGGCGATCACGGAAATGTGGATAAAACTAAAGTTAGGCCTGATGGTATAAACGTACTTGATGTAACTACTTCTAAAATCTTTGGTGATATTATTCCTTTTGAATTTCATGTATTTTCTCGTCATATATTAAACGAAGAAGTTAAAGGAGATAGTAAGTTTCTATATTTTAGAGCTTTCCTTGATGATTTAAGCGATAACTTTACAGGTGATTGGGCAGGTACAAAGTATGTAGGCAGAGCAGAAGACTTTTATACCTATCAAGGTTTTAAGAGAGATTTAAGTTTTAGCTTTAAAATTGCTGCACTATCAAAAAGAGAATTATACCCCCTTTATAATAAAATTAATAACTTAGTAGCAACTACAGCTCCGAGTTATAACGAAAACGGTCAGTTTATGAAAGGAACTATGGTTAAAATTACCATAGGAGACTACCTAGATAGAGTAGCCGGATTTATAAGCTCAGTAAATTTAACATGGGATAAAAGTTATCCATGGGAATTAGATGTAGATCAGTTGGGAACTCAAAAACTTCCTCATATATTAAATGTATCAGTAAACTTTACTCCAATACATGACTTTAATGTTAAATCTGATATCGATGTTAAACAAGGTGAAGTTTACATAGGTAGAAAAGTATTTGCAGAAGGAGAAGAAGAAGAAGTAGTTGCTCCACCAAAAAGAGAAACAGATTTCTTTTATACTAATGGGTTTACCTATGAATACGATAAAAAGACTAAGAAAGTAATAGCCGTAAACGGACAACCTACTAACTACGTTAATGGAGGGTTTGCATATAAGGAAAACGGTGAACAAGCAGTTATAACAAGAGTAGACGGAACAGATTCAACATTTTAAGTTATGCCAGATAGGTTTAAAAATAAAGACGTATTTAAATCAAGATTAGGTAAAAGATACTTTACTAATGTTATCTATCCTGAAATACCTGTCAGTCAGGATGACACTTATATAATAACTGCTGGAGGCGATAGATATGATACTCTAGCTCAACAGTTTTACGGCGACAGCAGCCTTTGGTGGGTTATTGCATCAGCAAACGTTTCTAAGACAGACGGATTAGCTACTACTCCAGGAGTACAGTTAAGAATACCAGCCGATGCTGCCTCTGTGAGAAGACTATTTGATGATGTAAACTCAGAAAGATAATGGCTGAAAAAAACGAAACATTTGGCTCCTCAATACCTGCTTTAGCAGCTAAACAATTAGCTATTAGAGAAGTAAAGTATGCTAATAACAGAAAAGATATTTCTGATCTTCAAGTTATTAACGGCAATACTGCTTGGGTAAAACTTAGATCAAGCGTTAATAAAGTCTCTGATAGAGATTTAGCTAATAAAGCTTCTTACGACCCAGCAGCATCCGACGAATGTCTAAGTAATCTATCATCAATAGAAGCAGAAACGTTTATATTAACAGGAGGAAGAGATATTGTAGGAAGAGATCAGCAGACTAACTCCTATGAAGGAGGAACTGTAAAAGGTTTGAACTTTGATAACGAGTACAACCCAGCCTCTGCTTATAATAATAATCCAGCCCTTGGTATGAGGCCAATGCCAGGTATTACAAGTCTAAAAGTAGCTTCTAAGAATACTTACGGTACTTTAATGATGGCTGAAGTTGCATTTACTGTTTGGACTTTAGAGGATTTAGAAAGAGCAGAACTCTTATTTTTACGTCCCGGCTATACTACACTTCTAGAATGGGGACATACTAGTTATTTCGATAATGATGGAAATATTAAACAAGCAGGACGTGCACAGACAGTAAAAGATGATACATTCTTTACATCAAAGTCTAGTAAATTAATTGAAGCTGAAATTGAAAAGCTTAGACAGGAAGCAGACGGTAACTATGAAGGTATGTTCGGCTTTATTTCAAACTTTAGCTGGTCATTTAGAAAAGATGGCGGATATGAATGCACTATTAAAGTTGTTTCAAAGGGTATTATCTTAGATTCCCTATCTATGGGTAAAACATCTGATGCAACTGAAGCAGCTGGAGAAAGCGAAAAAGACACAGATGAACGTAAAAGTATTTTTCACTTTATTTTTAATAGATTAGAGCGAAATACCGGTACTATACATGAATTTGACGGTAAAGAGTGGTTAAGTGGTGGAAAAGCAGATGCTAAAGATATAGCAAAATACCTAGAACCTTTTAAAGTATTCCGGACAAAACAGCAAATAGCAGACGGAATAATTTTTGATACAGCTATAGAACTACAGTACGTTACTCTACGTACTATACTTGATATTTTTAATAAATTTATTACTCCTTATAACCCTAGAAATAGAGAGAAGCTATGTGCTTTTAGTTTAGATTACGGTGAAAAATTTATAACTGTACCTCAACATATAAGCACTAACCCTTTACACGCTGTCCCTCCTAAAATACCTAGTAATCTTCCTTCTGAGTATAAAAGAGCTGACACTTATAGTATCTTTAGAGATGAACTACATAAGAAAATGCAAGCTCATGTAGGAGATAAATCTGATGACTGTTTAAATATAATGGTTAGTACTTATTTTGTAAAAAAATGTGTTAATAGCGTAGTAGATGGTGCACAGGAAGAAGGAGTAGGTGTATTTGATTTTTTGAAAGAAGTCCTATCTGGGATTAATAATGCTTTTGGTGAGATTAATGATTTAGATTTATTCTATATCCATGATAGCGAAGGAGTCTACAAAGTTATAGATAGAAAAAACACTCAAACTAAAAATCTAGAAGAAATTAACTTGACAGGATTATCCTCTACTATAGTGGATATAAACCTAAGCAGCAAAATATCACCAGCTATCGCTTCACAAGTATCTATAGCAGCACAAGGTAACTCAGGTAACTATAAAGATAATGTAGAGGTAATTTTAAAATGGAATGCAGGAGCAGTAGATAGACATATAGAAAGAAAAGAAATTACTGCAACTGAAGATGAAGTAAAATCTGCTGTAGCAGCAGCCGAAGCCGCTGCAAAAAAGAGAAAAAAATATATTGAAGACCTATCTAATACTTGGAATGAATTCAATAACGGGGGACCAGAAGCAAGTGCCTTCTGGACTGATCAAAAATTTGACGAAGAAGATTGGAACCGACTAAAAAATGAAAGTATAGCAGAACTAACTAGATTTTATAAAGAACAGAGAAGAGTAGATAAGAACCCTGTTAAAGGAGTCGTACCTGTTGAACTATCACTTAAAATGCTAGGCTTAACAGGATTTAAAATTGGAACTGCATTTAGAATAAAAAGAGGATTACTTCCTAGTAAGTATGATGAATTTGCTTATATTATAACAGGATTAGATCATGAAATAGGAAATGATAATAAGTGGTATACAAATATTAAAACTCAATTTTACGCAATTCAATAATGTATTTACCTAAATCTAAACAAAAAAAAGGAGGCAAGCCACCAGGAAAGCTCATAGATCCAAAAACTGGATTAGCTTTTTTAGGTAAGTTTGTTATGGACCATCTTGGAAATTTTTTTAAAGGAGACAAAGTGACTTCTAAATCTGAGCCTTTAGAG
>Ga0209654_1001890_pt1 | contig 15430 bp, 19 predicted proteins | sample SaaInl1SG_22_DNA_FD_184646 | JGI IMG/M metagenome (GOLD analysis project Ga0209654, IMG submission 184646) | Marine microbial communities from expanding oxygen minimum zones in the Saanich Inlet - ESP_161SG_22_DNA (SPAdes) (version 2) | ecosystem: Environmental > Aquatic > Marine > Intertidal... | reverse complement strand
CCAAGAAAAGCTGCTCCGCGCTTTGATGGAAGCACAAGGGCAAGGCTAAGTCACTTACGCGCGTAAGGCACTAGATGGATGACCACACCACTGATCTGATGTCCCCCGATGCGCTGCTTGCCACAGTCCGCACCTACAACCCGAAGACAAATGAAAAGTTGATTAGGGATGCGTTTGCCTACGGTGAGCGCATGCACGAGGGTCAGTACCGTCATTCGGGCGAACCCTATTTCACGCATCCTATCGCTGTGGCTAGTATTCTAGCGGATCAAAAGCTTGACGATGCCACGCTGATCACAGCGCTTTTGCACGACACGATTGAAGACACGAAGTCCACCTATGGTGAGGTCGCAGACATGTTCGGCGATGACATCGCCAAGCTTGTGGATGGCGTGACAAAGCTCACAAATCTGCAGCTCAGCTCCAGTGAAACCAAGCAAGCCGAGAATTTTCGTAAATTGTTTGTTGCGATGGCCAAAGACCTAAGGGTTATCTTGGTAAAGCTGTCGGATCGGTTGCATAACATGCGCACGATCAAGGCGATGAAACCTGAAAAGCAGGTTGTAAAAGCGCGCGAAACTATGGACATTTATGCCCCGCTCGCTGGGCGTATGGGTATGCACTGGATGCGCGAAGAACTTGAGGATCTCGCGTTCAAAGTTTTGAATCCCGAGGGCCGTGCATCCATCATTCGCCGGTTTATCCGCTTGCAGAAAGAAACTGGCGATGTGATCCACAAGATCACTGGCGATATGCGCAAAGAATTAGGTGAACATCAGATCGAAGCGCAGATCTATGGGCGTGCCAAAAAGCCTTATTCGATCTGGCGTAAGATGCAGGAAAAAGAGCAAGGGTTTTCTCGCCTCTCTGATATCTATGGCTTTCGCATCATCACGCAAAGCGAAGAGGACTGTTATCGCGCATTGGGTATTATCCACCAGCGCTGGTTCGCTGTGCCTGGTCGCTTCAAAGATTATATCAGTCAGCCTAAGACGAATGGCTATCGCTCTATTCACACGACTGTTTCAGGGCGTGATGGGAAACGCGTTGAGGTGCAAATCCGCACCCAGCAAATGAACGATGTGGCCGAAGCGGGTGTTGCGGCGCATTGGTCTTACCGCGATGGAATCCGCTCTCAAAACCCCTTTGCGGTAGATCCAGTAAAATGGGTGGCAAGCCTGAACGAACAGTTTGGCGCAGAGGATGATCACGAGGATTTCCTCGAGGCCGTTAAGCTTGAGATGTATTCCGATCAGGTCTTTTGTTTCACCCCCAAGGGCGAGGTCGTTAAGCTACCACGCGGCGCGACGCCGCTTGATTTTGCTTACGCGATTCACACGCGCATCGGCAGTGCTTGTGTCGGTGCGAAAGTCGATGGGCTGCGCGTGCCACTTTGGACGCGTTTGAAGAACGGTCAATCCGTAGAGATTGTGACTGCGGAAGGACAGCTGCCGCAGTTTAACTGGCTGGACATTGCTGCGACGGGAAAGGCCAAAACCGCGATCCGTCGCTCTTTGCGTGAACAAGATCGTGATCGCTTTATCAAGCTCGGGGGCGAATTAGCGCGCGCGGCGTTTGAAAACGTAGGACGCAAAGCGACGGACAAAGCGCTGCGCACCGCTGCAAAGACACTCCGGCTTGGGGCTTCCAAAGACGTGCTTGCTGAACTCGGGGCGAGCATGATTACCGCCAATGAAGTCGTGCGTGCAGTTTATCCAGAGCTTGTGGAAAAGACGGACGCAAATATTGACAGTGCTCGGGCTGTTATCGGCCTTGAGCATCGCCAGGCTCATGAGCGCGCGCTGTGTTGTCAGCCGCTTCCTGGTGAGCGGATCGTTGGTATTACCCAGCGTGGGCGCGGCGTTGTTGTGCATGCAATCGACTGCCAAGCGCTGAGCCAGTTTGAGGACCAAAACCAGCGTTGGATCGATCTACACTGGCAGGCAGGCACGCATCCCCCAATTCACGCGGCGCGACTTGACGTGACGATAGGCAATGACGCAGGGGTAATGGGACGGATTTGCACATTGATTGGCGAGCAAGGAGCCAATATCTCAGATCTTGCGTTTACGGATCGCAAGCCGGACTTCTACCGTTTGCTCTTGAGCGTGGACTTACGTGATGCGGAGCATTTGCATTCTATCATTTCAGCCCTTTCAGCCGAAGATGATGTGGCAGAAGTGGCGCGTCATCAAAATCCAAATGACGCAGACAAAAGCGTCACTGAGATAGGATCGCACCTTGGTTTTCAAACGCCGGGATAGACGCAACTTGCTCAGAGCGATCTGGGAAGTCATCTACCCCAAGGGTGGATGGACGCGTGCGTTCCACTACGTCAAGCATCGCGTGCGCCGACTGCCAGATTCGCCAGAACGCATTGCGCGTGGCATTTTTGCCGGCGTTTTTACATCTTTCACGCCGTTTTTTGGATTGCACTTTGTCGTCTCGGTTCTGCTTGCGCGCATCATAAACGGCAATTTGTTTGCCTCGATCCTCGCTACGTTTTTTGGCAACCCTTTAACCTTTGTGCCGATTGCCTACTCTTCTCTTAAAACGGGCTATTGGTTGACCGGTATGAACGTAGATGCAGATCGTGTACGTCACGGTCTTGGCGAAATGTTCTATAGCGCCAGCCACGATTTATGGTTCAATTTCAAAGCACTGTTTAACAATAAGACACCGGAATGGGCCGGGTTGATCGAGTTTTATAACGATGTGTTTTACCCCTATATGATAGGCTCTCTGATACCGGGCGTGCTGTCGGGTTTGGTGTGTTACTACCTGTCGGTGCCGGTCATCCGAGCCTATCAAAAACGCCGCAACAAAGGCGTGCTCAAAGCGCGTCTTGCGCGTCTAAAAGAAAAAGCGGCAGAAAAGAGCGCCAAGAAAGCCGCGGAAAAAAGCTAGATCGCACTGGCCTTAGCGGCCCATCGCTTTACTCTGCTACTCAAGTTTAATTCGGAGGGCTTCACATGGCTCAAAAACTCCCTTTGCGCTTAGGCGTTAATATCGATCATGTTGCAACGCTTAGGAATGCACGCGGCGGTGCTTTGCCCGACCCTGTGCGTGCCGCCTTAGTGGCACAAGAGGCGGGTGCAGACGGCATCACGGCGCACCTTCGTGAAGATCGCCGTCATATTCGCGACGCGGATATCGATGCTCTGATGGAAGCATTGAGTATCCCGCTTAATTTTGAAATGGCCGCAACGGATGAGATGCAGGCAATCGCATTGCGCCATAAACCTCATGCGGTGTGTCTGGTGCCTGAAAAGCGCGAAGAACGCACGACCGAGGGTGGCTTGAACGTTGCCCAAGACGAAAACAATCTGGCCCACTTTATCGCACCCTTGCGCGAAGCAGGATCACGCGTTTCGATTTTTATCGCAGCCGATAAGAAGCAGATCGACAGTGCCCATCGTATTGGTGCTGAGGTGATCGAATTGCACACCGGTGCCTATTGCGATGCGTTTGCTGAGGACGATTTTGAGACCCGCGATCGCGAGCTGGCGGCAATGACGGAAATGGCCGCCTATGCCCACGACCTTGGTCTTGAAGTACATGCGGGGCACGGTCTGACCTATGAAGACGTCACGCCCGTCGCGCAATTGCCACAAGTGCAAGAAGTAAACATCGGACATTTCATCATCGGCGAAGCATTGTTTTGCGGGCTGGGTCCAGCGATTCAGGAAATGCGTCGTGTGCTTGATTTAGCGCGTCCATGACGGGCTGGGAGCTCGCAGCGCTGTTGCTAGCTTGGGGACTTGGGGGTGGGTCACCGGGCCCTGCGACTTTGACGATTAGCGGTACAGCGATGTCTCGCGGGCGTGTAGCGAGTGTTGTTTCTGGCTTTGGAATCGTTTGCGGGTCGGCGTTTTGGGGGATCGCGTCCGCGCTCGGGATGGGCGCGGTGATGCTGACCAACGCTTGGCTATTTCTCGCGCTAAAGTACATTGGCGCGCTGTATTTAGGCTATTTGGCGTTAAAGTCCTTTCGCTCCGCATGGCAGGGCAGCGCCGCAAAAGAACAGGCCGCGTTGAAAGGTGGCTTAATACGCGTTTTTGCCAAAAGCCTTGCGATCCACCTTACCGACCCCAAAGCAATACTTGGATGGGGGGCAATCTATGCAATTGCAATTCCCAAAGACGCTGCGACCTCTGATTTGTTAGTTTTGTTCTCACAGCTAATCTGCGTTTCAACGGTGGTTTTCATCGGCTATGGTATTTTGTTTTCCAATTCTTGGCTCGTTGAGCGGTATCGACGCGCGCGGCGCGGTTTTGAGATTGGATTTGGTGTGCTGTTTGGCGCGGCGAGCTTAAAAAATCTTACGACCAAGGCGATCTGATCAATGATCCTAGGTATCGGCACTGATCTTGCAAATATTGAGCGTATCGCTGGCACGCTTGAACGTTTCGGCGATCGCTTCAAGAACCGTGTGTTCACTGATGTTGAGCAAGCCAAAGCAGAGCGTCGTAAAGATGTGGCAGGCACCTATGCCAAACGCTGGGCTGCGAAGGAAGCATGCTCCAAGGCGCTTGGAACTGGATTGGCAATGGGGATCGCTTGGAAGGACATGTCAGTCACCAATTTACGCAGTGGTCAGCCGGTGATGCATGTGACGGGCTGGGCAGCGAAACGCGTGCAAGAGATGACACCGGACGGATACGAAGCTGTGCTTCACGTTACGTTGACAGATGATCACCCTTGGGCGCAGGCCTTTGTTGTGATCGAGGCGCGGCCCATCGTGGCAAAATAGCGTTGTTCAGCGCCCATCCGTACGGTTGACATAAAGCCATGCGCCCCTCATGTAGCGTGCACCTGCGAATTGGAGAGAAGCACATGGCCGAAGCCGAAAAAAAAGGCAATCCAGTCATCGAGACGATCAAAACTATTGTGTATGCGCTGCTCATCGCAGGCGTGTTCCGCACGATATTTTTTCAGCCCTTCTGGATTCCATCGGGGTCGATGAAAAACACGCTTTTGATCGGTGATTTCCTGTTCGTGAACAAGATGGCCTATGGCTACTCCTACGCGTCTTGCCCATCGGTGATTATCCCGCGGTTTGGTATCAATCTGGATGCAAAGAGCTTTTGCGGTTTCGCAGATGGTGACAACACACGTCTCTTCGGTGGTGAGCCTGAGCGCGGTGATGTTGTTGTGTTTCGTCACCCAGTCTCCGGCCGCGATTTCGTGAAGCGCTTGATCGGTATGCCGGGTGACAAAGTGCAGGTCAAAGGTGGCGTTGTATTCATCAACGGTGAAGCGGCACCGCAAGAACCTGCTGGTATCTTCGAAGAAGTTGCTGCTGCGCAGGGGCCGCATCGTTTGCGCCCGCGCTGCGCGAATGGCCCGGTAGGCGAGGGCGGCACATGCAACAAAGAACAGTTTACTGAAACGCTTCCTAATGGCGTGCAGCATTCTATCCTGAACATTGGCACCCAACGTTCTGATGATACACCGGTTTATACGGTTCCTGAGGGCAATTACTTCTTCATGGGTGATAACCGTGACAACTCTTCTGATAGCCGCGTGCCTAACGCTGCTGGTGGTGTTGGATTTGTGCCCTACGAGAACCTGATTGGTCGTGCGGATCGTGTGATGTTCTCATCCGCTGGTCGCTCCATGCTGTTCTTCTGGACATGGCGGTCTGATCGTTTCTTCAAAGCAGTCAATTGATCATATGAAGCTGTCGGCAGATCTTCAGGCGTTGCAAAAGCGGATCGAGTACCGTTTTGAGCAGGGCGAACTTCTGACTGAAGCTGTGACCCATTCCTCTATGTCCTCACCATCACGTGGGGACAACCAACGTCTTGAATTCCTCGGGGATCGTGTCCTTGGTTTGGTTATGGCTGAAGCGCTTCTTGGCGCAGATGTGAAAGCCTCCGAAGGTCAGCTTGCGCCGCGCTACAACGCACTTGTGCGCAAGGAAACTTGTGCAGATGTGGCGCGTGAGATTGGGCTTGGCGATGTGCTTCGTTTGGGTCGTTCAGAAATGAAAAGCGGTGGGCGTCGTAAGTTGGCGTTGCTCGGTGATGGCATGGAGGCGCTGATCGCAGCGGTCTATGTTGATGGCGGCTTCGATGCAGCCCAAGCTTTGATCCTGCGGCTTTGGGGCAAGCGGATCACAAGCGTTGAAGCGGATGCGCGCGACCCGAAAACCAGTTTGCAAGAATGGGCGCAGTCGCGTGGGTTCGCGCCGCCGGCCTATGTGGAAACGGCTCGGTCCGGACCGGATCACGCCCCACATTTTACAATCGAAGCGCGGCTTGAAAATGGCGAGATCGCAAGCGCTGAAGCCGGATCAAAGCGGCTCGCGGAACAAGCAGCGGCAAAGTCCCTGCTGGCAAGGATGATGGCAGATGACTGATACGCAAACTCGTGCGGGTTTTGTTGCGCTGATCGGGGAACCGAACGCAGGCAAATCTACGCTCACGAACCGCATGGTTGGCGCGAAAGTGTCTATTGTGACCCACAAGGTTCAGACCACCCGCGCGCGCATTCGTGGCGTCGCACTTGAAGGGGCATCGCAACTCGTGTTCGTGGACACGCCCGGTTTGTTCAAACCCACACGTCGCCTAGACCGTGCCATGGTCGCGGCCGCTTGGGGCGGAGCCGCCGATGCAGATGTTGTTGTCCTGATGATCGAAGCGAACCGAGGCATAACCGAAGGCGTCGAACGCATTCTGGAAGGGCTGCAAGACTTTGGCGAAAGCCGCAAGATTGCATTGGCGATTAACAAGATTGACCGGATCAAGTCCGAAGCGTTGCTCGAATTGTCTGAAAAGATGAACGAAGCCTATCCCTTCGTGTCGACCTTTATGATCTCAGCTGAGCGCGGTCACGGCGTTGACGCGCTGAAAGAATGGCTTGCAGGCGAAGTGCCTGAGGGGCCGTGGCTATACCCTGAGGATCAAATTGCTGATCTGCCGCTACGGATGATCGCGGCCGAAATGACGCGTGAAAAGTTGACACTGCGTTTGCATCAGGAATTACCTTACCAACTGACGGTCGAAACCGAGGCCTGGGAAGAGCGCAAGGACGGCTCGTGCAAGATTGATCAGCTGATTTACGTCATGCGCGATGGCCACAAAGGGATCGTCCTTGGCAACAAAGGCGAGACTATCAAAGCTGTCGGCAAAGCCGCACGCGAGGAATTGGTCGAGTTTTTGGGCCGCAAAGTGCATCTTTTCTTGCAGGTCAAAGTCCGCCCGAACTGGCTGGAAGAAAGCGAACGCTACGACGAAATGGGCCTGAACTTCAAAGATGGGAACTCATGACCCGCCTCACCACGCGGTTTTGGGTGGATGCATATCTGACCCGCCTGCGGGTGAATGATATTGCGGCTTTTGTTGTGGCACACGGCGATGATACTGCTGGCGCAGTTCTAGTGAAGTCGGCCACGTTGGACGGCAAAGCACAGCTTTTCCAGCGTAGCTATGACCTTCTGGAAGACACCCGTGTTTGGGCAGTCTTGAGTGAGGGGGATGAGCGGGATGTAGACGCTTCAATCGCTAAGCAACGCCAGTTTGATAGCGATGTTTGGGTGATCGAGGTTGAGGATGGTCAAGGCCGCACGTTGCTTGGTGAGCAGGGGCTACAATAGATGGAATGGCGCGATCAGGGAATTCTGCTCTCTGTGCGCCGTCACGGTGAAACCAGCGCGATTATTGATGTGTTTACGGTGGAACATGGCCGGCATTCAGGAATTGTGCGAGGTGGCACGTCACGCAAGATTGCCCCGATTTTGCAACCCGGTGCGCAACTTGATGTCAGCTGGCGCGCGCGGCTTGAAGACCACCTTGGCAGCTACACGGTGGAGCCTTTGCGCTCTCGTGCAGCGGCGGCGCTTGGGGATCGGTTGTCACTTGCAGGTTTGAACGCTGTGACCGCGTTACTTGCGTTTGCATTGCCTGAGCGCGAAGCCAATCCAAAGCTCTACAAACAAAGTGAACAATTGCTCGATTTACTTGGACAACATGATGTCTGGCCACTGGCGTATTTGCGGTTTGAAATTGCTTTGCTAGAGGCGACTGGCATGGGTCTGGATCTTAGGGCGTGTGCGGTTACGGGAACCAATGAAAACCTCATTTACATTTCCCCCCGTACCGGGCGTGCCGTGAGTGAGCAGGTGGCAGGGCCTTGGGTGAACAAGCTGCTTGCGTTGCCACCAATCCTGAAAGGCGAGGGGACAGGCAGCGACGCAGAAATTGAGCAAGCGCTCAGAACAACGGGTTTTTTCCTGAGCGAAAAACTTGCTCCAACCCTTGGAAATCGCCCACTGCCAGAGGCGCGAGGGCGTTATGTTGATCTGTTCTCGCGTCAGATTACTTCCACTTAAACACCATCGTCGCGCCATCGTCGTTTGACAGGATCAAAGTCTCATTTCCGACTTCAGACAAGGTCATCGCGCTCAGCGCTTTGAAAAATGCGTTTTCGCCTGCCAAATCAGGACAGGCCATTTTTGTAGCCATTGTCGGACCAACTTCAAACCAAGGGTAGGGCGCTTTCTGCTTCACTGAATAACGATTGCAAGGAGCTTGTCCTTTGATCCAGCCTGCGTTGTCAAATTCCATGGTTGCGCGTGCAGTAAACGCTTTTCCGTCTATTTCTGTCAAAACCCAAACTTTGTCGGATGCCCCATATTTAGCAAGGCTTTCATCGCCAGCACAGGCTGTTCCAAGCAAGAGCGCAAAGGCGGCAATTAGACGTATCATGCAACGCTCGCTCGGATCGCGCGAATGTTTTCGCCGTATGGTGCTGGATTGCTCACTGAGCCGCCTTTGAACACAGCTGAGCCTGCCACAAGCACATCAGCACCCGCGTCCACGCAGAGCTTCGCTGTGTCGCGCGTCACACCACCGTCAATTTCGATATGAACGGGGCGGTCCCCGATCATCGCACGCAGCTCAGCGATTTTTGGTGCAAGCGGAATGAACTTTTGGCCACCAAAACCCGGGTTCACGGTCATTACACAGACCAAGTCGCAGATGTCCAAAAGATGCTCAACCGCACTTGCGGGTGTCCCCGGGTTCAATGCAACGCCTGCTTTAGCACCAGCGCCACGAATAGCTTGCAAGGTGCGGTGAATATGCGGGCCTGCCTCCACATGGGCCGTGATAAAATCTGCACCGGCCTGCGCAAACCCATCGATGTAGGCATCGACAGGTGAAATCATCAGATGCACGTCCATGACCGTTTTGATGTGTGGTCGGATCGCTGCACATGTCGTCGCACCAAAGCTGAGGTTTGGAACGAAGTGTCCATCCATCACGTCAACGTGGATCCAATCCGCGCCTTGTGCTTCCACGGCCTCTATTTCCGCGCCGAAATTGGCAAAGTCAGCAGAAAGGATGGAAGGTGCAATTTTTACGGAGCGATCAAAGGACATTGGGCAGTTTCCTGAGCAGGTTTCGATTTGAGCCCCTCATAGCGCGCCCCGCCCCCCCGCGATAGGGGGTTTTCCTCATACGGTGATGCAGACTACGATTACTCATTACAATTTTCTTTATTGAGATCTCTTATGCGTATTTTGCTTTTCTTACTTTTCCTCACGCTGCCCTTTTCACTTTTTGCTTAAAGCGAAAATCAACCTGATGGGGCCATCGCTGTCGAAGATAGCGCGTCTCAAGACGCGGCGATCGCTGTGCGAATTCGGGATATCTTGTCTGAACTTGATGGGTATGAAGATGTAACGGTCACAGTCACCTCTGGCATTGTTACGATGCGGGGCACGACGCTCGACAGCGAAAAAATTGCGTGATTGAATGAGTTAGCGGGTCGTGTCCAAGGGGTGGTTGCGATTGAAAATAGCGTGACCGAGACGACCGATGTTGTTAAGCGCCTCAACCCCGCAGTAGAACGTTTCCGCGCACGCATGGCACAAGTGATCGCGTTCGTGCCTTTGGCCTCAGTTGCGCTTTTGGCATTCATTACTGTCGTTTTTGTTGGGTTTTTCATCGCTCGTATGCGCCAACCTTGGAATAGGCTCGCCCCGAATGCTTTCATTGCAGACATCTATCGTCAAATCCTGCGACTTGGATTTATGGTCGGTGGCTTGGTCGTCGCGTTGGATATCATGGGCGCGACGGCGCTGCTTTCGACTATTTTGGGGGCTGCCGGTATCATCGGTCTCGCCATCGGTTTTGCGGTGAAAGATACAGTTGAGAATTTCATCGCTTCTATCATGCTCTCCATCCGTCAACCGTTTCGTCCCAATGACACAATCGAAATTGGTGGGGACACAGGCAAAGTCATTCGCCTGACCTCGCGCGCGACGATCTTACTGAGCTTTGATGGCAACCACATTCGCATTCCGAATGCGACCGTCTTCAAAAGCCGTATCGTGAACTTTTCGCGTAATGATGAGCGCCGTTTCAAATTCTCGCTTGGCCTCGCGCCTGAAACGGATTTCGTCGATGCGCAGCGGATCGCCTTGGAAAAGCTGTAAGAACTGCCATTCGTTTTGGGAACACCTGCGCCTGCGGTTTGGATCGATGAGATTGGTGACAGCACAATTTCGATCACCTGCACGGGTTGGATTGAGCAACATAAGTCCTCCTTGGTTGCTGCGCGCGGTGAATCGATTCGCCTTGTTAAGCTCGCGTTGGAAAAAGCGGATGTGCAGATGCCCGAACCGACCTACCGCTTGCTTTTACCGTCTTTGGCAAAGCTGGCCTCTGCCGAAGAAAGTGTGACCGATGGAATGTACAAAGAGCTCGCGCGGGACACGGATATTCGTGAGGAAAGCCAAGTGTCTATGGATGTTGATGCCGTCACAGACGCGGCGCTTGAGCAAATTGTTGATGCAGAGCGCAAAGAGACGGAAGACGGTGATCTGCTGCGTCGTGAAGCGCCTGAAGAATAAGCGCATATTTTTGTAAATAGGCACTTGATCGTCGTGCGCGCGCGGCTTAGATACCGACGCACGTTGGGATGTAGCCAAGTGGTAAGGCAACTGTTTTTGGTACAGTGTACCGTAGGTTCGAATCCTACCATCCCAGCCAGCACCTTCCTCTGACATATCAGATGCGAGACTGATGTCAGATAATTTCGTGTTATCCGTGGGTTACGCCGTTGGGTTTGTAATGCAGACTGGTACATGGCCGAGAACTAGGGGCCCATCTGCCATCGGTCTGAAGTGGCTGTTTTGGCGGTACGAGGTTGTGTTGATTGTGCTTTACAGAGTCGCGATTAGCGTGCGTTGCTCTGTCCAGCTTACTGGCAAGCTGTGATGCTTGCACCAATCAGAAGTTAAGCCAAGCGGCTGCGTGCCTTCGAGGACATCTCGGATGATGTCAGGTGCGAGGAACGCGAGTTCGATTATTTGTTGGATGCGTCGCTTTGAGGTTTGATCATTTGCTGCGATTTGTGAGAACGTCTTGCCTGCCTTGATCTGTTGGAACCAGTGATGGGCTTTGGCGATATTTTTGATCAAAGTCTCATCGCGAGCGCTTGGAGCATCTGCAAAGATCAGTTTGGTTTCCACTCCGCGTTTACGGATTTGGAAGGAAGCTTTGAGGGCGAGTAGGTTTTGGATTTGGTCGTCCAAATGGCAATCTAACAACTTGGAAATTTGTTCGTGGTCTAAGCAAATACTCAGTTCGCCAACCTTCAAATCGATGCGGTTAATAATGTCAAGCCACGAAGTCGGTCTGTCGCCGATGCTATCAATCTTAGACTTGGCATCTGCAATCTCTGCGGCTGTTGCATCTGGAAAGAGCGATCCAATGAATGACGGAGCTTTTAGATGCTTGGCGATCACATGGGCGACCTTGCTCTCCAGTTCGGCAGCAGGCAATCGCCAACCATCCTTGTTCTTTGCACCGCTGTTTTTGATCAACCGATGCGAGACGTAGTAGCGAAGCCGAGTGCCAGCTTTCGTCTTGCTGTGCGATGGTGTCAGCCGATCCCCCGTCTCATCATAGATCTTACCGCAGAGCAGTGAGCTTTGCTTTGCGGTCTTGCGAGCCCTGTTTTTGCTCGCACCGTCCTGCAGCATTGTTTGAATGCGATCCCAACGCTCTGGTGTGATGATCGCTTCATGCTGTCCTTCGTGTACAAGCGTCTTGTGCTTGATCCGACCAGCATAGAGAGGGTTGGTGAGGATCTGATGGATATGATCGCGATCGAAGGGAACGCCGCCTGTGCGTTTGCCTGACGCTTTGCATCGTTGCTTGCTGCGCAGCCCGAGTTCATCAGCAGCTGCCTTCACGCCTCGTACAGTTCCATGCTATTGATACAGATCATAAAGCCTGCGCACCTTCGTCGCTTCAGCGTTCGACCGTCCGCGTCATACCCAAGCGGCACCAGCCCACCCATCCAGAGGCCTCGCCGCTTAGAGGCTGCGATCTTGTCCCTAATACGTTCAGCGGTTACCTCCCGCTCGAATTGTGCGAACGACAGCAACATGTTCAGCGTCAGACCTCCCATGCTTGTAGCGGTGTTGAAGGATTGGGTGACAGAGACAAAAGACGCCTTCGCTTCATCAAGCGTATCCACGATCTTGGAGAAGTCAGCCAAGGACCGCGTAAGGCGATCAATCTTATAGACGACGATCTGATCAACACGCCCATCTGCGATGTCTTGCAGTAGCTGACGCAGGGCAGGGCGCTCTAGCGAGCCACCAGACAAGCCGCCATCGTCATAGTGTTCCGGCAGCAGGACCCAACCTTCGTGCTTCTGGCTAGCGATATATGCGGCGCAGGCTTCGCGCTGCGCGTCTAGCGAGTTGAATTCCTGCTCCAATCCATCCTCAGAGGACTTGCGGGTGTAGATGGCGCAGCGCAGCTTTTTCATGATGTAGGCCCTGTTGCTTTTGTAAGCCCAAAGAAGCGCGGCCCAGACCATGTGGCCCCTGTGATGTGCCTTGCAATGGCAGATAGTGATCGCCACGTTTTGCCGTCCATCTCAAATCCGCCTTCGACAACATGCACCTGATAGGTACGCCCGTTCCACTCACGCACGAGATGCGCGCCAGTGGCCAGGCTTGGTGCAATCGCTGACTTAGGCTCATCGCCCGTTGCGATCTGCTGCAAGGCCCGCCGAGTAGCCGCTGGAAGCCCACCGCTCTTCTTGCACTGCGTTTGAAACCCCGCCGCGCGCTGCATGAAGCTAACCGACAAATAGGGCGGAGGAGGGGTCCCAAATACCGCAGCCCAATCGCTCAAAGCTGCCGGCCGCTCTGGATTTGGATCATGCCCCATGGGACGCCTCCGACACAGCAGCAAGTTCCGAATGAATGCGATACTTGGCCAACCCACCACCTGAGGACTTGCTACCGATGATGGTAAATCCGACTTTGCGAAGCCCGCTCATCGCTGCGCGTGTCGTATGATGCTGCCAGCCCAGCTTGTCGCTCAAGGTCGCGATATCGCCGCCAGCCTTGGTCCCCAATAGCTTGATCAATTGCGCTTTCTTCGTCGTGCGCGGTTTTGTTGAAATCGTCATGTTCGTCTCCTAAGATGATCAGCGGAAATATCCCGCTGCTACTGAGCAGAGCCCAGCCTTGCTGAGCGGCGCGCGAATAGGTGCCGCGCGCAGGAACAGTACCGCTCGGAAGTGCGTAACAGTCCAGTCGAAAAGTTGAGAGATCCTACACAGATGGCGGAAACCGGTCATTCACGCGGTTTGCTCCGAGGTCGGCTATGCGGGACAAAGCGGACGTGTGCATCCGCATCTATTGCTGATGCAGCATTTGCTCGCGTGCGCAGCATCAAATTTTCAGCAGCACAGCGATTTTCACCAGATCGGCCATTCAAACGGACCAATTCGGGTGGAATCCAAACTGCTCTTTCGCTGCACCTTGCATGGACTCACCTGTCGCGGGACAAACTGGACTCGTGCAGGTGCGGCTAGTGCTAATGCAACATCCCATCGCACCGGCAACAAAATTACCAGCGCCGCACAATGAGAAATTCAAAACGGACATCTAAAGGCTTAGAAAGTTGGTGTCCGCCAATTCCTTAACGTGGCTCGTAACATCAAAGCAGCCTTTGGAAGCCTCTCGGTCGCTGTGGACGCGGCTCAAACCAATTAAGGGGGGGGTGCTCGTCATCTTTGGTTCGCTAGATTGGCAATCAATTAAATCTATCAAAGAGCCAAGGATGATCAGAAGCCAGATCACACTCAAACAGCTGGAAGCATTTGCTTTTGTCGTCGACACAGGCACATTTCGCGCAGCCGCGGCGGCGCTCGGGACCACGCAACCCAATATTTCTGTGCGCATAACAGCGCTTGCATCCGCGTTGGATGAGACCTTGTTGATGCGCGACGCCGGTTCTGTTCGCCTCACTGCAAAAGGCGAAAGTTTACTCATTAAGACGCGTGAGGTTCTTTGGGCTGCTGAAGCCCTTATTGAGGAAGCTGGTCGTCGAGAGTTGATCGAGGAAACGCTTAGATTGGGTGTGACGGAACTCGTGGCTTGCACGTGGTTGCAGGGCTTCTTGAGAAGCATGAAAGAGGCTTACCCCAATGTGCGCATCCAGCTAGAAGTTGATCTTTCGACAGCGATTGATCGGCGATTGATGGAAGGGCAGCTCGATCTGGCGCTTCAAACAGGGCCATTCAAATCAAAGACCTTCGCCAGCGATCCTTTAGATCAAGAGGCCTACTGCTGGGTCGCGAATTCAAACTTGATCCAGCACGTAAGTTCCAAACCATCCCTGCCGGAGCTTTTTGAACTTGTCATCGTGACCGATCTACTTGGGTCTAACGGCGCTGCGATGAAGGTTATCGGCAATGCCGAACGACAAGAAACGGGGCGTTGGAAGAATAACAGAGCCGAGAGTTCACACTTGTCTTTTTGTCGATGAGAACGGGCAATGCTTCGCTTCCGCCGAATGCGAACTTTGCAGAAAAAGCGGTCATTCGTTGCGTTGTGCGTCAATGTCCGCAGACGGCTGAATTTCAGGTCCATCCTAAAACGAGGAACTGCCTCACAGCGCGATCGGAAACAAGTCTGCGATCACGCTCGTAAAATCAGACGGTGTACCAGCTCATCAATCTGACGAAAGCCGGAAATATCTAGACCCAGGTGGTCCAAGGTTGGGGGCAGCTGCACATCGTCAGCCTCTTCGAAGTCATTGGTACGTTAAGCAACTTTCAAAATGTTACCAATGCACTTTTGGTATGTTCAAATCTGAGCTCATTAAAAAGGGGCCCATCAGGGCCCCTAGTTTTCGCATCAGAATTGGAAAAGTGTTATACTTTACCCTTCCAAGGCACGAGCCAAGTTTCCAGCGCGCGTACACCTACGTCGATCAAGAAGCCGATGATGCCGATCAGAATGATACCTACCAAAACGATATCAGTGAGTTGGAACTTGGAAGCAACAACAATCATCTTGCCAAGACCAACTTCCGCCGCGACGAGTTCCGCCGCAACAACTGTGCCCCAGCAAACGCCCATTGCAACCCGCGCTCCTGTGAAGATCTCG
>Ga0209654_1001889_pt1 | contig 15438 bp, 15 predicted proteins | sample SaaInl1SG_22_DNA_FD_184646 | JGI IMG/M metagenome (GOLD analysis project Ga0209654, IMG submission 184646) | Marine microbial communities from expanding oxygen minimum zones in the Saanich Inlet - ESP_161SG_22_DNA (SPAdes) (version 2) | ecosystem: Environmental > Aquatic > Marine > Intertidal... | reverse complement strand
TTCCAACCGCGTTACGCAGTGTGGTGACTGTTAGCTGCTCGATACCGACAACAAAGTTGTTGATCTCGTAGGTTGCCGCCATTGGATCGGTGACCTGGTAGTAAATGACAGTGTCGATAGACACAACCAGGTTGTCTTCGGTGATAACCGACTGAGGTTGGAAATCAACCACCTGTTCACGCAGATCGACGGTTCTGCGAATGACATCAATGAATGGAAACACCAGGTTCACTCCAGCATTCAGGACTTTGTGGAAGCGACCAAGTCGCTCAACTACACCGGCTGTTGCCTGCGGGATGATTCTGATGGAGCGAATTAGCAGCAGTGCGACAACGATTAGCACTGCGGCAGTAAGCAAGCTGCCAGCATCAAAGTCGTTTAGAAAATCGAACATTTATCTCAACTCACAATCAGGGTCGCGCCAGCGATTTTTTCGATGACTACTTCACTACCAACAGCCTTTGTGCCGCTACTAGTCCTTGCGCTCCAGGTTTCACCCCGGATCTTCACATAACCGTTTACCTGAGTAACCTCTTGGGTTACCAAAGCTGGCTTTCCAACTAGGGCATTGGCGTTAGTCATTGTTTCTGGTTTATCGCCTTGCCACTTAGTTATCAGCGGCCTGACAAAAGCCAACGCAACCACAGCCGCTACTAAGAAGCCAAGCGCCTGGACCCAAAGGTCTAGACCCAGCAGCGATAGCACGAGTGGCACGAGTGCTGCGGTCGCCAGCGCGGCAAAGTAGAGCCCGTAGGTGAGAAGTTCAACTACGACTAAAGCACCAATTACAGCTAGCCAAACAAAAGTCATTTGTTCTCCTTGTATGAATTCAGCCTAACCGAAGACAGTGACTTGTTTGCTGGGAGTTGATTCAGGAGTAGTCTAAAAAACTGGGGTTTGCAAATGGCTCCTGGAAAGCTGAGCACTTGCTATGAAGGTTCAAGGAAAAGTAATAGTTGTTACTGGCGCCGGCTCGGGGATGGGTCGAGAACTAACCCTGGAACTTATAAGACGCAAGGCAAAAGTCGCTGCAGTGGACTTCAGAAAAGACACCCTGGAGGAAACCAAGAACCTTGCCGTAGCACTCGGTGGCACAATCCAAACTTTTGAACTGGATGTAACGGATGAAAAGGGCGTCGCAGCTCTGCCGGCAGCTGTCAAAAAAGCTCTTGGAGATGCAGACGGGCTAATCAATAACGCTGGCATCATTCAGCCTTTCGTGCTGGTGAACGACCTGACGGCCGATCAAATCAAGCACGTCATGGAAGTGAACTTTGATGGCCCGGTTGGGCTCATAAAGGCTTTTCTTCCTGGATTACTCAAACGTCCAGAAGGTCACATCCTGAACGTCTCTTCAATGGGTGCCTATGCACCAGTTCCCGGTCAAAGCATCTACGGCGCCTCTAAAGCCGCTATCAAGCTCCTGTCTGAGGGACTTAGGTCTGAGCTCGCCCCAACCAGGGTAGGTGTGTCAGTAGTTTTCCCTGGAGCAATCGCGACAAACATTGCTGAAAACTCCGGCATGGTTGTTCCAGCAGATGCTGCCGAGAATTCCGACCGCAAAACCACCCCTGCAGATGTTGCCGCCAAAAAGATGGTTGATGCCGTCGAGAGCAACAAACCAAGAATCACCATCGGCTCAGATGCGACCCTCATGGACAGGCTCTCCAGGCTAAACCCGGTGTTTGCCGCAAAGCTGATCTACAAGCAGATGGCTGATCTGCTTTCAAAATAAAAACCACCCTGATTCATTCAGAGCGGTCTTTAGTTTTGTTACCTTCCAGAACTAAAACTCTCCAGCGTTCCACCGGCTGCTGCTGCAGCTTCAAATGCTGGTAGGTGGCTGGTCAGAGATGCCCCTCGAAGGTTATTCAGACCTTTGTGAGCTGAGTATCATCCGTCATGCTCAATAGGTAATTGTAAAGCTCGATGTTCAGAATCTCACCTTCAGCCCATGCAACTGCCGCGGTCTCCAGATCCGCAGGTGCGGTGATTTCACCGAGATATGGGTTTATCAGAACTTCAACACCAAGACGCCCAAGCTGCCTGATGGGTGAATCGGCAAGGCGAATCTCCTTGTCTGTCATGTTCAGTGACTCGGCTGTGGTTGCCGTGTCTTCTGACGCTTCCGCTTCCATACCACTCGAATCATCACTGGATTCAGTTTCAGTCTCTGAAGTTCCTAATTGAGCTTCGGCCGAGACCTGTGGTGCAGGAGCGGCGGTTTCGTGTTTACAGTTTTATTTCCTGCGCTTGCTCCAAACATCGAAAGCAACGGCGAGAAGTAGAACTAGACCCTTGATGGTCATTTGAATATCAATTCCCACGGAATTCAGGTTCATTCCGTTCGCCAAAACTCCCTGAATCAGTCCACCGATCATTGAGCCTGTGACGGTTCCAATTCCACCCTGAACAGCAGCACCACCAATGAACACAGAAGAGATGGCATCTAGTTCGAATCCGTCACCGGCCTTTGGAACCGCGGAGTTCATGCGCGCTGAGATCAGCACACCCGACAGCGCTGCTAGGCCTCCCATGTTGACGAAAATGAAGAAGTTCACCATTCGAACGTTGATTCCCGACAGTAAAGCCGCATTCAGGTTTCCACCGATTGCATAGATGTAGCGACCAAACGGTGTTCGCTGCATGACAATCGTGTAGATCACCACTAGGACGACAAGGACAATCAAAGTGATGGGGATACCGTTGGCCTGTGACAACTGGAAACCTACGTAGGCAACCATCAAGCTCAGAACGACATTCTTGATGTAGAACCAAACTCTTGGCTCAACAACCTGACCATATTTTATTTTTCCACTGCGACTTCTAAGCGATACAAACCACATAGCAATTAGTGCAGCTCCGGTGATCACCAGTGCCGAAAAGTTATACGTCGGTGACATGCCCACCAGTGAATTCAACGATTGTTCTTTGTCTAAGAATCCATTACCTATGGCCCGGAATTCGTCCGGAAAGGGTCCGATGTTTGTGTTCTGAAGGGTTAGGAGCGCCATTCCCCTAAACAGCAGCATTCCAGCCAATGTCACGATAAACGCTGGAACTCCTACGTAGGCAACCCAAAATCCCTGCCAAACCCCGACTAGACAGCCAACCAGAATTGCTCCGATGATGCCAGCCCACCAGGGAAGAGCTGGTAACCAGTCCCAGCCGTCTTGCTCAAGTGGTCTAACCACCAAGATTCCAGCCACGCCACCAATGAATGCCGCAACGGATCCGACAGAAAGGTCGATGTGCCCAGCGATGATGACCATGACCATGCCGATTGCCAACACCAGGATGTATCCGTTTTGGACCACGAGGTTTGAGAAGTTTGTGGGAGTGATTGAAGCAGCGTTTGGTGTTGTGCTTGCGAAAAAGACCACTAGCCCAACCAAGGCAAGGAAAATTCCATTTTGTCGCAGGTTCACACCTTGGAGGCGACCTTTGACAGAGGCCATTACCCCTTTCAGGGGTGCCGTGATTGATGACATTAGTTTTTACCCTTCTCAGTAGTCATGTATTTCATAAGCAGTTCTGGGCTGGCATCTTTGCGCTCAACCTCTCCGGTTATCCGTCCCTCTGCAATTGCATAAATTCGGTCACAAATGCCAATTAGCTCTGGCAGTTCGGAAGAGATAACAATTACGCCTTTGCCTTCAGCAGCCAATCTCTGGATGATCAAATAGATCTCATATTTTGCTCCCACGTCAATACCGCGGGTTGGCTCATCGAGAATCAGGACATCGGGGTTGACATTAATCCACTTGGAAAGAACCACCTTTTGTTGGTTCCCACCTGAAAGCTGTCCAACCACCGAAAGCACGCTCGGTGCCTTGATGTTCATAGACTCTCGGTACTCGCTTGCCTTCTGGAACTCCTTGTTCCCATCCACCAACCCAAGACGGACAAAAGACTTCAGCGATGCCAGGGAGATGTTGCGTTTCACGTCTTCAATTAGGTTGAGGCCATAGCGCTTACGGTCCTCGGTCGCGTAAGCAATGCCCTGCTTGATCGCTGAGGCAATTGTTTTTACCTTGATCTCTTGGCCGTTCTTGTAGACCCGACCGCTGATGTTGGTTCCGTAAGACTGGCCAAATAGGCTTCTTGCAAACTCAGTCCGTCCAGCACCCATGATGCCTGCAAGGCCGACAATCTCACCGCGGTTTACTTTCATTGAGATGTCGTCAACCACTAGGCGACTCACATCAAGCGGGTGATAAGCCGTCCAATTTTCGACTCGCAAAATCTCCTCGCCGATCTCTGCATTGCGGGTAGGGTAACGGCTGGCCATGTCTCTGCCGACCATCCCCTTGATTATCCGCTCCTGAGATACTGAATCCTTCTTCATTCGAAGTGACTCGATGGTCTGGCCATCTCTGATAATGGTGGTGGTGTCGGCAATGGCTTCAATTTCATTCAATTTGTGGCTAATGATGATTGAGGTTATGCCCTGCTCTTTAAGGTGCCTCAGAAGATCAAGTAGATGAGCTGAGTCCTCGTCGTTTAGGGCCGCAGTAGGCTCATCCAAAATCAAAAGCTTTACCCTTTTGGAAAGTGCTTTGGCAATTTCAACGAGTTGCTGTTTTCCAACACCAATGTCCTTGATGGCAGTGTTTGGATCCTCGGACAACCCAACCCGGGCTATTAGCGATGCTGCTTCTTGGTTTGTCTTATTCCAGTCAATCAGACCAAAAGTTTTTATCTCATTCCCAAGGAAAATGTTCTCGGCGATAGAAAGGTGCGGCGAAAGTGCAAGCTCCTGGTGAATGATGACGATTCCCTCTGCCTCGGAATCGCGAATTGTAGAGAACTTCTTGACCTCGTCCTCGTAAACGATGTCTCCAGAGTAGGAACCAAATGGGTAGACACCCGAAAGCACCTTCATAAGTGTGGACTTACCAGCGCCGTTTTCGCCGCAAATGGCGTGTATCTCGCCTCGCTCAACAGTGAGGGTGACGTCATCCAAGGCCTTGACGCCCGGAAAAGTTTTAGTGATGTTGCGCATCTCAAGAATCGAGTTAGACACGTGCGCTCCTTTGCAGCCTGTCGCAATAAAGATTAGCTGGGAAACCTGCCCTCGAAATGACTCTCGAGGGCAGGTAACCGGTTAGCAATTAGCCTAGGTCGGCTGCTGCAATGTAGCCAGAGTCAACTAGAAGCTCTTCGTAGTTGTCAACGGTCACGATGTACGGGGTCAATAGGAATGAAGGAACTACCTTCACACCATTGTCGTATGTTGATGTGTCGTTGGTCTCTGGGGTTTCGCCATTCAGGATGGCGATAGCCATTCCTGCAGCAACGCCAGCTAGCTCACGTGTGTCCTTGAAGATGGTGGAGTACTGCTCACCAGCAATCATTGACTTCACAGAAAGCACTTCAGCGTCCTGTCCTGAGATGGTTGGCATTGTTGCGTAACCAGCGTCGGTTAGAGCAGCAATGATTCCACGGCTGAGGCCGTCGTATGGAGATAGAACTCCATCAACTGTTACACCAGCGTAGTTTCCAACCAAAAGGTCTTCCATGCGCTTCTGAGCTACGGCGCCATCCCAACGAAGGGTTGCAGCCTGCTCGATGTCGGTCTGACCTGACTTCACGACTAGCACTCCAGAGTCGATTAGCGGCTGAAGCACGCTCATCGCACCATTGAAGAAGAAGAACGCGTTGTTGTCATCCAGTGATCCTGCAAACAGCTCAATGTTTAGTGGGCCTGCAGCGTTTGGACCATCAGCTGAGGTTGAGTCCTCAGATGCGTAAACACCCATTCCAACTAGAAGTGATGTTGCCTGCTGAACGCCGACCTTGAAGTTGTCGAAGGTTGCGTAGTAGTCAACGTTTTCGCTTCCAACAATTAGGCGGTCGTAAGCGATAACTGGAACACCTGCATCAGCTGCTGCCTGAAGAACGTCAGTGAGCTGAGTTCCATCGATTGCAGCGATGATAAGTGCCTTTGCACCCTTGGTGAGCATGCCCTCAAGCTGTGCTACCTGGGTTGGGATGTCGTCCTCTGCAAACTGAAGGTCAACATCGAAGCCAGCGGCTTCCATGGCGGCCTTCACGTTTTCACCATCTGAGATCCAGCGAGTTGAAGACTGGGTTGGCATTGAAACACCAATTAGTCCGGTTTCAACAACTGTGTCTGTTCCGGTTGTTGCGGTTGCTTCAGTCTCAGCGGTAGTTGCACAACCGCTCAGGACCAACGCAGCTGCGGCAACAGTTGCAGTTATTCCGAATAGTTTCTTGAACAAATCTGTTCCTTTCAATTTCGGCTGGACCCCCCGAATGATTTGGGATCTGTTGCGTGTCCATCTCGCACAGATTGCTACTCGCGAACACCTCTGAATTTCTTCAAAAATGTCAGCGTTTTTGAGGAAGATGGGGCTAGCCGTAATCAATTTGTTACCGCTAACATTTCCTACAAATCTATGTTTACACCACAAATCAAACCGATTGCCATATTTTTTGAATTACGAGTTATCGTTTTGATTACGAATCCATCACGGAGTGGCCATTGTCTTTTTGAGACTTCGTTAGTTAATTGCCTCAACCGCAGTTGAAATCACTGGGAGCCCAGCTTTGTAGTCTGATAAAAATCTCTTATAGCCTTCGATCTGGACTGAATCTGCCTGCACTAGATCCCCTTCAATCCCATCGAAAACCTGTTGAGCAAGAAAATTGCTCAGGCTGGTTTCATCAGAGGTGCAAAAGGCAGCCAAGAGTGCCATGCCCCAAGGTCCCCCCTCGGCAGCTCCAGCAGACACAGCTACTGGTGCTGAAATTGCCGCGGACAAGACCCTTTGTGCAGCACCCGCAGTTCGGAAAATTCCACCGTGAGCTGACATTTTGGAAATAGTAACGTCTTCATCGCGAAGCACTTCCATCCCGAGACTCAGGGTTCCAAAAACCCCATAGAGCTGAGAAAGCATGAAATTTGCGAGGCTGAAATCACTGTCTGCTTTTCTGACAAACACTGGACGACCCTCGGAGATACCTGTTATCGGCTCACCTGCAAGGTAATTATAAGAAATCAACCCGCCGGCATTTGGTTGACCAGTGAGCGCTTCTTTGAAGAGCAATTCATAAACTTCATCGGGGCTAAGAGAAGCGCCTGAAATCTCGCAGAACCGAGAGAACATTCTGACCCAAGCGGCCAGTTCGCTGGCACCGTTATTGCAGTGCACCATTGCAACTGGGTCGCCGACCGGGGTGGTGACTACGTCTAACTCATGGTGAACTTCAGAGAGCTCCTTGTCGAGCACCACCATCGCGAAAATGCTTGTGCCGGCACTCACATTTCCAGTGGTTGGCGCAACCGCGTTGGTGGCGACCATGCCAGAACCGGCATCTCCCTCAGGTGGACACATGGCGATTCCAGGTTTCAAAGAACCAGACGGGTCCAGCAGCAATGCACCTTGATCGGTGAGCGATCCGGCCTGAGAGCCTGCGAGCAATACTCTAGGCATCAGTTCCGCAAGGGGTTTTGCAAGAGCTGACGAAGTTTTCAAACCGTCAAATGCCCTCAGCATTTCTTGGTTGTATGACTTCGTCGCTGTTTGAATTGGAAACATCCCCGAACCATCGCCAATGCCGATCACCTTTTCACCGCTTAGCTTCCAGTGAACATAGCCTGCCAAAGTGGTAACAAAGTCGATCTTTGAGACGTGCCCAGCACCATCGAGGATCGCCTGTTGGAGGTGAGCGATGGACCAACGCAATGGAATATTCACTTCAAAAAGATTCGTTAGCTCGGCAGCGGCTTGAGAGGTAGTGGTATTTCGCCACGTTCTGAAGGGCGCCAACAACTCACCATTTTTGTCAAAAGCGAGATAGCCGTGCATCATTGCCGAAACCCCAATTGCGTTGAGGTTTTGGATTCTTGTTCCGTAAAGCTTTTCGACGCTTTCCTGGAGATCTTGGATTGTAGCTTGAACGCCACTCCAAACCGCGTCCAATGAATAGGTCCAGTAACCATCCACAAGCTGATTTTCCCATTCATGAGAGCCAGTGGCCAATATCTGATTGGGGTTCTCGCCGATTAGGCAGGCCTTTATTCTGGTCGACCCAAGTTCAATTCCGAGAGTTGCGCCGCCCATGTCGATTAGCTGAGTTATTGCTTGAGTCATCGCCTTGCATCTCCACTCTGGCCGTAGACATTTTGATATCTGAGGTAGAGAGAGTCAATCGCTGTCTGTTCCAGCGGGACCAACTCGCCTCCCTGTCTTGCGATCTCAACGGCCATGGCAGAATCCTCACACATCACCGCAGCCTTGACTGCATCCCTGGGGTTGATACCGATAGTGAATGGACCATGGTTTCTCATCAGAACTGCACGAGATCTGTGATTACGCAGGGTCTCAACAATTCCCCTGCCTATTGAGTCATCGCCGATAATCGCAAACGGCCCAATTGGGATTGGACCACCAAATTCATCTGCCATTCCAGTAATCACGCATGGAATCTCTTCACCCCTCGCCGCCCAGGCGACAGCGTATGTGGAGTGAGTATGGACCACACCTCCAACCTCGGGCATGTTTCTATAGACATAAGCATGGGCATCGGTATCGCTTGAAGGGGACCTGTCGCTGCCCAAAGTCCCCGCAACAACTTTGCCGTCTAGAGTGCAAACAACCATGTTCTGTGGAGTTAGATCATCGTAAGAGACACCGGATGGCTTAATTACAAACAGGTCTTCGCCAGCAACTCGACCCGAGACATTTCCCCCGGTCCACTTCACGAGTCCATATCTTGTGAGTTCTGAGTGAAGGCTTGATACTTCCTCACGCATCGCCTGAACCTCAGGCTTCAAATCGATTTCATGCATAAGACCTTCTTTCTTTGCTCAGGATTTGTCGAATCGACAAGTTCCATTTCAAGTAGCTGCCAGCTAGCGGTTTCCTGCCGAGTGCTCCTGGGCTAATCAAACCGCGGCTCCAAGAACAGGCGAGTCGAGTCTCGAATAATCAAGTCCGGTAGCAATCGATCTACCTTGCGCACCGGCTTGCCTGATATCTCGTCAAGCAAAAGGGACATTGCTCGATTGCCGAGTTCCTTGAAATCTTGTCGGAGAGTAGTTAGCGGTGGCCAGCAATAGCCACTCTCTTCTAGGTCATCGAAACCGACAACACTGACCTTGTCCGGCACCGAAATACCTCGTTCTCGCATTGCATGGAGAAAGCCAATGGCCATTCGATCGTTCGCGATGAAAAATGCGGACAGGTCTTTTGACTCTAGATCCACTTCCGTTCCAATCCGGTGGCCGGTGCTGAGTTCCCAATCGCCTTCAATCACCCTTGGGGTCAGACCCGCTGTCAGCATGGTCGACGTGTAGCCGGCAGACCGAGCCGTTGATTCAAACCAATTCTTAGGCCCAGACACGTGCACAATGTTTCGATGCCCAAGATCGATTAGGTGCTGAGTGGCGACAGAGCCCCCAGCAAAGTTGTCTACCGAAACCGCCAGTTCGTCCATTCGATACATCGAATCCAAAGTCACCACCGGCACTCCACCAACCAATTTTCGGATGACTTCGACTGCCTCGAGTTGAGGTGTGATTACAGCTAGGCCCTCTATACCAAGCTTCATGAGGTGCTCAATCCCGTCTTTTACAGACTTTTCATCACTTGGATCAATTCCACATGTGACGACGAAAAAACCTTGGTCCCTGGCTGCTCTTTCCATGTGATGCGCCATGGATGCCGGGCCGGTGAAGTCAGTATCGGAAGTCAAAATCCCCAGCATGTGAGTCTTGGATGATGCGAGCGCTCGGGCCGCAAGGTTCGGGCGATAGCCCAACGCGTCCATCGCCGACAAGACGCGCGATTTGGTTTCGGGCTTAATGGACGGGCTATGGTTTATTACCCTCGATACTGTCTGGTGAGACACCCTCGCGGCGACCGCTACATCGTAGATGTTTGGCTGCTTGGGCACGCTAACCGCCCAAGCTGTCGTGGAGGGTTTGTTCAACTCGATCTATTTCTGCGTTGAAGGACTTAACCTCATTGGGCAATAGAGCCAAGCGAAAGCCGATCTTGATCTCAGAACCCTTTTTAGATTCTCTGATCTTTATGTCAACCTCGCCCAGTGATTCCGTAACAAGAACAAGTCTTTTTGGCAAGGTGATCATTGAGTAGCTTGCGCCGAAGTCCTTCCCACCAGACTTGTACTTCAGTTTGGCTCCAGTCTGAAAATCAAACTTGGAAACGTCTCCAAGCCAGGATCCAAGTCCTGACTGCGTGATGAATGGAGCCAACATCGCAGCCAAATCTTTAGTCGTCGCAATCTGAATATCTCTCTTTGTGAGAGTCTTGTTTGGGTCTGGTTTCGGAGAGCGTGCGAACCCAACAAATGAATCACTCATTTGCTTCGCCGCTGTCTAGAGGCAAACGTGTAGGCCGCAACAGCAAAGAGAATCGCGAGCGCCGAGTGAGACAGGAACATAAGCGCCGTAAAGCTGGTGAATGGGTCTCCACCCATCAGTGGGTTCAGCCACAGAAGCGCCACCGGTATAAACAGGCCACCGACTAATGCTTTGGCTTTGAATGCTAACCAAGCCATCCAAAGCGAGCCTCCAATAGCGAAGCCGGTCATGTAGAGCGGGTAAGTTTCGCCCACCTGGATAAAAGTTTGGCTGGCTAGGAAAAACGCAAGGACAATCGCAACCCAACTTGGCGCTGGGTTCTTAGGTCTTTGACCGAACAGGCTCCAATTGGCTTTTTCCACCTATAAATCCTATCTAAACGCTTCTATTGACCAAGCGGTGGTAGGCGCTTGACCACTGAAGTTCCTTACGCAATCCCTTTGAAGTAGTGGTTCCATCTATTTCCACCAACTCAACGCCAGCAATCCGTGCGAAGTCTTCCAAGGTTTCTTGGCTAACAGAGTTTGTCAGGACAGTATGGTGTGAACCACCTGCGAGCATCCACGCTTCGGCCGAAATTGCAAGCGATGGCTCTGGCTCCCATACAGCCCTCGCTACCGGAAGATTCGGCAGATCTTCAGTTGGCTCCACAATCTTTATTTCGTTGCTGATGATCCGAAACCTCGCACCCATGTCGGCCAGGCAGAGAACTCTTCCCAGTGAAGGCTTGGCCGTGAAAACCATCCTCACCGGATCTTCTTTGCCGCCGATGCCCAATGGGTGGATTTCGATCTTGGGTTTCTCGCCAGAGATGCTTGGGCAAACCTCAAGCATGTGCGCTCCCAGGACCTTTGGTGTGCCTGGGCCAAAGTGGTAGGTGTAATCCTCCATAAAGGATGTTCCTCCGCCGCTCGGGGTCATAGCTTTGACGATGGCAAGCATCGCAGCAGTTTTCCAGTCGCCCTCGCCAGCAAAACCATAGCCATCGGCCATAAGTCGCTGGACCGCCAATCCAGGCAACTGGCGCAGGGTACCTAGATCCTCAAAATTGGAGGTAAAAGCGGAGTATCCGCCAGCTTCAAGTATCGAACGCAGTGCGATCTCGATTTTCGCGCCATACTGCAGAGATTCGTAACGATCCGCACCGAAACACAGTTCGGGAGCAACGTCATACTCATCCTGATATACCTTGCAGAGTGCATCTGCGTCAGCATCACTCACCGCTAGAACCGCATCCGCTAGCGTGTTGACGCTCAGTTGCTCGATAGACATACCGAATGTAATTTGAGCGGCCACCTTGTCTCCGTCAGTTACTGCGACAAAACGCATGTTGTCGCCAAAGCGAGCAACCCTAAGGTGCTGTGCCTTATCCCAGCCGATCGTTGCCCAGGCAAACGCATCAACTTCTTGCCGAACCCGAGGGTCGGCTGGAAAACCAACAACAACCTTGCGTGCAACATCCATCCGGCTCAGAATGTGAGCATATTCGCGGTCTCCGTGAGCAGCTTGATTGAGGTTCATGAAGTCCATGTCAATGGTCGCCCATGGCAAAGACTGCCCAGCCTGAGTGTGGAGATGCAGCATGGGCTTCTTCAGCGCATCCAGGCCATTGATCCACATTTTGGCTGGTGAAAAAGTGTGCATCCAGGTAATTACCCCAACGCAGTCATCCGAAGCCGTGGCCGCAACGAGCATCGCCTTGATTTCATCGGTAGTTTTCACAACCGGCTTCCAGACGATTTCTAGCGGTGCCTTGAGTCCAGAGGAAAGTTGCTCGACTACTTTTTGAGACTGCTCGGCAACCTGCCTGAGAGTCTCTTCGCCATATAGGTTCTGGCTTCCGGTGAGAAACCAAATTTCTTTTGCTGGCATGGCCATGTGCTGTCCCATCCTCAATGATGTGTAAACGAAGTTCTAGTTCATGTTAGCGGTCACATTTAGCTGAAACAAGGCTTCGACCAGCACACCCAGCAAAGGTTTCGGCTTGTGGCTCTAGCGATACCTTGGCTTCGGACTCAGCTCCTCGGACACTGGCACCTCTGAAGGCAGGTTGTGCTGGAGGAATTGAAAGTCTTCATCCGTCAGTGGTATCTCAGTCGCTGCCACGCAATCCAGCACCGACTCTGCCCTGGTTGCACCCGGAATTGGCAGAACTGACGGTGAGGTCTTCATCTCCCATGCCAGAGCCACCGAGAATGGGGATGCCGAGTACTTGGCAGCAATCTCTTCAAATGCATTCGAGCCAGATATTTCGACCTTTGTCATGACGCCACCGAGTGGTGACCATGGCAAGAAGGCAATGCCATATTCCTCACAGATTTCAAGAACGTCGAGGTCGTGGCGGTAGCGGGGGCTGAACTCATTCTGAACCGACACCAAACCGCCCTGCTCGGGGGTGCCGCCAATTTCGATTGCTTTCAAAAGTTGCTTTGCATCGTAATTTGAGACACCTACCTGCTTTGCTAGGCCTCGTTCTTTTAGAACCATGACATTTTCAAACTGGGTTTCGAAGTCAATAGTGGGATCCTGGCGGTGATGCTGCCAAAGATCAATCTGCTCAACCCCTAGCCTGAATGCCGAAGCTTCGGCCGCAGTCAAAAGATAGTCAAGCGAGGAGTTCCGTCCCCAAATCTCACCATCACTTCTTGTGATGCCACCCTTAGTGGCAATCACAACTTTCTTTTTCTGTTCCTCTGTTCCAGACCAAGTCTGAAGGGCCTCTGCAACAAAGACTTCGTTGTGACCAATGTCATCCCAGGTTGGCGCATAGATGTCTGCGGTGTCCAAAAATGTGATGCCGGCATCGAGTCCCGCGTGAATGGCTGGAATGGCAGAATTCAGTCTGCGTTCAGGATCCAAGGCTGCGCCATCAGACCAGATCCAAGAAACATTCATGCAGCCAATTCCTATGGCCGAAACCTCACGGTTTCCAAGTTTGTGTTGCTTCATAGTTTTCCTCGTTTAAATTGTGCTTGCGTCAATCACAAAGCGGTATCGAACATCGCTGTTGACCACCCTCGCGTAGGCGGCGTCAACTGTTGATGCATCACTAGCATCCACCATTTCGATGTCCGAGACGATGTTGTGTTCCCCACAGAAATCAAGCATCTCCTGGGTTCCGGCAATGCTGCCAGTATTTGCCCCGCCAATTGACTTGAGTCCAGTGATAATGCTGAAGGGATGGAAGTTCTGTTTATTTCCAGATACTCCAACAAACACCAATGATCCTCCTACTTTCAGCATCCCAAGAAGACCATCCACGTCTGCGTCAACACTTGTGGTGTTCAGAATGAAATCAAAAAAGTCACTGTGGCTTTCTTTCACATCATCGGTGATCAAGTAATCGGTTGCGCCCATTTTCTTGGCATCTTCAACCTTGGCTGCAGTGTGGCCGAGAACGTAAGTCTCTGCACCCATGGCCACCGCGAATTTCACGGCCATGTGACCCAAACCACCTAGGCCCATAATGCCAACCTTTTGCCCTGGGCCAACTTTCCAGTGATTCAAAGGTGAGTAAACAGTTACTCCGGCGCACAGAAGTGGTGCGGCTGCCGCGAAGTCAATGCTCTCTGGAACCTTGAGTACGAAATCTTGATTTGCGACAATCTGCTTGGCATAACCGCCATAGCTTTCCTCGCCATCGTAGTGACGGCCGTTATAGGTCTGAACGTTTCCGGTTCGACAGTAATTTTCCATGCCTCGCTGGCAAGGGTCACACTTCCCACACGAGTCGACGAATGTTCCAATGCCAACTCGGTCGCCAACCTTGTGCTTGGTAACCGCCGACCCGACCTCGGTCACTATGCCAACAATTTCATGCCCTGGAACCATTGGGAAGATACCCTCAGACCACTCGTCCCTCACCTGGTGGATGTCAGAGTGACAAATGCCAGAGAACTTGATGTCGATGGCAACTGATGTTTCGGTGAGCTTTCTTAGCGGCATTTCCCCTTTTTCGAAGGCGGCGCTAGCTGATGATGCAAACAGGGCGTTTGTTTTCGACATGGATCTCCTTTGATGGCCTAAATGATAGCCAACCAAAGATAGCCCCAAATGACACCCGATTGCAGAACTTAAATCTCCTGCCTGTGGTTCGCTATAAACATGAAGACAAGAACAAAGGTCATCCTTGGGTCTCTTGCGGCTGTTTTGCTGCTTGGTCCATTCGCTGTTCCAGTGAACACCTCAGGGGCTATGGACTACAAAGAAGCAGCAGAAATTAGCTGGCAGGGTCGAAGTGAGTTCGTAAACCTAGTCGACCACGATGTTCACATTGTCACGGCAGGTGATGAATCAAGCGAACGCTTGATTGTCCTGCTTCACGGTTTCGGTGCAAGCTCGCTGACCTGGAGCAAAACAATTGATGATCTGGCTGCCGGCAGCTTTGTGGTTGCCTACGACCGAGCTGCCTTTGGCTTCACCGAAAGACCAGCCAACATCGGAGAAGTGAATCCCTACTCGTCGCAGGGTCAACTGCGGGTGGTTGATGGTCTTGTGGAGGTCTTTGGAGAAAACAAAGAGGTTGTAATTCTTGGTCACAGTGCCGGAGGAGCAATCGCTCTCGGCTATGCCCTTGATCACCCAGACAAAGTTGACCAGCTGATCTTGGAGGCCCCTGCCGTTTATGGCACCGGCGGCTCTCCAAGCTGGCTGAACTGGGTCTTTAGCATTCCGCAACTTGATCACCTGGGGCCCCTGGCTGTTGCATCCATCGCATCGAGCGGGCTAGATCTTCTTGAGACCAGCTACACCGACCCGAAACTAATCACCCAAGAGGTTGAAGACGGCTACACCGCTCCGCTCAAGATTGCAGGCTGGGAAAGGGCGTTCTGGGAGTTCAATAAGGCCCCGAGAGACCTTAACCTTGTCGAAAGACTTGGTGACTTGCGAGCGCGGACCTTGATAATCACCGGAGACGATGACCGAGTGGTGGCAACTGCGGATTCCATCAAGCTACATGGCGACCTAACCGGTTCTGAACTTGTGATCATCGAGGGTGCTGGTCACTTGCCAAACGAAGAAAAACCTCAAGAATTTGTTGACGCGGTCCTTAGCTTCTTGAACTGATAGCGATAGGTTTTTAG
>Ga0209654_1001888_pt1 | contig 15440 bp, 35 predicted proteins | sample SaaInl1SG_22_DNA_FD_184646 | JGI IMG/M metagenome (GOLD analysis project Ga0209654, IMG submission 184646) | Marine microbial communities from expanding oxygen minimum zones in the Saanich Inlet - ESP_161SG_22_DNA (SPAdes) (version 2) | ecosystem: Environmental > Aquatic > Marine > Intertidal... | reverse complement strand
ACGCCTGCTTGTAGACGATTTTCATGGAGATGGAAATAGCCTCGTCCAGAGAAGTTGGATTGCTGTACTTCGTCTTAGAAGGACTTTGGATTTTGCCAGGAGTGAATGTCATAATGTTTCCTTTTTCAATTTCAAGTAGTATGCACTAACTGTGCAGAGAAGTCAAGCACTTTTTCAACTTTTTTAGAGACCGAACCGAAGTTCGAACTCGTTCACAGTCAAAAGTTTGCGAGCTTCAATCACGGTTTCACGACCGAATTTCTCAGCGAGTGCCTTCATGTCGTACTTCGCACAAAGGTCTTTCCAGTAGTACTGGGCAGCGACGTCACAATGTTCAGTGAACTCAGAACGACCACCGTCAAGATCACGAACCTGCTTAGGAGTCACGATTCCTGCAGCAATGTAGTTAGGGATGAGGTTCAAGAACCAAGAAGTGATTTTGTCACCACGAGTGAAGAACTTGCGGATGTGTCCAGAACTGATGCCGACAGTGTTTTCAGAGTAACCGTGCTCAGCACACAAAGTCACAAACCAATCCTCTTTTGAAAGACCAGGCAAAGCAGCTTGGAAGTCAACAATGTTAGAAGCACCAATGCGATCGTTGATCTCAAACAAAAGGGCAGTATATTTAGAGTCAAAAGTCGTTTTCATAGGGTTCTCCTCAATTTCAATACAGTAAGTATGCCATAACTGCGCAAAGAAAGCAAGTACTTTTTTCACTTTTATTCATTGTATTTTCAAATCGAACCACTCAGATCGATTGCCTTCCAATTTGCAGCGGACGCAGACATCCAGTCTGACGAGCTTCATAGCTATCCACAGGAACCTCAAGACGTTCCCAGTTTTTTACCTTAGCAAACTGCTCACTCAGGAGCATAAACGCATGTGGCTCATAGTAGAATGTCTCACCACAATCAAACTCAATACGCATCACGGCAGTCATCTTCATGATTTTTCCTCCTGCAGACGTTTTTTCATTCGAACCAAGTTAAAATAGAACATCATGGTGCAACCCTCGCAGATGCCTTCAACTCGCCCTTAGCACCAGTGCACACTCGATGCGTCTGGATTCCCTTGATCATCGCCTGACGCTTGTTTTGAGCAAAAGTGAAGTACTCTTGAGTGTTGAACCCATTATACACTGTTACAACGAATGCAGTCATGTTATTCTCCTTTGAGAGCGAAAAGTGGAGCCATGGACTCAAAAACGACATTGTATGCCTTGATTTCATATCTCCAAGCCGACTGGAACGTCTCTTCAGCGTCATTAGAAGCAGCTTCATCAGCCATCGCAGAGATCTCTTCCATGCCCTTGAGCAAATCGCCACCACCACGTCGTGAAATGATGCCAGATGCCTCACCAAAGTCATAGTCAGGAACACAGGAAGCAAAAAAGTCGTCAAGATAGATCATGTTTTTTTCCTTTTTCATTAGATTTCTCGTTTGCCTTGCTCTTCGGGGAACTTTTCAGCAGCTTCACGAATCAGATTCTGCGTCTTCTGCGTCAGTTCTTCAGCAAGAGCATCGTTGCCTGCTAAGCATGCTTTGATCATCTGATCCATAGTTTCGTTGACTGCATTTTTGTAGTCATCATATGTTTGCTTGTTCATGTTTTTTCCTTTTTCATTCAAGTTTCAGGTAGTATGCACTAGAGGTAGTGAAAAAGCAAGCGTTATTTTGAAGAAACTTTGTTGAGTGTTTACAAAGAGTTACAGTGGGAATGGTGAAAAGTTTTAGATCGTGGCAGGAAAATGAAGGTCGCTGTTCCTTGAGGCATTCACAGTTCTTTCAGGGAATCCCACGTTCTTTCAGGGATTAGCACGTTCTCTGGGGGCATTCGGTGAATCTTCACCCATTGTTTGGTTTTTCAAAAGAATGTCCCCTCGATTGTTTGACGACAACCCCCATTTGCAGGGGCATTTTCAAATGGTGGTCATTTGAACATCGTTGCAATGAGATTTTTTTGCATTTGAATCAGTTTCCTTTGCTCTTCGAGATCAAGAAACTGGGTCTGAATCAGTTTCTTTTGCTCTTCAATCAGCATTGCCTTTGGTTCTTTGGCAGCTGCAACCATTTGTTGATGTTCTTCTTTCCTGTCTTTTGCTTTAATCATTTTTGATCAGATCACTCCATTGTTTCAGTTTTTCTCTCTTCACTGTTTCTCTTTCTTCGAGTTCAGTGAAGGAGACATGGTCATATTCTTGGAAAAGATTGATCATTGTGTACACGTCTCCCAGTTCTTTTTTCAGATTGTCCATTTCAGATGGATCCATGGTTCCTTTTCTCAGGAGTTTACTGCACTCTTGTATCAGTTCTCCGCATTCTTCCATGAGAATGATCAGAAGTTGTTGATTGATCTCCAGTGGACGCATTCTCTTTGGGAAATAATTGTGATCATTCCAGTTTTCCACGATGTCTTGAGCATAGTGAATAGAGTGTTGGGAAGCATCGACGATGTTCATGATGGTGTCATTTTCGTACAAATGCACTTGGTTGTTGTTGTGAATCTCAGCACGTCTCATCAGTAGAACCCTCCTGGGATGAAGTAGAAATCAAACAGAATGGCTGTGAATCCAATTGCCAGTCCGAGAAGAACGATGTCAAACTTGCTCATTTACAGTTCCTGCAGATCGTTGATGAAATCATATTGCAGTTCCCAGAAGAGGTCTTGAGAGTCTTGGTCTTTCCACTCTTCATTCTCGTGATCCCATTTTCCTTTCAGATCAGGTTCCTTGGACAATGCGTATCGAATCAGATCGTCGAAATCGTACTCCACATCGTACAGTTGCCATGGCTCACCGTTTTCGTCCAGGATCAGTTTGGTGGTGCCGAAGAAATTGGGCATTTCATCTGTGTATGATGCAGAAACACTGATCTGGGGATCGATCTCACCGAGGATTTTCATCAGATTTCTTATGCCATCGAGGGGATATCCCCATGCCGAGACGGTGGACAAATGATCCTCAGAAGCATCTTCGATGTTGGACCATTTTGGTCCAACCAATTCACTCTGTTTTTCGTAAGTCCACGCATGGTCTGTGAGCAGATCGTGAAAAGTCTCGACGGTCCAACGTCCATCGTCGTCCATTTTCAACAATTCTTTCATTTTCTTCTGGGCATCCTCGTTCATAGAAAACGAGATGTGACAGTCCACGTGATTAGCCATTTTTTTGTATCCTTTTTTCCAGTTGTTCCAGATGGCGAGCATTGTTTTTCGCAAACCAAATGTTCACCATGTCGTTCACTCGACGACTCTCACTGCGAAAATCATTCATCGCAGAATCGAGCATTCTTTTTTCATTCTCACTGAGATGTTCACTGCGCATCAGTGTCAAAAATCGATTCACCATGGCGTCTTTTTCAGCATCGGTCATCATTTTTTCTCTTCAATGATTTCGTATTTCAACACATTGTTCAATGAATCAATGTAATCCTGTACTCTTTGATGAATTGTTTTGGGTGGACCAGTCATTTCCATGACATTGGTGAACCCATTCCTCCAAAACATTCGGAATTTCAGTGTCATGCAGTTTTTTCCTTCAGAGCAGATGGCAAAATGAAAAAGAATTCATTCATTTTCCCGAGGACGTCAAACGTCCGACGTGCTTTGTCGAATCTCAGTGGTTTTTCAAACTCTTTTTTCTCACCATTTTCGTTGATGAAGGCATGCAGTTTGCCTTTTTTCTGATCAACATAGTAAATGTTCTCAGGATATCGAAATCCGTCAACAGTGCCAGTGGTTTCTTTCAAAATCGTGATCATTTTTTCAAAACTCTCCGTTCGTTCCATGTTTGTTATAGTAACGTCTTGCTGCATTTTCATACAAATCCTTGGTTTTTTCACGGTGCTCGCGCAATGCTTCAGAGTCCTCGTGCAATGCTTTGGCGATGAGAAAATCAGCCAACAAACTGCCACGATTTTTCCAGAACGTGCTCATCAATTCTTCTCTTTTATCCATCACACTCTCTCCGCAGTGTAGAGTCGACGAGCACAACCTGAGTATGCACTTGCCGAACCAGTTTTCTTGTATGCCAGATCAATCGCATCCTTCTCTGAGTATGCCATGACCCAACCAATCAATTCACCATCATAGAAGATGTTGAAATATCCTTTCATCACCAATCCCTCCAAGTGTCTGAACCGTACAAATATGCGGCGACTGAGAGCAATGCCATCACCACCAGTGCCACGTCAAGCATGTTCTGAGTGTATTCCATCAGAGCACCTCCACATATGTGATTTCTGAGATGAAGAAATCAACGTAACCCTTCTCGGTGTTTTCGTTCACTCGCTTCACCCAATCCAATGCCTCTTTCATTCCAACACAGGTCAGACGATCCTTCACGGAGACACCTGACAGATGTCCCTTCGTGAATGTTTTGCGAAATTCAATGCGAGTCATTACCACTCTCCTCCATCAATCTTGTATTCCAAATTCGACCACTTGTTCTCATTCTCTTTCTTGAAGTCCAATGCCTTCTGAAGAGCTTCTGAGAAACCGAGCTCAGTCGCACTGAATGCGACCTCCATGCCCCAGTCACAAATGATTCGCTTGTCGCGATTCATCACCATGATCCACTGCTGCTTCATATTTGTTTCCTCTCTCAATTTCATGTTAGTATTATGCACTAGTTGCGCAGAAAAAGCAAGCGATTTGTTCATTGTATTTTTCAATCGATTGCTCATGATCAGAAAATCAGAGCAATCGTGAGAATCAATGGCAGGAACAAGATGAACACAAACCAAACCCACAGACTGTATCCGAACAGAGTCTTTGCCACTCGGACGTTCTGCTTGACACCTTCACTGATCTCAATCTCAGGAATGGTGATCTCTGGCATATCCATTGTGCGCACCTTCCTGCGTGCCTTGCGAAACATGATCATTGCTCTGACCAAGATGAACTCAGCGAAATAGTAGAAGAATCTCGCGACCACAAATGCGATGCCAATCATCGCTGCCACTGCAAAAACTTTTTCCATATCAAACATTGACCATGCAGTTTTGCTCGGCATTCGCTTCGCGTTCCAAGCGAGCATACAATGCGTCAACCTCTTCGTTGCACATCTCCAACAACACGTTCAAATGTCTGCGATTCACTGCGCGACCATTGTAAACATCATCCAACAAATCACGCAATGCTCTGACATCGTTTGTGTGTAAATTCATGTTCATCTCCTCATTCATCATGCAGGTATTATTGATAAAACTGCGACATTTGTCAACCCTTAAAACCATCTTTTTTCATAAAAGAAAAGCCAATGAAATCATTGGCTTGCACGGGTTTCTTTGAAAGATTCAAGGAGTTTCTCCTGGAGGTCATATGCCTCTGCCTCCCATGGGAGTTCCATGTACTCATCGACAGTGCTGTACATGGCAATGTAGTCATCCCCCTTCCATTTCTTCAATGCGAGGATGTTGGTGTCCTTCAACTCACCACGTGCGTGTTGCTTGACGTGGACCATCTCGTGAGTGATGGCAGTGATGAAGTCATCTCCTTTGAGTCTCTTGTCGATCAAAACCTCAAACTCACGATTTGTCCTTGCCAGACAGAATCCGTCTGCGTGTTCCATCCCGTCAGAGATCAAGTCGATGCAGACTTCCAGAGTGCGCATCCGTGGCATCATCACATTGATGCAATGATTGACCACCTCGTACGCCAACTCCCTCTGCTTCTTGGTGCCACCCCAAGTTCCGATGATGTTCATGGCTGCTGTTTCGCCAGTGCCATCAGAGGGATCAGCGCATCAGACAGAACATTCTCATCTGCTTGATACTTGATGCCGAAGCCACCTGCTGCTTCCCAATTCTGAATATTCATGCCATAGTCATCGATCAGAATGTTGCCGTCAGCGAACTGCGTCTTGTCGGTGGTGATTTCGATTGACGCAGGTGCAATGTCGAAATGCTTGTTCAACCACATCACCTTCTCAAGATCACAATCCTCGTATCCTTGCAATGGAGAGGAGCAGATGTGGTACTCACCAAAGAGATTGATCACTGACTGAATCAGAGTGCGAGCTCCTGGGTACATGTCCAACTCTTCGAAGAACTTCGGTGTCTTGCGAACCTTGTCCAATGCTTTCTGAACATCACGGTACTCCAAGTCCCTCCAAGCAGCCACTGGTGCTGGTGAGAGTTTGGTTGCTGCGCTGAAGAAGTCAGCGAGCACCCCATCCATGTCGATGTAACACTTCAATGCACTTCCTCCATTTCTTCTTTCTCGCGTTGCTTCTCAGCACGACTGAAGCTGTATCCACCTTCGGCAGAAGTCGCAATGCAAACGTCGTGAGACTCATCGGTCACTTTGCCCTCGGCAATCAACTGCGCAAGGAAGTTCTCAGAATACACGTGAACAACCTTCATTGTCTTGAGATTGCGCAGGCAATATCTCTGAGCTGAGTTGGTCAAGGCAGGACGAGCCGATGGCCTGTGGCGTGGAATGAACTTCATTTTGTTTCTCCTTCAAGGTCTTTCATTGTTTCTTTCAAATATGTTATAGTATCATCAAGTGGTAATTTTTCAATGTATTTGATGATTGCTTCCAAGCGACCTGTCGCACGAGCAATCTTGATTCGCTCACGAAACAGTTGCTCTTCGACAGTGTGATATTCTTTCTGATAGTCCATGTTACACCTCCTCAAGATATGCGAATTCTTCATAAGGAAGAGGTTCGCAGTCATCTGGCAAACCTCTCTTCCACTCAGCGGCAAGAGCTTCTGCCTCTTGCTCCATCTCAAACTGCTCATTGAGCTGCTTGCAGATGTTGTCATACATTGACTGCATGCGCTCAATTGTCATCTCATCCCAATCAAGACGCAGACGACAACCATAGAGGTCTTTCGACGCATCACTGATGCTGTTGATCAGAGAGTTGCGCACGAAATCTTCTTTGGTGAAGATGCCCATGTCATGCCAATGCGACAGATCGTCTGTCCACATTGACGCCCAACTACCTGGATTCTCATCCATCCACTGCTGTGCTTGGGCATTCAAAGACTCAATGTGTTGAAGAAGTGTGGTCATTTTTGTTTCCTCTCTCAATTTCATGTTAGTATTATGCACTAGTTGCGCAGAAAAGGCAAGCATTTTTTTCGTTTATTTTCATTGTATTTTTCAATCGTTCACCACAGCAAGATTGGTTTCAGCAATGGCGCGAGCCAAACGATCACGTTGCCAACCAGAAGTCATATCAACAAGATCAGAAGAGACACCGTACTCACGAACGACATTTTTCAAAGAAATAAAATCAAGCCCAACGAAAAGGACATTTTCATCAGCACCCCAAAGGCGAATCAGATCAACTTCAACCAGATCATTATATTCAAAATCAGCTTTTACAATCATACACTTTCCTCATTCAGTGCACTTATTATGGGGTATTGTGACAGATTTGTCAAGCACTATCTGCTAAAAAGAAAGCACTGAAGAATCAGTGCTTTGCGAGGTTTTCTTAAAATCCTTTTGCTTTGATGTATTCATCGATTGCCATCGAGCCCATCTCTCGGTTGTGGCTTCGGCGAATGATCACACCTTCAGATCCACCTTTGCTGTATGCTGTTGTGTGACCGAACTCTGCTTCGTCAAGGTCCAATGGTTTGAGATCAATGGCACAAACACCACCTTGCTTCATCAGCATTTCCCATTTCTCACGACGAGAGATGGTTCGATTTGCTGTGTTGACAGCTCCGTCAATGTCCATGATGTCAATATATTTTTGAGCAATCTCAGACTGGTCAGAACCTCGTTTGAATCGAGTCAGAGCAATGCGGTTCAGTTTTTTCGTGTCATCGTCGACAGATGTTTTCGTCGAACCAGTCAACTCAACATGTGCTTTCCAAAGTTCTTTTTTGAACTTCTCCTTGTCAATGATTTTGCCTCCCAACTCGAAATAAACTGCTTGGAAAGCAGCAAATGTTTTGTCGTTGTATCCACGAGAAGGTGCAACATCTGCAGCAAAATTCAAACAAGTCTTGACCTTGTTCATGACATTTTCGCTCAATGGCTCATCGTTCTCAACAAGAGATTCAATGTTCGCGATACCTGCATCAACGTTTCCATTGCCAATGCACTTCAGAAGAACAATGGCAACAAACTCATCCCAACGACGACGTGGATTGATGTCCTGTGCTGTGAACAATGCTGGAATCTTCATGTTTCCACCTCTCTTGAGTTTGAGATCGAACAATCGATGGCATTCGTTTCCATATTCAGCATATGCTTTTGTTTGACTGCGAATGAACTTGGCGACTGAAGAATCTTCGTTTGCCATGATCATCTCGATGTCATTCACAGGAGTTGTGCTGTTGATGGTGCGAAAAATCATTGTTGCTTCTGAAGCAGTGCATTCATAGACACAGACAAGTTCATCAATATCAAGGAACGAGGAGTCAACTTCAAGGAAACTTCCTGTTGAGGAACAAAGATCTCCTTGGAAAAAATCTCGCAATGCACGAATGCGGTGACCACCATCAATCACAAGATATTTGACACCAGGATACATTTTCTGTGCATCAGCATCATTTGAGATGTCACGCAAAATGATCATGCCAGTGTTCTGCCCACTGATCATTGAATCAATGATGCCAATCGATTTTTTACGATTGGGGACAGGTGGACGCTGACCGATTGGATTGGGGTTGAGTTCCTTGCTGACTGCAAGGTTGACAAGTTTACGACGTGTAAAAGTTTGGTTTGAGTATTCCATATTTGCCTCCTTGGGCGTTTTTCAATGATGAGTCAACAACTGACTCGTTACATGTATTATAGCGAAGGAGGCATTTTTTTTTATTTTATTTTTGTTTTTTATCCAAAGAATGCATCCAAGGTTGACTCTGCTTTCTGATATTTTCCGTTGCTCTTGTCACGCATCTTGAGTTCAGCATGACCAGTGCTCTTGCGAGTGTACATCTCACACAAATCAGGGAACTCTTCAGCAATCCACTTGATGCTGTCATGAATGTACTGTTCAGTGCGCACAGTCTGAAGGCCACCTGCTTGTTTGTAATAGTTTGATTTCACAGTCACATCATCAAGACGCACAAGCACACCATGCTTGACATACTGACGCAGACTGTACTCATAGTCTTCGCCATGGTTGGTGACTCGATCCAAATATGGGTCATGGTCAGCAACGAAACCGTACATGGATGCAATGATGTAGCACAGTTTGTTGTATGTGCGATGCTTCATGAAGTATGCATTGGCAGCAGCATAGATGCCGAATGTTCGAGCACCACTCTCTTCACATGCATTGAAACCACGGAAGATGACCTCTTGCTCAAGATCGTCAACACGCTCAAGAGTCTGTTCACCTGCTTTGCGTTGCACTTCGTCAATGTCATCATCAAATGACATCACACGTGTGCCTTCAGGATAAAACTTCTCAATGAAGTTGCGTTGCTTGCCAATGGTGGGCACACCTTTCACAATCTCAATGTTCTTTGTGTATGGGTTCGCTTCCAACGCACGACTGTAGTTCTCGTACTCGCCTTCTTCTTCAGCATTGATGAACACTTTGATTCGATCAGCATCGATGCCATACTCTTGCAGAACACGCAGAGTCTTTTCTTGAATCACATCATGTCGTTTGTATGATGGGACGCAGATTTCATAGTTCATTTGAAAAATCCTTCCAGTGATGTTGTTTCTTTCTTTGGGTGATACTTGTTCAGCATGTCTTTGCCACCATGCTTTTCGAGATAGTCAAACCACTCTTTCTCTGACCACATGCCAGGAGAGACACCATTCCACAGTTGACGTTGCAACTTGTGGTCGGGGTTCTTCCTTCGATCATCAACATACTGCTTGCGCAGTGTCTCATATTCAAACGACCCAAGTTCAGCCATCTTCTCACGTGCATATGCCACGACTGACACACGCTCACCAGAGGTCAACTGTGTGTTGCCATGCATGCCTTCGTGGTTGTTGACCAACAACAGATCTCCTGGATGCAACTCAAGAGCAACACGAAACTCAGGCAGCACAAACAAACAACCTTCCCATGTCTTGGTGCCATCTTTTGACAGACATGTGATGTTGGAGAACCCTTCGGTCAGGTCACCAGCATCTCGGTGACATGCAGTCTGAAATGTCTTGTTGACTGTGATGGTTGTGTAGCAAGTGCCAGGAACAACGTAGTTTGAGTCGATCTTGTCAGTGAATGCTTGTTGACGACCATGTCGAACAGGCAGCAGTTCAGCGAACTTGTTTGACAGTGTCTGAAGATATGGAAATGACTTGGCAAACAGATCAGGATTGTTCTCAGTGAACGATGTCGCACGACCATATGGAATGCGAGGATATCTGTCGAACCAACCAGCAATGCCACTGTGAACAGTGTTGGCATATGTGGTGTCAGAGATGTATGTCTTCATCATCTCTTTCGTTGCTTGCTTGCGCTCACGCACTGACATTGGTCGAACAGTCTCAAGCCAGTGGTCAAAGAACTTGCTGTACTCAATGCCTGTTTTCTTGATCTTCTCACGCAACCACACAATGCCACGTGACTCTTGACCATCACGGAATGTGGCAATGGCATTGTCAATGGCATCAAAGTTTTCGTCAAGCGAAGAATCTGATGCATCAAGGATTCCGTCCATGATTGCCATCTGCAGACCTGACACATAGTCACGTGTGCCCAGTGACTCACCACGTGGACCTGCTGCGAGACCACGATTCTGTGTCTCAGTTGCTGCTTTGATCAAACCTTCATATGCTTCGACGATCTCTTCTGTTGAGAAGACATTCTTGCGATACTTGAAGATGACATTGGTTTCATCATTCACACCATCAGGTGTCTCACGATACAGATCAGTGTCTGCTGTGATGATGTGATCGTAGTCTTTGTCTGTCGGGAACTGTCCCAACAGATGTTCAGTGTTTCTTGCGGGGACGGTCAGAATCTTAGCCATAGATCCACTCCGGTGTTTCTCGTTTTGTCCATTTCAGCATTCTTGTTTTCTCAATCTTGTAGTAGTTTCGATAACCTGCGATGGGATCAGGTTTCTTGCAATGATCAGGCATTGCTTGAGGCATGGTTGTTATAGAACCTTGCTCGATATTTATGGGAGTCATCGACAAAACATTTCGCAGTTTCTCGTCAGTCAAATGACGTTTGCCATATCTGAACGTGTACTCGTCGCAGCATGCAACGAACAGTTGGTACAACCACTGGTAGTTTTTGCTCGATTGGCGTGCCCAGATGGCAGATGGGTGATTGACGTGTGATGCTTTGTACATCTGTTGTTCACGATCATCGTTCAGACGCCAGCGTTTGATGTTTCTGCCGTTGGCTGTCTTGTCAAGGTACATCTCGCCATCGATCAAACGATGAGCAGTTGACAGCAGTTGTGCATATTCGAGGATCATCTTGACGACATGCTTGTCGCAGTGTTGCTGAGCAGCAACAACAGGGTCAGTGTCTAGGTAGAAGATGTTCACGATTCAGTTCCCTCAGTTTCTGGAGTGCCCATTGGCGAGTCCATTCATTGTCCGTTGATTCAGAAAGGTTATAGAGATTTTCCATCATTTTTTCTATCGTGCATTGCGAGTGCGATGATACCGTAGTGAACAACTTTGAGCAAGTCTTTTCTGTGGTCAGCACTGGAACCTTTCTTTCCATAGCGTTGGGCATATTTGAGTATGTTTCCCACAGTGAATCCAATGCCGTGCCCAGAGTCTTCGATGAACTCAGTGGATTGGATTCGACCATTGCTGTAATGTGCCGAATATGTCTGATCAATGTATCCTCGAATTTCATCAATGAGTTCTTTCTCGTTGAATTTGTATTCTATCATGATGTTTTTCCTTCGCTTCTAAATATGCTGTTCTTGCGTCACTCTCATTGTCATAGCGACCAAGCCAATGTCTTTTCCCGTCAACCCAAATTTCTGCCATGTATTTTCCTGATGCTGACTCAAGACAGTATCCTTTCGCACCTCTGTTCCAGTTGTTCTCTCCTGGAGTCACCAACTGCAGATTCTCAATGTGATTGTCACTTGGATTTCTGTTGATGTGGTCAATGTACATTCCTTCAGGGATCGGTCCATTGTGCATTTCCCAAATCAATCTATGCTCTTTGTAGATTTTCCTGTTGTATTGAATGTGTCTGTATCCACCTTTGGTGACAGTGCCTGCTCTCTTTCCAACTTTGGCCTTGCCCCTTGCCTGTTTCCAAAAGAGCATGCCATCTCTGTACTCAAAGAGATCAATCATACTTTCTCCCATGGCATGATGATTTCGGGTGGTTGTTCGTTGATAGGGACGATGATCTCTTCAAAGAAGATGCCATCCCATTTTGAATACTTTGCTTCGTCTTCGTTGAAGATCTTGAACAGACAGACGTCAACGTCAGTGCCACTGAAGATGCTGAATCGTTTGCCACTGATGTCCATGTCACCACCTGTTCGATATTGAAGCATGACAGCAGGAATCTGACTGCGTTCGTCGATGTAGGCAATGTCGCTGAATGGAACCTCTTGACTGAGTGAGACGATCATCTCCTCGAGTTCTTGCCAAGAAATGAATCTAGTTCGTGAGTTGCTTGTGAGCATTGTGGACTTTCCTCAAGAAATCATATTTGTCAACGTATGGGACCGAGACAGAGAAGAAAAAGTCATCATCATCCAACTGGACAGACTCGAATAGTTGACGAACCTCTGCTTCCCGACCGTCGAGAAATGAAATATTGAGGGTGGTAGTCCTTGGGTTGTCAAATATCGCGAGTGAGCCTTTCGCTGCACCAAGCAAGCGAATGCACATGTCTGGCTTCTGTCCTCGAGGAGTGAGGATGAAGCCCATGTGCTCAGTTGGAATCGATGGTTTTTCTCTCTGTCTCAGATCACGCATTTACAAGTTATAGGATGAGGAAGGAGTTTTTTTTATTCTCAATAGAATGCCTCTAATGTTGATGCTTTTCGAGTTTCATAGTTCAAACACAAGAGTTCCATACGATTCTTCTGATCTGCCTCATATGCATCTGAACCATTACACATACTGTATTTCAGATCCCACTCAATCTGAGTGTAACCCTCTAACTGCTCTCGGAGGAACTCATTGGAGTTATATGTGATCATCTGCATGTTCTTAGAAGATTTACAGTCATCACAGAACTTCTTATGATCAAACCCAGAATGCATCTCACCATTCTTACCATACAACACTGCCTTGATGTCATACGGTGGATCGAGGAACACAAATGCAGACTCATTGTCATCTAGCAGTTCAGTGTAGTCAACATTGGTGATCTTCCAGTCTTTCATCAAATGCGAGTACCACAGGAGATCAGTGATCAGATTCTCATTGAAGTTCATTCTCATGTTGGCAGCAGCAAATGTAGAGGTCTCAGTCAGACCAGAGAAAGAGGTGCGATTCATCAAATAGAATCTCCAAGCAATCTCAGTCTGATCTGACTGCTCATTGATTTCCTCTTTACAAGCATTGAACAGATCACGATGCTTGTCTTCATCACCACGGACATCGTTGAGTTTCTCGATTAGAGTCGACACCAGACGATCAGCATCCTGTTGTACTGAGACATAGAATGAGAATAGATTGTAGTATTTGTCATTGATCCAGATCGGAATGTCTGGATATTTCTTTGCGAATGCTATCGCAGGTGAACCACCACCAGTGAACGGATCACGATACTCAGTGATCTCTGCTGCTGGCAAATTTTCATATGAGAGGAGGAAGTCCATCGCTCTGGACTTGCCTCCAGGATATCTTAGTGCTGTCTTGAGTTTTCGCATACCATATTATAGAGAATTGTCAGTCGAATTTTATTGTTGTATTCACTTTGACATCAGGTTTCAGTTCTAGAAACTTGATGGTATTCTTGACACTCTGTTTTGCATAGGCAATCGCACGATTCCAGACAGACCCTACCCAATTGCGGAAACCAGAAAGTGCTTTGGTCAACACCTTGAACTCAACTAGTTGACCATTATACTCCCCCAATGTTTCAGACAGTGCATCGACTCCCACACGAACAGTTGAGAAATAACGATACTCACCAGTTTTCGATTTACCTTTATAGACAGAATTAGACTTGAAAGAACAATCCATTTTCATACGACCTGCAATCTTTGCACAATAGGCGTCATCATGAACACTGTGAATAGAAACCTTACTGCCATCATGAGATGCCACTAGCATAAACTCTGCTGCTGCCTCAGCATCTGTGCCAAACTTTCGAAAACCAGACATTGCTTCTCTTGCAAACTCGATAGCAAACTTGTCATTCTCTACGATTACTTCTCTGAGTTTGACCTTTGCTTTCTGGTGAATGGCATCAAACTCGGCCAATACCTTATCTGAACCACTTGCTAACACTTTACCAACTTTATCATGAGTCACTTTAGAACCACTGAAGTTCTCAATGAGATCATAGACTTCTTGCAATTTTCTATCTTTTTCTAGATGAGATTGTGTTGCTTCCAGTGCAGACACAAAAGTTGCTAATGCTTCTGCCTTAGAACCTGACATCAATTGCGCAGCACCAATTTTGAGTGAAAATCTCTTATTGCCGACCAAAATGTCAGTTTTTGGTGTTTGATTCGTAGCACCAAATGACTTCCAGAAATCAGTTGAACCTGCAGTTGACGAACCAGTCTGCTGTGCTTGTGCAGTTTTCAGATCTGGAAATTTCTTGATACATGCTTCTGCGATCTTTAGACCAGCATCAAGCACACCCTGATTCTTGAGCAGTTTATTCTTGACTGCTGACGAGATACCTGTTTTATTGTCCAATGCCTTACCTTGGATCTGATAAAACCCCATGACGATTGCTGCTTCATAATCTGCTGCCTTGATCGTTTCCATTATTTTTGCCATCCTTTGATGTATTTGTCTGAGAAGTTGAAGTGACTGAAGGACAGCCGATCAACAAACTTCACTGCTTCACCTGTGGACGCTGAGATCGCAACGAATCCTTCAGGTGCAGTAACTTGGAATCCTTTCTTCGTCTTGACAAAGGATTTCTGTTTGTCCAGTTTGTTCAGTGACTTGACGATGATCATCTTTGCATCGTTGACCAAACTCACAAACTCAAACGCTCTTTGAAAGACAGGAGCATTCGCTTGGATCTCTTGGAGCAACTGAATGAGTGCCACCTTCTTTTGATCCTTCGCTTTGTCTGTCTTCAGTTTTGACAAGATTTTCTCGTCCCAATACTTTTTCAAGTAGTCATAGTAATCTGGCAATGCTTTTTCAGGATCCGGAAGTTTTCCTGCTCTGACTGCATTGTTGATGAATGTCTTGACATTTGCACCCTGCGCACTGCTCGGGATTGTTCCCATGATTTCAACGATCTTGTCGAAACCACCGATCAAACTGCTTGCTGCTTGTGCATTTGTCATGATCAAATCAAATTCGTTGTCACTGAATGCGATGTCGGCACCTTTGAAGTATGCGTCATCCATCCAGCAGTTTCTGGTCTG
>Ga0209654_1001887_pt1 | contig 15462 bp, 14 predicted proteins | sample SaaInl1SG_22_DNA_FD_184646 | JGI IMG/M metagenome (GOLD analysis project Ga0209654, IMG submission 184646) | Marine microbial communities from expanding oxygen minimum zones in the Saanich Inlet - ESP_161SG_22_DNA (SPAdes) (version 2) | ecosystem: Environmental > Aquatic > Marine > Intertidal... | reverse complement strand
TCCCGGCGGCGTTGGTGTATCCATAGATAAAGCGGCCATAATTTGGGCGGCTCTAGATCCTGCACGGCAAGCAGTAATCGACAGCCTGCTGAAACTTTGTGCAGACCCGGAGCTCGCTGCAAAGAAGCTAAAACTGGGTAAGAAAAACCTTGGAGATATTTCTTTGAATCTCGAAGTAATGACATCTGGCACTATGCCAGCCCTCCGCCGCTACACAGGCACCCTCTACGACGCGCTCGGCTTCGACACTTTGTCAGATGCGGCTTTGCTAAGGGCTAACGAGCAGTTATTCATTCAATCAGCGCTGTTTGGGCTGGTTCCCGCGATGGAGCGGATTCCTTATTACCGACTGTCCGCTGGGACTTCGCTTCCAGGAGTTTCACTAGCCGAGGTTTGGACATCGGCCCACGAGACTGTCTGGCCAAGGCTTGAGGGAGAGGTGCTGGATATGAGATCAAAAGCGTATGTCGCTTTGAACCCGATTCCCGATAACAAGACCTCCTATTTCGTAGAGGTACTGGATGCAGACAGCGGAACTGCACTAAATCACTTCAATAAGAAGGCTAAGGGGTCCTTTGCAAGGGCAATTCTAGAAAATGGAATGGACCAAATCTCCGATTCACAAGCCATTGCAGCAAAAGCCGGTTTAGCGGCTAAGTTGGAGGGCAGCACTCTGCAGTTGCTGGTGCCTAAGGGGTTTTAGTCAACTAGCTCTGACTCTGCTGGGCCCTCGCGAATTCCTTCGTATGGCATTACTTCAAAGGGTTCTGGAAGTTCAATCACGCCATCCTGCAATGCAATTATTGAATCGAACCAGCCTTGGTCGTTGTAGAGAATGTAGCCGGGGACTAGCCAGTAGTTTCCCTGTGAGTCCCAAACTGAAAGACTGAGCTCAAGCGACGAGGTTATGGTGAGCCTCACTAATTCGGGCTCCTCGCTAGGCAGCTCTCCGCCGTCAATAGGCAACGGCTGGTCATCAATTGGAGTCGCCTCCTCGGAAATGACGTCGACCGGCTCACTAGCCTCCTTAGACACGGACTCTTCTGAACCTACCCTGGGCCCAACTTCTCCGTAGCCATCCATGGACTGGTAGAACGAGTCTGGGGCGCTTCCAAACCAGCGTCCGTCTGAAATCCTTGCCACGGCATCCTTGGGTGAGACGGTGTCAAACTGACCACGATCAACTAGTTCAAAGCTGTGAGAAGAAAAGTAGCTGAGCTCGCCGTTCATGCCCCAGCTGATGTAAGTCCATGCGCCAGTGTCGACGCCGTTAGACAGATAGGGGAGTGACACATTGGCACCCCAATCATCACGGTAGATTTTTAGGTCACTTGGGTTGTAAGTTTGGCCAGTTTTTAGCATCAGCTCTGCGGTCAGCAGCTTCAGCTCGTCCACAGTTGGGATCAGTTCTGGTGTCAATTTAGGCTCACAGTAGGACAGCTCCTCCTCTGAGTCACTTCTCACTGCCGGTTCTTCGCAAGAATAATCAAGTTCCGACCAGTTTGAATAGCTCCAGCTTCCGGTTCCCGACCAGTAGGCGCTGAGATATTTGTTGCCAACGGTTATCGAATAACTGGGATATTTCTCATCCGACCACTCATCTCGAACAGGTTCTCCGTCGACTCCAAAAATCGCCGCCATTGACCTGAGAAGACTCAGTGGTTCGCCCACTAATTTGCTTTGGTAAACGTTTCCTTTTCCATTCTGGGTTCCCAGATCCGGACCCGCCGAGTATTCATATGTGGACCAGCCAGGCCAGTACATTGAATCCTCGACCATGCCAAGTGAGCTTTCAGCATCCGCACTCATCTTAGAAGTTTCGCCACCTGCGTCGGCAACAGTAAATAGTGGGGCTGGGGCCAGGTAGTTGGGTAGGACAATACTCAGGGCAAGGGCGCTGACAGCCACTGCACCAGAGGCTGCGAAGAGTCTGCTTGCCTTGAAGCCAAGACCTTGCCTGGTTTTCCTCAAGCCGGCTTTGGCTACTACGGTCGCGTTTAGGTCTGGTGCGCCAGCTGCTGGGTCAGCGTTCTTTAGCCGTTTTTGAAGGTCGTCATGTTCGTTCATACTCATGATGCGTAATCAGCTAATCGATATTTTCAGTCGACAACAAAAGTTTTAGTTTTTGCTTTGCTCGGGTGAGCCGAATTGCTGCTGCGTTTTCACTCATTTCGAGCACATTTGCCAATTCTGAATTGGTCAGGCCGTCTAGGCTCCAGAGTGATATCACTTCGCGTTCTTTTGCAGATAGCTTGGCGAAAACCTCGCCGAGTTCAATGTCGGCCAACGCGATCGACTCGGCCGATGGCGCAGCTACCGGCTCTGCGAGCATTGAGAATATCGCATTTCTCCCAGCTTGTTTTCGGTGCCGATTTGCGACGAGATACCTTGCGGATTTATAAAGCCACGCAAGCTCCATCCCTTCAGGGATTCGATCCCTCTTCGACCAGGCGAGCTCGAAGAGGTCTCCTGCGACGTCCTCGACTTCATCAAAAGGGAGTCTCCTGGCAAGGTATCCGTTTACCTGTGGCAGATAACTGCGGTACAGGCTGTTGAATTCTTCCGGTGACATAGAGCTCCTCTAATTACATAATGTAGCGAAGAGTGGGTTATTTTCAGTCCGCTAGAAAGCAAGCGGGAGCATGGCTTTTCACAATTCCAGCCGACTGCATGAGTGCATACATTGTTGTGGAGCCGACAAATTTGAAGCCGAGGCGCTTCAGTTCTTTACTCAAAGCATCTGACTCGTGACTCGTAGTTGCAGAAGCTGCATCTGCAGGTGCTTTTGAAGGGGCAAACGACCACAGCAGTTCTGTTAGATCAAGGTCTTTGTCCAGGACTGTGCGGGCATTTGAAATTGCGGCAAGTATCTTGGCTTTGTTTCTTATGATTCCAGCATTATTCATTAGTGTTGCGACTCTGACTTCGTCAAAGGCGGCAACTGTTTCAATATTGAACCCCTCAAAAGCTCTGCGAAATGCCTCGCGCTTTTTCAGAATAGTGAGCCAGCTGAGTCCAGCCTGAAACCCTTCCAGGGTTATCTTTTCGTAGAGCTGTTGTTGACCTTTTAGGTCTCTGCCCCACTCGTTGTCGTGGTAATCGATGTAGACCTGGTCGCTGGTAACCCAGGGGCAGCGGATAAGTTCAGCAGGCTTTGATTCTGCGCTCATCATTTAATGAAGGTAATCTGCTCGAAGTTCAGCAGCCACTCTTTTGTTGGAATGCCCTGTCCGCCGGAGTAGCCGGTTATTCTGCGCTGGGATCCAAGAACGCGATGGCAGCCAATAAGCAGTGGAACCGGGTTCGCTCCAACCGCTCCTCCAACAGCTCGAACTGCCTTCGGGTTACCGACCGCCAGAGCGATGTCGGCATAGGTTTTTTGCTCACCGAAGTCAAGTCTTGCTATTTGCTCCCAGACTGCCCTTTGAAATTCGGTGCCTAAAAGTGAAACCGGCACCGTGAACTTTTTTCTGGAACCTGAGAAGTATTCGGTCAGTTGATCAACGGCGTCCAGAGCGTACTTATGAGCCTTTGCGGAATCAGAAAATTCGACTCGCGAGTCTGAGGTGGTGAGTATTGCCAATTCCACGATCCCTGAGTCATTAGCGCCGACGGCGATTTTCCCAATCGGGGATGGCATGAGTTTTAGGGCGGCTAGTTCAATCATAATTCAAAGTAACGCAAAGAATCATGAGAAGCGAACCAACAGTGTAAGCCTGTGGAAAACTGCTAGAGGTTCAGTCTCTTGCCGGCTTCGATCAATACCTGACGCATAATCTTTTCGATCTCATCGAAGTCGCTGGGCCCCATGGTTAGAGGCGGAGCTACTTGAACAACCGGGTCCCCACGGTCATCGGCGCGGCAATAAAGCCCTGCGTCATACATCGCCTTATTCAAGAAACCCCTCAGTAGCTTCTCTGATTCTTCTCGAGTCAGTGTCTGTTTCGTGGCCTTGTCTTTTACTAGCTCGATAGCGAAAAAGTAGCCGTCGCCTCGAACATCGCCAACGATTGGCAGGTCTTTGAGCTTCTCCAGGGTTTTCCTGAAAATAGGAGAGTTCTTGCGCACGTTGTCGACGATGCGCTCTTTGTCGTAGATGTCGAGGTTTGCAAGTGCTACGGCACAAGCCACCGGGTGAGCGGCAAAGGTATAGCCGTGGGGGAAGGTTGCTGTTCCTTCGCTAAATGGAGTGAAGAACTTTTCTTTCAAAAACAGTGCACCCAGGGGTGCTGCACCAGAAGTGATCGCCTTTGCGGTAATCATCATGTCTGGGTTTATCTCATAGCGCTGTGATCCAAACATTTCACCCGAACGACCAAAGCCGGTGATGGTTTCGTCAGCAACAAGAATTACCTCGTACTTATCGCAGATCTCGCGCACTCTCTTGAAGTATGACTTTGGAGCAGTGAAGCAACCTCCAGCGTTTTGAATTGGCTCAACAAAGAATGCTGCAACGGTGTCCGGACCCTCGAAAAGAATTGCTTCTTCAACTCTGTTCGCTGCCCAGAGTGCAAAGTCATCTTCAGTTTTGAATTCGCTGCCTGCGCGATACCAGTTGTTATTTGGAACCCTGAATGTTGAAGGAACCAATGGCTCAAACATTTGCTTGAATGCTGCAATGCCAGTGATTGAAAGCGCGCCATGGCTGGTGCCGTGGTAGGCAGTCTGCCTGGAGAGAACCTTTGTCTTCAGCGGCTTGCCGGTCATCTTGAAGTACTGCTTGGCAACCTTCCAGGCAGATTCCACTGCATCACCACCGCCGGTGGTGAAGAAGATTCTCGTTAGCTCTTTCGGGGCGTAAGAAACTAAGCGTTCTGCTAATTCAACTGCTCGAGGGTGAGCGTATGACCATAGCGGCATGAAGTCCAGCTCCATGGTCTGCTTCGCGGCTGCATCTGCAAGTTCTTGTCTGGCGTGACCAATGTTCACTGCAAACAGCCCGGAGAGTCCGTCTATGGTCCTGTGACCCTTGGTATCGACTAAATAGTTGCCCTCACCCTTTTCGATGATTGTCATGTCGCTTGTGTTGTATGGGCTGTGACGAGTGAAGTGCATCCAGAGGTGGTCCTTGGCACTTTTTTGAAGCTCTTTATCGCTGATTGTCTCGCCTGCAGCCATCGCTGCTACCAGTGGGAAATCAGCGTTGGAGTGAGTCTTTGGTTTTTTTGATTTGAAGAGCTTCTTTAGAGCGCTTGGTTTCTTGCTTTCCTGAATTGCCATGTCATATCACTTCGCTGGTTTCGATTGTTGAAGCACTCATCATCGAGTGCCCCAGTTGTAATGCTGCTTTTCTAGTTTTAGATAAACAAAACTCTCTGCTGAGATTACTCCAGGAAGCGTTCTTATTTTTGAATTAATCAGAGTGAGTAAATGATCATCGTCTTCGCATACGGCTTCAACGAGGATGTCGAAGCTGCCTGCCGTCAGAACTACGTAGTCGATAGAAGAAATCTCCGCGAGCTGCTTGGCAACGGCGCTCGAATCACCAGAGCATCTAATCCCGATCATTGCCTGCCTAGAGAAACCAAGAACTAGAGGATCAGTAACTGCAACTATCTGGATCACTTTGGAGTCGGTTAGCTTCTGCACCCGCTGGCGCACCGCAGCTTCTGAAAGCCCGACAACCTTGCCGATTTCGGCGTATGACTTTCTGCCGTCATGCTGAAGCTGCTCGACTATCAACTTTGAGATGTCATCGAGGTGCGATTGGCGCGTTCTGAGGGTCTTCGACATGGCTTTGAGTATGTCACTTTAAGTTATTGAATTGACAGTAATCCGCAGATTATTTACCAAGAAGTTACGAAATCAGCAGAGTTTTCGTTTTCGGCTATCGATATGCCGATTTCAGGTTTAGAGTCTGAGGTATCAACTCGAAGAGGAGTGGCAAATTGGCCGTCAAGAAACTACAGAACTTTGTCGGAGGTAAGTACCAGAGCCCGACAAGTGACAAAACTAGCGATGTAATCAACCCGGCAACCGCAGAAACCTATGCTCACGCACCGGTCTCGTCTGCCAGCGATGTGGATGCCGCCTATCAGACTGCCGCTAAAGCCTTCGAAACCTGGGGCCAAACTACCCCAGCAGAGCGTCAACTAGCACTATTTAGGATCGCAGATGCGCTAGAGGCTAGAGCCGAAGAGGCAGCCGATGTTGAAAGTGAAAATACCGGTAAGCCGCGAACCACCTTGGTCGACTACGAAATCGGTCCATCAGTTGACCAGATTCGTTTTTTTGCCGGTGCTGCCAGAAACCTTGAGGGCCGAGCAACCGCTGAGTACATGGCCGATCACACTTCTTCCATACGCAGAGAGCCAATCGGTGTCATCGGTCAGGTAACGCCATGGAACTATCCGTTGAACATGGCCGTCTGGAAGTTTGCGCCTGCCATAGCCGCAGGAAACACGATCGTTCTAAAGCCTTCCGACACAACCCCCGCTTCGACATTGTTGTTAGCTGAAATTGCAGCCGAGTTCTTGCCAGAGGGAGTTTTCAACGTTGTCACCGGAGATCGCGACACCGGCCGGGCGATGGTTGAGAACCACATACCGCAGATGGTCTCCATCACGGGTTCTGTTCGTGCAGGAATGGAGGTTGCTAAGAATGCAGCCTCAGACCTCAAGCGAGTTCACCTAGAACTCGGTGGCAAGGCCCCGGTTATCGTCTTTGCCGATGCTGACTTCAAGCAGGCCGCCGAAGGAATTGTCGCGGCTGGCTTCTTTAACGCAGGCCAAGACTGCACAGCAGCAACCAGGTTGCTGGTCCAAGAAAGCGGCTATGACGATTTCATGGCAGCCCTCATTGCTGAGGTCAAGAACAACGCCAAGGTTGGCATGCCCAATGAGCCTGACATCCTGTTCGGGCCGGTCAACAACGCAGGGCAGTTGGAGCGAGTTCAAGGCTTCGTTGATCGACTGCCAGACCACGCTCAAATTGAAACCGGCGGATCCAAGATCGCGGGCAGCGGTTACTTTATGGAGCCGACTGTTCTATCTGGCTTCAAGCAAACCGACGAGCACATCCAAGATGAAATTTTTGGTCCAGTGTTGACGGTTCAGAAGTTCACCGATGACGCTCAAGCTTTGAAGTGGGCGAACGATGTTCGTTACGGCCTGGCTTCTTCTGTTTGGACCACTAACCACACCAGAGCAATGCGTTTTGCTAAGTACTTGGACTTTGGTGCTGTCTGGATCAACACCCACATTCCTCTTGTTGCAGAGATGCCACACGGAGGCTTTAAGCACTCTGGTTATGGCAAGGACTTGTCTCACTATGGCTTTGAGGATTACACGCGCTTGAAGCACGTGATGCACTACATCGGAGACTAAAAATAAAGATTAGATTTCGTTGGCTAAAAACCAACAAAACTATGCCAAACTTTTCCTATTCTTTGGATGTACCCAAAGAACAGTTGTCTAGCGAAAGAAAAACCGGCTCCCAACTTGTTGGGAATCGGAACCCCTAAGGAGAATGCAATGAAGCGAGGACTACCTCAAGACCCAATGTTGGCCCAGCTAGTTCAGATGGCCAGGCAGCATCAGATTTCTAGGCGTGCGGCTTTGGCCGGTGTTGGAGGAACTGCAGCCGCTCTGACTCTTGCTTCTTGCTCTACCGCAGAAGAGGGTCTTGTAGCAGCAACAGATGTTTCAGACTCTGAAAAGGTTCTTGTCTGGCACAACTGGCCTGCTTACATGGACGAAGATGACGACGGCAACTACCCAACCCTGTTGCGCTTCCAGGATCAATCCGGCATCACCGTCGAATACAACTTGGAAATCGATGACAACGACACTTGGTATGCCAAGGTCAAGGACCAGCTAGAGCTTGGCCAGGATGTTGGAGCCGACGTTGCCTGCCCAACCACTTGGATGGCAAACAGACTTCGCAACCTCGGCTACATCCAGCCAATGGACAATGCAAACATGCCAAATAAGGTCGCAAACCTAGCCCCCGGTTACCAGGGCGGCTCAGAAGACCCAGATCGCGTCTACTCGATTCCTTGGCAGGGTGGTTTTGCCGGTCTAGGCTACAACAAGAAGGCTTATAAAGAGGCAACCGGCAAAGATGCACCTTCGAGCGTCTCTGACCTGTGGGCAGCTGAGTTGAAGGGCCGCGTCGGTCTTCTTTCAGAGATGCGTGACACCGTTGGCCTAGTGCTTCTCAGCCAGGGCATCGACATCACCTCTTCCGACAGCCTCACCGAGGATGCATTCAACGCGGCCCTCGATGAAATCAAGGCTCAGATCGATGCCGGACAGGTTTACAACGTTCGTGGCAACAGCTACCTCGATGACCTTACGACCGAAAACATCATTGCTGCCACAGCTTGGTCTGGTGACATCACTCTGATCAACTACGAAGCTGGCACGGACGAAGATCCAGAGCCATTTGGCTTTGTGTTCCCAGACACCGGCGCAACACTCTGGGCGGATGAGTTTATCGTCCCAATGGGAGCCACTCACAAGCGCAATGTTGAAGAACTAATCAACTACTACTACGACCCTGTAAACGCGGCAGAGCTCGCTCTCTGGGTGAACTACATCACTCCAGTTGTGGGAGCTAAGGAAATCGCAGCTCAGGAGGACCCAGAATTGGCGGAGAACCAACTAATCTTCCCGAATGCTGAGACCCTTTCAAAGAGCTTTGCTTTCCGCAGCCTGACAAGCCAGGAGGAGCAGCGCTTCTCGGCAGCTTGGCAGAACCTGCTTCTAGGCTCCTAGTTGGCCATTGATTTTGTCGCTCGAGGTCAAGACCTCGAACTAAAGGGCATACGCAAAGAGTTCCCCGGTTTTGTTGCGGTCGATAACCTCGACCTCAAGATTCCGGCCGGGGAGTTCTTTGCGCTCTTAGGCCCTTCAGGCTGCGGCAAAACCACAACACTGCGGATGATTGCGGGGCTCGAGAGCCCTACTCAGGGAGAAATTCTTCTCGGCGGTAAGGACATCGCTGGGATGAAGCCTCATGAGCGTCCGGTCAACACAGTTTTTCAGAACTACGCCCTTTTCCCCCACATGAGTGTGTTGGAGAACGTGGCATTCGGTATTCGCCAGCGTAAGGTAGCAGAGCCGCTTCCACAGGCAGAAAAAGCTCTTGCGATGGTCGAGCTTGAGCATTTGGCTCAGCGACGCCCACAACAGCTCTCAGGCGGCCAGCAGCAGCGTGTTGCTCTAGCCAGGGCGCTGGTCAACAGACCTTCGTTACTGCTGCTAGATGAGCCACTTGGAGCATTGGACCTCAAACTTCGCAGACAGATGCAGATTGAGCTCAAAGCCATTCAGATGGAGGTTGGCCTAACTTTCCTTCACGTTACCCATGACCAAGAGGAAGCCATGGACATGGCTGACACTGTTGCGGTTATGAATAACGGAAACATTGAACAGCTTGGTGCTCCGGAAGTCCTTTATGAAAGACCGAAGACAGCTTTTGTCGCGAAGTTTCTTGGTCAATCCAATATCTTCATCGGCAAGGTTGCAGAGTCGAACTCGGAAACAACCAGCATCGATTTCAACGGTAAGAAGATAACTGGGCTTACTTCCAGGTCAGAAAAGCACTCCGGCAAAATCGCCATAGGAGTTAGGCCAGAAAAGACTAACTTCCACGAAGAAGAGCCTGCGGCGAATTCGGGCTTGAACATCCTGGGCCCAGGTGAAATTACCGACATTCGATTCACTGGGGTTTCGAACCAGTATCAAATCGACATTCCAAACGTTGGTGAAATAACAGTCTTTGCGCAAAACGTTGGCAGGTCACCCGTGATTGAACTTGGTGCCAAGGTGTTTGTTAGCTGGAAGGTTGAGCACAGCTTTGGGCTTGCAGATCTTCCCTCCGGAGTAGAAGAAGAGCTGTAATGGCGTTCGTTGCATTTGGATCTCAGGCTCCGGCAAAGGACCAGAATCCAACAAAGGGTGGCAGGGTTGCACTCTGGCTGCTACTTCCGGGTCTTTTTTACCTGGGCCTATTTTTCATTACACCGCTGATTTCTCTGATCATCACTTCTTTGAAGCAGCCGAGCCTTTCAGGCGGCATTGGGCGCTATGACTTAGGCGTCGAATTCGGCAACTATGCGTATGCCATTTCTCAGTACGCCCCACAGATCTTTAGGTCTTTTAGCTTCGCACTTTTGGCTACGGTGATTGCACTTGCAATCAGTTACCCGATTGCCTATTTCATTGCTGTTAGAGCAAGGGACAGGCCACTTCTAAAAGGCATTCTGCTCACGCTTGTTGTGGCGCCGTTCTTTATCTCGTTTCTGTTGCGCACATTTGCCTGGAAACAGATTTTCTCTAACGACTCATTTATTGTGAACGTCTTGAAAGACGTTGGAATCTTCGGTGCTGATAGCTACATAATCGGCACCAATTTTGCCGTTGTCTTTGGGCTTGTCTATAACTTCATACCTTTTATGACCTTGCCTATTTATGCGAACCTGGATCGGCTGGATTTGCGCCTTGTTGAGGCGGGCTCCGACCTTTACGCAAGCCCGGCCACAACATTTAGGAAAATCACATTTCCGCTTTCGATGCCCGGAATCATCTCGGGAACTCTGTTGACCTTTATCCCAATCAGCGGTGACTATGTTGTGGCTAGCCGCGACTTTTTGGGAGGCCCGGATACGGCCATGATTGGCAACGTGGTTGAGGCAAACTTCCTCAGGATTCAGGACTACCCAACCGCTTCTGCCCTGTCTGTGATGCTGATGGCGACAATCGTCGTGCTGGTATCTGCTTATGTGAAGCGAAGCGGAACGGATGATTTGCTATGACCAAGTTTTCCCTCGGCAGGTATTTGTTGCCCACATATGTTTTCTTGACGTTCCTGTTTTTGATGATTCCGATTGGTTACACCTTCGTTTTTTCATTCAACGATTCGATCAAGTCCAACATCATTTGGCGGGGTTTCACCTTTGATAACTGGCTGAACGTCTGCGATCAGGCAGATGTTTGCAGCGCTTTTGGTAATTCAATCTTGATTGCCGTCACTGCCACCGTGATTGCCACAACCCTCGGAACCATGATTGCAATTGCCCTGGTCAGGTACCGGTTTAAGTTCCGTAGCGCCACAAACCTGCTGTTGTTTTTGCCCCTTGCAACTCCTGAGGTTGTAATGGGCGCTGGGCTTGCCGCACAGTTCTTGGACTTCGGTTGGTCAAAAGGCCTGGGAACAGTAATCATCGCCCACGTCATGTTTACTTTGAGCTTTGTGGTCGTTACCGTCAAGGCAAGGGTTGCAACCCTAGATCCCGCTCTTGAAGAAGCTGGCAGAGACCTATACGCCAGTCCAGCTCAGGTTTTTAGAAAGATAACTTTTCCACTCTTGCTGCCGGGTATTTTGGCAGCCGCCATGTTGGCATTCGCATTGAGTTTTGATGATTTCATTATCACTCAGTTCAACTCTGGCGCCGTGGACACTTTCCCGAAGTTTGTCTACACAGCAGCTGCAAGGGGAATTCCCCCGGAGGCAAACGTTGTTGGTTCAGCGGTGTTCTTAGTTGCCATCGCGATAGTTATTGCGGTTCAGGTCAGGTCAACTCTCAAGCAACGAAAGCTATCCAAATAGCAGTTTGACGGCTGCATGAAAATGCAGGCGGTGCTTCTCCACGTCTTCGGCAGTAGTCGCTGGGGAAATCAAAATCATGTTGTGAAAAGGCGTCATCAGGATGCCGCTGTTGATTGCATGCAGCTGCAGGAACTGACCTAATTCAAAGTCTTCTGCTGCGTGCGCCTCTGCTCCGGTGAGCGGTGCTTCTGCCCTAAAGCTGTATTCACCGCGGCAACCAATCCGGGAGACCTGCCAGCCAAGCTTGTACTCATCGATGATCTCTTGGGTGTTTCGCTCCCAAATGATTGCAAGCTCTTCCATCTGCTTGAAGTTCTTGTCGGTGAGAACTTCTTCAAGGGTCGCCCTGACCGCAGCCATTGAAAGGGCATTGCCAGCAAGAGTTCCGCCGACACCACCGACATCGATACTCTCCAGTTCAAGGCTGTTTGCAATTCGAGATGCCAAATCGGCCGTGAGGCCAAGGGCGCCGACTGGAACACCTCCACCAATTGTCTTGCCCAGCACCACGGCATCGGGTTTCAGCTGGTCTCGCCCTGTCACTCCGCCGATACCGGCAGAGAGAGTGTGGGTTTCATCAAGGGCGAAAAGCACACCGTATTTCTTGCAGAGTTCCTGCAGGCTTTCAAGGTAGCCGGGCTCTGGAAGCACAATTCCGATGTTTGTCAGCCCCGGTTCAATGAGTAGCAGCGCAACGTCGCCAGCTGCAAAAGCCTCTTCGGCAGCTTTCAGGTCGTTGAATGGCAGCGAAACGGTGGTGTTTGAAAGCTCGGTCGGCTTTCCAATGTTGTTTGGCCTGGAGATGGTTTTACCGTCGTCGTCGAGCACCGCAAAGGTTTCGTCCACGCTGCCGTGATAGCAGAAGTCATGGACCGCTATCTTTTGCCTACCGGTTACCTGTCTGGCAAACCTAATCAGGTGACGGTTGGCATCCGTGGCGCTTAGAGTGAACTGCCATTTTGGAACACCAAACCGCTCGGCCAGTATCTGGCCGTTAGCAGCCGCATCGGTGGTTGGAAGCATAAAGGTTGCACCCTTAGCAATTTGCTGCTGCACGGCCTTGACAGTTGCATTTGGGGCATGTCCTGACATCGCACCGGTGTCGCCCAGGCAGAAGTCTGTGAATTCATTGCCATCCAAGTCAGTGAAGTGCGCGCCCTTGGCGCTGTCTACATAGATCGGGAATGGCCCTGGCCATTTAGCCATCCAGAGCATCGGAACGCCGTTCAGAAGCGATTCCTGAGCTGATTCATGGGCTTTCGCGGAGGCAGGATGTTTTCCGATGTAGGCAGCTACTTCTTGGTCAAAAAGCTCAGCTAAACGGGTTCGGTCCTGATATTTCTGCATTGAAATTCTTGCCTTCTTAATTGAGGTCTAGCTTTTGGATTGGATTACAGGGACTCAAGGCCCTTTTCAAATACGTCAAGGGCATCCTGAAGCAGCTCGTCTGAAATGGAAAGCGGTGGCAGCATTCTGATTACATTCGAGTAGGTTCCGGCGTTTAGAAGCACAACACCGTTGGCATGGCAATGTCTTAGCAGAGCATCGCTGACAGCTTGGTTGGGGTTCAGGGTCCCTGGCTCTATGAATTCCACCGCTTGCATCGCTCCAACTCCGCGCACGTCACCAATGACTGGGAACTTATCCTTCATGGCGTTCAAGCGCGTCGAGATGAGTTCTCCAATTTCTGTTGCCCTTGCAAGCCAGTTGCCCTGCTCGAACTGTTCCATTACCGCAACTGCAGCGGCAAGGGCCGTGGGGCTTCCACCAAAGGTTCCGCCAAGTCCGCCAGCGTGAGCGGCGTCCATGATCTCAGCCCTGCCAACAACACCCGAGAGTGGCATTCCGCCAGCAATGCCCTTGGCAACAGTCACAAGGTCAGGCTCAAAGCCTTCTTCCCACTGGCTGGCAAACCACTTACCAGTGCGTGCCATGCCGCTTTGTACTTCATCGGCAACCATGACAATGCCGTTTTCCGTGCACCAAGCACCCAGTGTTCGGAGGAAGCCGGGGGCTGGAACGATAAAGCCGGCCTCGCCCTGGATTGGCTCAATGAACAGGGCGGCAAGCTGAGTGGCACCGACGCGCTTTTCTAGATAGGTGATTGCTCTTGCAGCGGCTTCTTCACCGGTTAGGCCCTCAGGGTCTCTAAACGGGTAGCTCATCGGAGCGTGGTTCACGCTGCCTGGAAGTGGGCCAAAACCTGTGGCATAGGGGTGGGCCTTGAAGTTCATGGCCATGGTGAGGTTGGTACGACCGTGATAGGCGTGATCAAAAACAGCAATTTCGTGCCTGCCGGTTGCCCGCCTTGCTATTTTGACTGCGTTCTCAACGGCTTCGGCTCCAGAGTTGAAAAAGGCTGCTTTCTTAGCAAATGATCCGGGGGAGTGCTTGATTAGAAGCTCTGCTGCGCGGACATACTTTTCGTAAGGGGTGACGGTGAACAGCGTGTGGGTGAAGGCAGCAACTTGATTCTGAACTGCCTCAACAACACCCTCATTGGTGTGCCCAATGGTGACCACGCCAATTCCAGTGCCAAGGTCAATCAGCTGGTTGCCATCCACGTCCTTGAGGATTGCTCCGTTGGCCTGGTCAATAAATGCCGGCAGCATCGTGCCCACTCCTGATGAAACCGCAGCGCTTCGTCGCTTCTGCAGCTCTGCAGATTTTGGACCCGGGATAACCGTATTTAGAATTCGCTTCTGTTCAAGGCTCATGCCGATAAGTCTAGATTCATTGCAGCTGTTTTTGCGTTCCAAACGCGGTTGTTGGGTGGGGCGTTCTAAGCTTTTGTAAATGCGCACTGTTTTAGTACTCGGCTCAACCGGTTCGGTTGGCACTCAGACCCTGGAGATGATCAGGGCAAACCCAGATAAGTTCAAGCTTCTCGGTATTTCTGGTAACTCCAATGCCGAGCTTTTAGAGTCCCAGCGCGCAGAATTTTCACTCTCCAAAGACGCAGTTGCCCTAGGTCCTGAAATGGCAGCTGCACTTGCCGGCGGCATCGGTGCTGATGTTGTTGTCAACGGCATCACCGGCTCCGCAGGGCTCGCAGCCACTTTGGCTACGCTGAAAGCAGGCTCAAAGCTTGCCTTGGCAAACAAGGAGTCCCTCATTGTCGGCGGCTCGCTAGTTACCGACATTGCGGCTAAGGACCAAATTCAGCCGGTTGACTCCGAACATTCAGCAATCGCGCAATGTCTTTTGTCCGGTAGTCACGGTGAGGTGTCAAGGCTAATACTGACTGCATCCGGCGGTCCCTTTAGAAACTGGTCCAGGCAGCAGCTTGAAAGTGTGACTCCAGAGCAGGCTCTCAAGCATCCGACCTGGACCATGGGAAAGGTGATAACCACCAACTCTGCGACCATGGTCAATAAGGGCCTTGAGGTCATTGAGGCCCACCTGCTCTTTGGTGTTCCCTTTGACCAGATTGCGGTGACCGTTCACAAGCAGTCCATCGTGCACTCGATGGTTGAGTTTCACGATGGATCGGTTATCGCTCAGGCCTCGGAGCCAGACATGAAGCTAGCCATCGGCTATGCCATGGGTTGGCCGGAGCGTCTTGCGGGATCCACCAAGCCCATGGACTTCACGGCAGCACACACTTGGGATTTTGAGCCGCTGGATGAAGAAGTATTCACTGCAGTGAAACTTGCTCGCCAGGTTGGAAAAGCCGGGCTTACTTTCCCTGCGGTCTACAACGCGGCCAATGAGGAAGCTGTTGAAGCTTTTCATGCTGGCAAGCTTTCTTTCTTGGGCATCACCGACACCATCGAGGCCGTACTTGATTTGCACAAAGCCGAACAACTGAGCCTCGAGGGAGTGCTGGCGGCAGAAACATGGGCCCGGCAAACGGCTAATTCGCTGATAGCAAAGCGCTAAGTGCGCTTTGGTTAGTTAGCCTTATAA
>Ga0209654_1001885_pt1 | contig 15468 bp, 17 predicted proteins | sample SaaInl1SG_22_DNA_FD_184646 | JGI IMG/M metagenome (GOLD analysis project Ga0209654, IMG submission 184646) | Marine microbial communities from expanding oxygen minimum zones in the Saanich Inlet - ESP_161SG_22_DNA (SPAdes) (version 2) | ecosystem: Environmental > Aquatic > Marine > Intertidal... | reverse complement strand
CCAACGACTGGTGTCATCCCTATGAGCCACTGACGTTTCATACGATCGGAAGGGCGTTGAATGCAATCAGTGGCGATCATTACGGTTGCTTCTTGGGTTGATGAGGTGCCTTTCCCATCCCGTCTGGGGTATTCTCCGGGCAAATTCGAACTGAATGAAACCCCCTGAGCTGGTGTAAAGGAGATGATCGTTATGCGTTTATTTTGCTTGTATGTTTTGTGCTTATTCCCTGCTGTCGCTTTTGCACATGCACCAGACGGCGCGGGCGGAGGCTTTTTGACTGGCTTTCTGCACCCAATTTTAGGATACGACCACTTGATTGCGATGGTCGCAGTGGGTCTGTGGGGGGCATTTCTTGGTGACCGCGCACTCTGGATTCTGCCTATTGTGTTCCCAAGCATCATGGCCGTCGGTGCGGCGGTTGGGATCTTGGGCATCGGCTTGCCGCTCGTTGAGGTGATCATTGCGCTCTCTGGCGTGGTGTTGGGTGCTCTGATCGTTTTGAAGCTCAAAGCACCTCTCCAGATCGCAATGGTGCTGGTTGGGATTTTTGCACTGTTTCATGGGTATGCGCATGGTTTGGAAATGCCCGAGCAAACCAGTGTGGTGACTTACGGTGCTGGATTTGTAGTTGGAACGGGACTGTTGCACATGGTGGGCATTGCACTTGGTTTCCTGACTCGCTTGCCGCGCGGGGAGCTCATGGTGCGTGGTTGTGGTGGTCTGATTTCAGTGGTTGGTTTGACTTATCTTGTTGGGTAAGTGGTTTTTTGCGCTCAGCTTGGCCTGCTTGTCTGGCCAGGCGAGCGCACATGCGTTGGGTACTGATCCCACATTGATCGAGCGCCTCGAAGCAGGTGCGACTCTCCCCGCTGAACTCGCGTCGACCTGGAGCGTCTGGTTTATCTTCGCTTTAATGGCAGCACAAAACCTATCGCGCGTTGGATTTTTGTTTTCAGGTCTTGCGGTGGGTGTGCTCCTTGGCGCGCTCACTTGGAGTCTGGCTGCAATTGCACCAGCTATTTTGCTCGTTATTTTGCTGCTATGCGCGTTGTGGATGACATGGGGCCGAGAGACACAGGGCCTGGTCAGTGGTGTATTGATCGGGGTGGTTTCATTGATGGCGCTCAATGTGTTGCTGCAGGCGCATGCGGAGCTCGCGGATGACATGCTGATACGGTTTATGGCGGCGCTCTTTACTGTGGTAGGTGCAAGCTTCTGTGCCGGTTTAGTAAAACAGCTGGCGACTTGGCTACCGCGCCAAGCGCCAATAGCGGTGCGCATATTATCGAGTTGGATGGTGGCGTTATTGGCAATTCAACTGGCTGCAGGGACTTTGTCATGAGTCATGAGAACTCCCATCCGTTTCAGGTCGTGTCTGAGTATCAGCCAGCCGGAGATCAGCCTGAAGCGATTCGGCAATTGGTGGCTGGAGTCGAGTCTGGTTTGGCGCATCAAACCCTGCTTGGAGTGACCGGTTCAGGTAAAACCTTCACCGTCGCCAAAGTAATCGAATCAATCAAACGACCCACAATTGTTATGGCACACAACAAGACGTTGGCGGCACAGTTGTACGGGGAGTTCAAAGAGTTCTTCCCGCACAATGCTGTGGAATACTTCGTGTCCTACTATGACTATTACCAGCCCGAAGCGTATGTTCCCTCGAGTGACACATTCATTGAGAAAGACTCCTCGATCAATGATCACATTGAACAAATGCGCTTGTCGGCAACCAAGGCTCTGCTGGAGCGAGACGACGTCATCATTGTCGCAACTGTGTCTTCGATTTATGGCTTAGGGGATCCCGAGGCCTATCATGAAATGGTGTTGCATCTGACCCGTGGAATGACGGTTGATCAACGTCAGATCCTCAGACGGTTGGCCGAGTTGCAGTACAAACGGAACGACATGGATTTTGCGCGGGGTACGTACCGTGTCCGTGGTGATGTGATCGATATTTTTCCAGCAGAATCCGATCGCGAGGGGGTTCGCATCGAATTGTTTGATGCAGAAATCGAGCAGCTTTCGTTCTTTGATCCGCTGACCGGCGAGGTGTTGCGTAAGGTTCCGCGCTTGACGGTCTATCCGAAAAGTCACTATGTGACCAGCAAAGACCGGATGGTCGGTGCTTTGGATGACATCAAGGCGGAGTTGAAGATGCGGCTCGATCAGTTTCGGGAGCAGGGCAAGTTGCTTGAAGCACAGCGTTTGGAGCAGCGGACTAAGTTTGATCTCGAGATGATTGCTGAGCTCGGATACTGTCAGGGTATCGAGAATTACTCGCGCTATCTCTCAGGTCGGCCGCCAGGTGATGCGCCACCGACACTGTTCGATTATTTGCCTCCAGATGCGCTTCTAGTGATCGATGAGTCACACGTTACGGTGCCACAAATTGGCGGCATGTATCGTGGTGACCGTTCTCGGAAAGAAACCCTAGTCGAGTATGGGTTTCGCCTGCCATCTGCCTTGGATAATAGACCGCTTAAATTTGAGGAGTGGGAGGCGCTCGCACCCCAGATGATTTTCGTCTCCGCCACACCGTCGAAATATGAAGAAGCACATCAGGCTCAGATTGTTGAGCAGTTGGTGCGTCCGACTGGCTTGGTTGATCCGACCATTGAGATCCGTCCTGCAGGGACTCAAGTGGACGATTGTTTGAGCGAAATTAGCAAGGTCGTGGCCCGCGATGAGCGGGTATTGATCACGGTACTGACGAAACGTATGGCCGAAGATCTGACCGATTACCTGATGGAGCATGGTGTTCGAGTCCGTTACCTGCACTCAGATATTGATACGGTCGAGCGAGTTGAGATCATCCGCGATCTACGTCGTGGCGAATTCGATGTATTGGTCGGCATCAACTTGTTACGAGAGGGACTCGACATGCCCGAGGTCTCTTTGGTTGCGATAATGGATGCGGATAAAGAGGGCTTTTTGCGTTCTGATCGATCCTTGATTCAGACCATTGGCCGCGGTGCGCGAAATGTGAATGGGCATGCAATTCTCTATGCAGACCGCGTGACTGACTCCATGCGTCGTGCAATTGACGAGACCGAGCGTCGGCGCACAAAGCAAATTGCATTTAACCTGGAGCACGGCATAACGCCTAAGAGCATCAAGAAACGCATTGATGATGTGATGGAAGGTGCGCATCGTGAAACACCAGGCTCACGGGGTCGTAAAGCGAAAGACCAGCCGGCGCAAGCTGCGGAGAGGATGCTGCCTGCGAACCCGCAGTCGTTGACGCCAGCGCAGCTTGCAAAGGAAATTACACGCATCGAAGATCAGATGTTGAAGGCCGCAAAAGCGCTTGAGTTCGAGAAAGCGGCCGCACTGCGCGATGCGTTGGCTGAGCTACAGGCTCTCGCATTTCGTTAACTGAGGAGACATTGTGCCAATTCGTTTTGCGCCTGCTGTGATGAGTTTGTTTGGGCTTGCCTTGGCATGGAGAACCCTGGTTGAACAAAGCGGGGTGGTGCCGTCGTTTGGAACACTGCTTTCCATCGCCTCGGTACTCCTTGGTTTGGTGACCCTCGGCTCGATAGTCGTGCATCAGGTGGGGTCTGGCGCGGCTCGTGAGACCTGGGCCAATCCGCAGTTACGGGTATTGCCTGCTGCACTCACTGTGGGCTTGATGTTGCTGTCGGGCTTGCTGGCACCTCACATGCATAGCTTGGCGCGTGCGCTGATCTGGATTGCTGCCGTGGCGCATCTCGCATGGCTTGTGGCCTTGTTTCAATGCTGGTTTCAGGGTGAAGTGTCGGTGGAGTCGATTACGCCTGTGTGGTTCATTCCTTGGGTAGGCCTGATTGTGGTGCCAGTTGGTGCGGTGCCTGTCGGCGAAATCGGTTTGGCCTGGTTTTCTTTTTCAATTGCAATCGTGTTGTGGATCGCGTTGCTGCCACTGGTGTTGTATCGCCTCATATTTGCGAGGGCGCTGCCAGAAGAACTCGAGGCCACACAGCTGATTTTGGTTGCACCGCCGGCTATTGGCGCGGTGTCGTGGTCTTTATTGGCACAAGGGCATCAGGTGATCCCTGGAGCCGTCTTGCTGTCGTTTGCTGTGTTCTTAACAGTCATGCTCCTGCCCATGGTGTTTCGTGTCTTTTCGAGGCCCTGTGTACCCGCTAACTGGGCGTTTGGCTTTCCGCTGGCTGCTTTGGTATCCGCCCTTGCGATTTATGGCACATGGCTCGATCAGCCGCTATTGTTGGTGGTGTCGGGTGCCGTACTGTTGGTATTGACCGTGATCATTGTGTGGTTATTGATCGGGTCCGCGCGACTGCTGATGAAGCATTAAGGGAGAAGTATGCGGGTTTTAGTTACTGGCTCAGCAGGTTTTATTGGATCCACTGTCTCGCACCGGCTACTAGACCGCGGTGATGAAGTGATTGGCTTTGACAATTTCAATGACTATTACGAGGTGTCTCTGAAAGAGGCGCGTGGAGAGCGACTGCGCGAGCGATCTGGATACACTGAGGTTCGTGCGAGTGTTGAGGACCGCGAGGCGATGGAGCGGGTGTTTCAAGACGCGCAGATTGATCGTGTGGTACATCTCGCTGCACAAGCCGGTGTGCGCTACTCATTGGAAAACCCACAGGCCTACATTGATGCCAATGTAGTCGGTTTTATGAATGTGCTCGAGTGTTGCCGTTATGCCAATGTACAACACCTTGTGTATGCCTCATCAAGCTCAGTGTACGGCGCCAATGCCTCGCTTCCTTTCCGAGTTGAGGACTCAGTGGACCACCCCGTCAGCCTTTATGCGGCGAGTAAAAAAGCCAACGAATTGATGGCGCACACTTACAGCCACTTGTTTGGCTTGCCGACCACTGGGCTTCGGTTTTTTACCGTCTACGGTCCATGGGGTCGCCCGGATATGGCGTTATTTAAGTTCACCCGTGCAATCTTGACAGGCGGTGTCGTGTCCTTGTTTAACGGCGGCCACCATCAGCGAGATTTTACTTTTGTTAGTGACATTGTGGACGGAGTGATTGGGACTCTTGATCAGATTGCAGCCGCGGACCCTGGTTATGACCCCATGCAACCTAACCCTGGTAGCTCCAATGTGCCGTGGCGGGTTTACAATATTGGCTCTGACAGACCGATCGATCTGATTCGATATCTGGAGCTGATCGAAAAAGCCTGTGGGCGGAAAGCGCAGGTTGAGTCACTGCCTATGCAGGCCGGTGATGTGGTAGCAACTCATGCAGATGTGTCTGCCCTGAAGCGAGCGATAGGTTATTCACCGAAAGTGACGGTAGAGGAGGGGATTCCTCAATTTGTAAACTGGTTCCGCGACTACTACCAACTCTAAAGCGCCTTTACAGGGCCATTGGACTCGGTATAATCCGCCCCTCTTTAGGCGCGTAGCTCAGTTGGTTAGAGCACCACCTTGACATGGTGGGGGTCGTTGGTTCGAATCCAATCGCGCCTACCAAATTACAACCACATCGGAATGGCCCTTGGTAGGGGTCGCCTGTCGGAGTTGGCAATGCCCGTAATTACCCTTCCTGATGGATCCAAACGGACGTTTGACGATCCTGTAACCCCAATGGCTGTCGCTGAATCAATCGGACCTGGCCTTGCCAAGGCCACGATTTGTGCTCGCGTGGATGGTGTGCTGAAAGATGCGTCTGACCTGATCGCGCAAGATGCGGATCTTGCCCTGATCACGGGCAAAGACCCCGAGGGTCTCGAGGTGATCCGTCACTCCTTCGCACACCTCATCGGCCACGCAGCGCAACAGCTCTTCCCTGGGATCAAAATGGCAATTGGGCCGGTAATTGACTACGGGTTTTATTACGACGTCGATTATGAACGTCAGTTAACGCCGGAAGATTTAGAGGCCCTCGAGGTTCGGATGGGCGAATTGGTCAAAACCGATTACCCCGTTGTCAAGCAATGGGCGACTCGCGATGAGGCAATTTCGGCTTTTCAAGCGCGTGGCGCCGATTACAAGCTAGAGATTATCCGCGATGACATTCCAGACGATGGATCATTAATCGGCCTCTATCACCATGAAGAATACCTGGACATGTGTCGTGGCCCACACGTGCCAAATACACGGTTCCTGCGCCACTTTAAGCTGACCAATGTGACAGGTGCTTATTGGCGCGGTAAGGTCGAAAATAAGCAGTTGCAGCGTATTTATGGCTTGGCATTCGGCTCCAAAGCGGACCTTGATGCGCATGTAAAGTTTCTCGAAGAAGCCGCAAAGCGTGATCACCGTAACCTCGCTAAGACGTTGGACTTGTTCCATCTACAGGAAGAGGCGCCCGGGATGGTGTTCTGGCACCCAAATGGCTGGGCCATCTATCGGGTTCTGGAGGATTACATTCGAGACCGCCTCGAGCACGCCGGGTATCAGGAAATCCGGACGCCACAGCTCGTTGATCAAAAGCTTTGGGAAGCTTCCGGTCATTGGGACAAGTACCAAGAGAACATGTTTGTGACCTCGAGCGAGAGTCGAGATTACGCTGTGAAGCCGATGAACTGTCCATGTCACGTGCAGATCTACAATAAAAAAATCACCTCATACCGTGAGCTGCCGATTCGTTTAGCTGAATTCGGCTCATGCCACCGTAATGAGCCATCTGGATCGCTGCACGGATTGATGCGGGTACGGAATTTTGTGCAGGACGATGCGCACATTTTCTGTACTGAAGATCAGATTACAGCGGAAGTGAAGACCTTCAATCAGTTGTTGACGGAGGTTTATCACGACATGGGCTTCGATGAGATGATTGTTCGTATCTCGACCCGCCCAGAAAAACGGGTTGGTGACGACGCCACGTGGGATAAGTCTGAAAAAGCTCTGATGGATGCGCTCGATGAGCTGGGTGTGGCTTGGCAAGAGTTGCCGGGCGAGGGTGCGTTTTACGGCCCGAAAATTGAATACTCCCTTAAAGATTGCCTCGGTCGCGTTTGGCAATGCGGCACAATGCAGGTCGATTTTTCGATGCCAGGGCGGCTTGATGCGGAATATGTTGCTGAAGACGGATCACGTCAGGTGCCAGTGATGTTGCACCGAGCGATTCTTGGTAGTTTGGAGCGTTTTGTCGGTATTTTGCTCGAGAATACCGCAGGATTCCTGCCGCCGTGGCTATCACCGACGCAAGCGGTGGTGATGACAATCACTGATGCACAGCATGAATACGCCAAAAAAGTTGAAAAAATGCTTGTTGCTCAAGGTTTTCGAGTGAAATCCGATTTGCGCAATGAGAAGATCGGCTATAAAATCCGCCACCACACTCTACAGCGGGTCCCCTATCTCTTGGTGATCGGCGATAAAGAGGTGGAGAATCAGCAGGTGGCTGTGCGAACCCGAGCAGGTGAAGACCTTGGTGCAATGGCGTTAGACGCGTTTGCAGAGCGTCTTCTCGGCGATGTCGTTTTGCGCGGCCGTTTTGATATGGATACGGAGACAGAGTAATCAGAAAAGCACAACCCAAGGGTACGCCGGGTGAAAAGCGTACGTTGATCAACGAAGAAATTCGTGCACCACAGGTGCGTTTGATCGGACCCACTGGGGACCAGATTGGGCTCGTTAACACGAAAGATGCTTTGATTGCAGCGCGTGAGAACGAACTTGATCTCGTGTTGATTGCCGAGTCATCGGATCCGCCAGTTGCCAAGATCATGGATTTTGGTAAACGGCTGTATGAAGAGAAGAAAGCCAAAGCGATTGCGAAGAAAAAGCAGCATCAGCTTCAGGTGAAAGAAATTAAGTTTCGTCCGGGTACGGACATTGGAGACTACCAGGTCAAACTGCGCAACCTGGTGCGTTTCCTAGAGGACGGCGATAAGGCCAAGGTAACCATTCGGTTCCGCGGTCGCGAAATGGCCCACCAAGAACTCGGCATGCAAATGCTCGAGCGATTGGAAAAGGACCTCGAAGAGTATGGTTTAGTCGAAGCGCGCCCGAAGTTAGAGGGCCGTCAGATGATCATGGTCTTCGCGCCGAAAAAGAAATAAGAGCGAGAGCTCTAATGCGGAGTAAAAAGGAACCATGCCAAAACTGAAAAGTAACTCAGGCGCGTTAAAGCGCTTTAAGCAGACTGCCAAGGGCTTCAAGCACAAGCAGTCTTTCCGTAGCCACATTCTGACTAAGAAGACGACCAAGCGTAAGCGTCATTTGCGCGGTACGTTGATGGTAGCAGCCTCTGATATCAAGCTGATCCATCGGATGCTTCCAGGAACACGGTAAAAGGAGAGACCCATGCCAAGAGTCAAGCGCGGTGTAACCGCACGTGCCAGTCACAAAAAGATCCTGAAGCAGGCGAAAGGCTACTACGGTGCCCGTTCGCGCGTCTTCCGTGTCGCTAAACAAGCTGTTATCAAGGCCGGTCAGTATGCCTATCGCGACCGTCGCCAAAGAAAGCGCCAATTTCGTGCGTTGTGGATCGCTCGGATTAACGCTGGAGCCCGTGAGTGCGGCTTGAGCTACAGCCGGTTCATTAACGGGCTGAAAAAGGCCAACATTGAGATGGACCGTCGCGTGCTTGCTGACTTGGCAATGCACGAGAAGGTGGCTTTTGCTGCGCTTGCAGAGCAAGCCAAGCAGGCCCTGAACCAAGCGCAAGCTTAATCTCAATCCTTCAGCGTGTCTGAAGGAAAGGCCGCCTGGACATTCTCCTCGCGGCCTTTTTTTATCAATTGGACCTCAGATGAACGAATTACAATCGATTCAAGACGCAGCCTTGGCCCAAATCGAAAGTGCGGAGTCACTCCAAGCACTTGATGAGGTGCGGGTGCACTATTTAGGCAAGAAAGGCTCCATCAGTGCGCAGATGAAGACGCTCGGGCAACTGTCTGCGGAAGAGCGTCCCGCCGCGGGTGCACGTATCAACGTGGTTCGCGATGCGGTTACGGCTGCATTGGATGCAAAGAAGCAGGCTCTTGAAGGAGCCGCTGAGGAAGCCAGTCTGGCGCGTGAGGCGATTGACGTCACCCGGCCTGGGCGCCCACACCATGTGGCTGGGCTTCACCCGGTAACACGCACTTTGCATCGGTTGAATAGCTTGTTCGCCTCGCTTGGTTACGAGGTCGCAACAGGACCTGAAATTGAGGATGACTGGCACAACTTTGAGGCCTTAAATATCCCATCGCACCATCCGGCGCGCGCGATGCATGACACCTTTTATTTTGATGATGGACGGGTGCTGCGAACTCACACCTCACCTGTGCAAATTCGCACCATGTTGCAGCAAGAGCCTCCGATTCGAATTGTTGCACCTGGACGCGTCTACCGCTGCGACCATGACCTGACGCACACCCCAATGTTCCACCAGATTGAGGGACTCGTGGTGGACCGCGATATCAGCTTTGCGGATTTGAAAGGGACGATCGTGACGTTTTTGAACCGGTTCTTTGAGGCCGATCTGGATGTGCGGTTCCGACCCAGCTATTTCCCGTTTACAGAGCCTTCTGCGGAAGTCGATGTGCAGTGCGTGATGTGTGAAGGTGCCGGATGTCGGGTGTGCAAAAACACCGGCTGGCTCGAAGTGATGGGCTGCGGCATGGTGCATCCTAAAGTGTTTGAGCAGACGGGCATCGATACTTCGGTGTACACCGGTTTTGCATTTGGCATGGGAATCGAGCGCTTGGCGATGTTGCGCTATGGCGTCGGTGATCTCAGATTGTTCTTTGAGAACGACCTGCAATTTTTGAATCAATTCCACGGATAAGCATGAAAGCAAGTGTCTATTGGCTGAAAAGCCTGTGCCCGACCGAGATTGCGGTTGACGAAATGATCAGCCGACTGACCATGGCAGGCTTGGAGGTCGATGCTGTTGAGCCGGCATCGCATGCGTTTGCTCAGGTCGTTGTCGGCGAGATCCTGTCAGTGACGCCTCATCCCGATGCCGATAAATTGAATGTATGCGAGGTATCGGATGGCACCAATCGCTTGCAGATTGTGTGCGGTGCATCGAATGTGCGCGTTGGATTGAAGGCACCTTTAGCGCAGGTTGGTGGACAAATTGGTGCTGATTTATCGATTCAGCAAGCGAAGCTACGCGGTGTTATGTCGCAAGGTATGCTCTGCGGCGCCGACGAATTGGGATTGTCTGATGAGCGTGATGGCCTGATGGAATTGCCTAAGGACGCCCCTGTTGGCATGTGCTTTAAGGAGTATCTGAGTCTTCCTGATCAAGTGGTCGAAGTAGATTTAACTCCGAATCGGGGAGATTGTCTGTCTGTTACTGGGTTGGCGCGGGAGCTGTCGGTGTTAACTGAGACAGCTTGGCAGCCGGTCGCCTGCAGTGCTGTTGCACCCACCTGTGATGAGCGCTTTCCAGTGCACTTGTCTGCCCCGAATGCGTGCCCGGTTTACGTGGGTCGAGTCATTCGTGGAGTGGATATTACCCAACCAACTCCGATTTGGATGGTGGAATGGCTTCGTCGCTCCGGGATTCGGTCGATCGATGCCGTCGTCGACATCACCAACTATGTGATGCTCGAGCTAGGTCAGCCAATGCATGCGTTTGACTTGGCCGTTTTACAGGGAGGGATTGATGTGCGCTTCGCGCGCGCTGACGAGACTTTGACCTTGCTGGATGGTAAAGAACTCACGCTGACCGAGGATGTTCTGGTCATCGCGGACCAAGTCAAACCACTTGCTCTCGCCGGTATCATGGGGGGTGAACATTCTGGAATCTCGGCGACCACGTGCGATGTATTTTTGGAAAGTGCATTTTTTGATCCAGTCGTGATTGCTGGCAAAGCACGTCGTTATGGGCTGCACACCGATGCGTCGGCGCGATTCGAGCGCGGTGTGGACTGGCAACTGGCTGAGCGTGCGTGCGAGCGCGCAACTGCTCTGATGGTTGAGATTTGCGGTGGGCAGCCAGGTCCCACCGTGAACACGACTGAGACCAGTCACTTGCCCCAGATTGCCGCTATTCATCTCACTGATACGCGGATCCTGCAGCAACTTCGTGTTGCGATTGAACCCCAGCGTGTGGTGGCGATTTTGTCCTCACTGGGATGTGAGGTCACACGTGAGGCTGACGCTTACCGTGTGCTGGCCCCGAGTTGGCGCTTTGATTTGGCCATCGAGCAGGATCTGATCGAGGAGTTGGCTCGGATTTATGGTTACAACAATTTGCCGGTCTCTTTGCCCGCGCAAGCATTGTCGATGGCTTCAATCCCCGAAACTAAAACGCCCCTGCATCGTTTGAAATCGTATTTGGTTGATCAAGACGTCCAAGAGGCCATCACTTACAGTTTCGTTGATCCATCCACTCAGGCCATTCTGGGTGATGGTGTGGCCGGTATACGCTTGGCAAATCCGATTGCGTCCAGCATGGCAGAAATGCGTCGCTCATTGATTCCAGGTTTGGTTGAGGCGGTGCGTCACAACGTCAACCGACAAGCCACTCGGGTAAGACTGTTTGAAACCGGACAGTGCTTTGTAGGATCGAGAGCGGGTCTGGATCAATCGGAACGCTTGGGTCTGGCGCTTTATGGTTTGGCGGATCCTGTGCATTTCAGCGAGGCACGTGGCGTGGATTTCTACGATCTGAAAGGGATCATTGAGGGCTTGGCCAGTGTAAACGGTGGTGGGGTACTCACATGGCAACCCGGAACCCATCCAGCTCTGGCACCAGGACAAACGGCAGAGGTGTATTGTAATGGCGAGCAGATCGGTATCGTTGGCCGACTGCACCCACGTTTGGCTCGTACACTCGATTTGCCAAAGCCATTGTATCTCGCAGATTTGCTGCTTGAACCAATTTTAATGGGGCAAGTTACTGCTTTTAAAGCGATTTCAAGGTACCCTCGGGTCAATCGAGACCTTGCAATCGTGGTGGACGAGTCCATTCAGTGGAAACAAGTGGTCGACACGGTGTCGTCCGTTGCTGATCCTCGGATCCGCGATGTGCAATTGTTTGATGTGTATCACGGCCCAGGAATCGCTTCGGGGAAACAGAGTCTGGCGTTGAGCTTAAGCCTGCAGGACCAGAATTCCACGATGGATGAAGTCCACATCCAAGCGCTGGTAGACCAGGTGATTGAGGCGCTTCAGACCCAGATTAACGCAGAATTAAGAGGATAAGAGTTTGGCAGCATTGACCAAAGCAGACCTGTCGGAACACCTGAATGAGGTCGTGGGCTTGAATAAGCGGGAAGCCAAAGAATTGGTGGAACTTTTGTTTGAAGAGCTCCGTGAGTCACTCATTGATGGTGAGCCTGTGCGTTTGTCAGGATTCGGAAATTTCGAGTTACGCGACAAAAGTGAGCGACCAGGACGGAATCCGAAAACGGGTGAAGAAGTTCCTGTGAGTGCGCGACGTGTTGTGACCTTTCGCGCGGGACAGAAATTACGCTCGCAAGTGGAGCGTTACCATCCTGTGGATGATCTATGATTTCTGCTGACCTGTTCGACGATGATCTCCCGCAGATCCCAGATCGGGTCTATTTCACCATTGGTGAAGCCAGCCGGTTGTGTGGTGTCAAACCCCACGTTCTCAGGTATTGGGAACAGGAGTTTGATCAGCTTGAGCCAGACAAGCGTCGCGGCAACCGTCGTTACTACCGCTATCAAGATCTGATCATGATTCGCCGAATCCGGGCGCTAGTGCATCAGCAAGGGTTTACCTTATCCGGTGCCAAGCAGCGGATTGACGATGAAGACGTCAATCGCCAAGAGGCCAGTCAAGACGATTCGAAAGGTATGGCGTTACGCGAAGTGATTCGTGAACTCGAACAGGTTCGGCGGTTGCTGTCTGATTAGTTCGCTGTATACTTTGCGCCTCTCGGGGCGTGGCGCAGTCTGGTAGCGCACTTGCATGGGGTGCAAGGGGTCGTAGGTTCAAATCCTGCCGTCCCGACCAAGTCGGATTTCTCGAAGACTACTGATGACGCCATCTCGGCTTGAACTAAAAATTCCACCTCCACTCGTGCTGCTGACTAGTGCCGGTTTGCACACATTCCTCGTCAGTTGGTTTCCGGCTATCGGCATAGAAACGCCGCTGATTCTAAGTTTCGCCTGTGTTTTGCTGGCCTTATTCTTTGGATTCTCAGGTGTTTTTTTGTGTTGGCGAAAAAAAACCACGATCCATCCATGGGATCCTACAGATACCACAGCGCTGGTCACCGACGGGGTGTTTGCTGTGAGCCGGAATCCGATGTATTTCGGCTTGCTCTTGCTGCTGTCTGGATGGGTTTTGCAGCCGCTGCACCCGGCGAGTTTATTGGCCTTGATGATTTTTTTCTTGTATATCAATCGATTTCAAATTGCTCCTGAAGAGCGCATTTTGGCAGCCAAATTTGGTGATCACTACAGTGCGTATTGTGATCGAGTTAGGCGCTGGATCTGAGGAAATTGTCAGACAGCTCTTCTGAATTCATTGGTTTGGCATCACTTCGTCGTTGACATTGCGCGAGAACCTGCGACTCTGTTGGGGTCCGAGTGCTTAGCATGTGTCCGCGTAACAGCAACACTGACTGGCATATTGAGTAGAAAGTGCAGATTTTCGGACGTCTGCGCAGTTGCTGAGGAATACACATGCAAACTGGTAAAGTGAAATGGTTTAACGAAACCAAAGGTTTTGGCTTCATCGTTCCTGATGAAGGTGGTGATGATGCTTTTGTTCACATCTCTGCTGTCAAAGAAAACGGTCTGGATCGTCTAGAAGACAATCAGCGCGTTGAGTTTGAATTGGCCTCTGGCCGAAACGGCAAAGTCGCTGTGAGTAAGCTGAAAGTTCTCGACTAATCATCAGATTAATTGAGACTTAGGAAACGGGTACTTAGGTACCCGTTTTTTTATGGGTCTCTTGTAATGTATCGGCGCCTTGCCTGACATCCAGGGGTCTGGTTTCGCCAACAGATGGAAGCCAAATTGCATCCTCCGTGTAGCCAGTCTCACAGGCGGCAGCCATAAAACGCCGAGCAGGCTCAAAGGCCTCTTCTTCTGACAGTTCTATTGTTCCCCAGTGCATGCCAAGAATCGCTTTTGCCCGCAAGGCCAATGCCATTTCTACAGCTTCTTCAGGGCAGGCATGCACTGAGCGTAAGAGTTTACGCGGTGCATAGGCACCGATGCCGAGTAACGCCAAGTCTACAGGCCCGTAGCGATGCCCTGTTTGGCGAAAAACGGGTCCCATTGCGGAGTCACCACCGAAGTAGATCTTAAACCCGTCACAGTGAAACAAATAGCCAGCCCAGAGTGAGCGGTTGGAATCAAAGAGGCCTCGCCGAGAGTGATGAATCGCTGGAACCGCGGTGACTTCGACAGATCCAGCGTGGGTGCTGTGATGCCATCCCAATTCAGTCACTTGTTGGAATCCGCGTTGTAAAAACCAGTGGCCGAGCCCGGTGGGGCAAATGACTTGAACCGTCGCCTTGTTCGGTAGGTAACGTAACGTATGCCAACACAGGTGGTCATAGTGGTTGTGCGAGATCACCAGTGTGTCGATGTGGCCCAGATCCAAGATACTCAGCGGTGCTTTAATGAAACGCCTAGGACCCGCGAAGCTTACCGGGCTTGCGCGGTCTGCGAGGAATGGATCAATGACGATTCGACGTCCATCCAATGTCAGTACGAATCCCGCGTGCCCAAGCCAAGTGATGGCGTATGCTCCGCAAGTGTTGAGCTGTTGTTTCGCCAATATACTGGGTACCACATGCTCAGTTGGCCACGTTTTGGGCATTGGACGAAATGCTTGCCGTACGATGTAGCTCACAAGATCCCGAACTGATCCAGTGGAGACTGGGCTACCCGGTGGGTTGTGAAAGCGCCGACCCGAGCTCGCGGGTGACTGGAATGTGACCGATGACTCTGGGTGAGTAGGGAAAACGACCGGTTCAATTGACACAGGCAAACCTCCAGATTTTCCTCGAGTCTACTGGTCGTTTGTGACGGTATTATTGGTGATCTTCGGTCATCGAATTGTCATGAAATCGTCATTTACGATGCTGCCATATCAGATGCTCCGCTGTGGCGTCGAGCTCCCCTTGGAATCGATACGCACAAAGCGCACCGTCTGCCAGAGCGATACTGTAGTCGAGACAAACAGCTCGAGGATGCTGAATTCTTGGCTGACCGCGCATCCAGTAATGGCCGAAAAAACACAGAGTCCCCTGATAGTCAGGTGACCGTTCGGGCATGTTGAGATCGGGAATGGTGTCTCGTTGCGCTTCATCGATGACAGCCGCTTGGCGGAATGTGGTTTGTCCAGGAGTCCACCAGTTGACACGGATTCGTCGGCGCCTGATGCCATAGTAATCGGTGAACGCGACCTGATCAGGAAGTGTCGCCTCCATGCCATTGAGCAAGACTTCGCGCGCGAGCCATGGCTCCGATCCAGGCGTCCCCGTCTCGGTAAAAAAGGCGGTACTGAGAGGGCGATTGCTGGCATCAATCAGAGGTGCTAAGACGGCTTGCGATGGGGGATGCCAGCAGGCATGTACGGCTCGTGCTCCGGCCGTTTCATACCATATGGGCAAGCGCCTGAACCA
>Ga0209654_1001883_pt1 | contig 15485 bp, 20 predicted proteins | sample SaaInl1SG_22_DNA_FD_184646 | JGI IMG/M metagenome (GOLD analysis project Ga0209654, IMG submission 184646) | Marine microbial communities from expanding oxygen minimum zones in the Saanich Inlet - ESP_161SG_22_DNA (SPAdes) (version 2) | ecosystem: Environmental > Aquatic > Marine > Intertidal... | reverse complement strand
TTAATTTTAGTTTTAGCAAAAAAAATCAGGTTTGTAATCATCTCTTTTTTTCGTTTAGAATATTTAATAACCTTTTACTAGCCCCTATGATATTGGATACATATTACAATTACCAAAAAAATATTATTGGACTCAATTAATCTTTAATCTCGGACCTAAAATTAGTTTTAACTTATAAAAGCACAGTGTTTCTGGGCTTCCTTATTGTTAATTTTCAAAGTAAACAGATGCCTAATTGGCATCATATCATAAAAAAAAAGTATTTACCCTACAGTTTTTAAAATATCATACTATATATATATTATGGTTAGTTAGCTAACTCGATTCATATGGCAATATATGTTCCTTGGACCCTTAGTACACCAACCATAACTAACATAGAGTAAAATAGATATGATGTATAGAACTATAAAAGAGGTATTGAAATTAACAACACTAAGTAAACCACAAGTAGATAGGAACTACTATAAGTTACCTAAAGAGTATAAAGAAAAAGGGTTAATAAAAATAAATAATGGTGTTAGAGAGATACACTCAACTATTATCCCCGACCTCATTACAAGAAAAAGAAAAAGAGATTATACTGAAAATGACATACCTGCATTACTTTGTAAGGATTGGGATTACTTCTGTACTGTTAATCCATCCTGTAATGTAACTACTCAGTATTGTAAAGCTTTGATGGAAGCACTTTTCAAGTATTTGGTAGAGAAACATAAGGTAAAGGTTAAATTAATTTACTTCATAGAAGACCCAACAAATCAAACACATGTACACTACCTGTTAAAGGTTGAAGATTTAAAAAACACGAAACAGATTGTAGAAAATCACCTAAGACTTTTAAGTATTTGTAACACTCACTTAGTAGCTTATGACGAAGAACGAGGTGAGAGGTGTAAGAGTTACATCACCAAAGATTTATTAACTAACCAAGACTGTTGGGGTTATCTAGAAAGCTAATACCCCCAATCATTATGAACGATGGGTAGACTGTTTAATTCATCTCTGTGCAACCTCCATTTGGGCATAAATTTATCCATGAGAGATATAAACCTTTCGTTTACAGGGCTTTTAGAGGACAATATAGGTCAGGTGCAAGAACTCTTCGATAAAGTCGCTGATAAGAACCCTCAGAAAGCATTAGAATTACTCTTAAAACTATCTGAATTTGCTTTACCTAAACTACGAGCTATTGAGGTAAATAAACAGTCAGAAGAGGGTAAACATACCTCATTAGATATTAGGATAATTGATACTGGAGTTCCTTTTGCGAGTTGTGAGGATGATATAGTTGATTGAAAATTATCGACAAACTAAATAACTAATAACCAACTGAATATAAAACTTAAGGAGACTTGCAACCTATATGTAACCTAAAACAACAAAACCCCCAGTAAACACTGGAGGTTTCGTCCTTTTTCGAGTAGAGTCTATTAGACTCTTATCTAACCTTTAGTCTAAAAATCTAGACCAATTAAATTTAAAAGTCGATTCCCGTAGTATATTGATTTTTTTAAATCCCCAATTCTAGCATAGATCACAGAGGCTTCTAATAAACAATAGTTTTGCCCCCGATTAAAATTCACCCTATCTCATTAGATATTAATATAATTGATACATCGGGTTATCTTCATTAACACTTATTTTCTATGTTCAAAGTAATTAATAGCTTAAAAAATGATGATATATGCTTATTTTTAAGACTAACAGCAATAATGTGACAGAATCATTTAGACAGAACATTGGGAACTTAAATAAAATCAAAAAATGATATAATTTCCTCTATTAATTCAGATAGAAATATCATGAATGGAATAAAAACTACTGATTTGAAAACAATCCACCTAAAATGAAGTTTTTTATGAAATAAATACATTTCAATATTCTCTAAAAAATGCCCCTCAGCCTCTTCCATTTTAGCTTTAAATGAAATAATAAAATTTTTAGGTAATATTACTTTTGGTTTTTCTCTATAAACTTTTTTCCTTATTAAATTGTTCCCAAATCTTTCTTTAATTTTAAACAAATCATTTCCCTCCTCTTTATGTATTAATATTTTACCTTCATTTATCTGTTCTAATTCTTTAATACTAAAATCTTGTTTGTAAATTATGTCGTAATCAAAAAAGAAATTATCTGAAGTAAATGATTCACTATCATCTGTCGTGACTTTCCCCAAAATGATATGACTTAATTCATTATAAGCAAACATCGCTCCTCTAGTTTCATCTAAAAAATCTTCGCTTATTTTCAATTTCTTGAAAATTGTATTATTATCATATTGACTATGGAGCTTCTCAAGCTCATTGTATTTTTCAAAATTAGAAAATCCAATAAAAGCTAAAATTTTCTTCTGTCTTTTTGGAAATTTAATAAAAATATAGAAGAGAAACTTTGTTAAAGCAGTTTCAATAATCATCTCAAACAAAATAAAAATTGGAGACACTATTGCTAGTGATATCCAAAAAGAAGACGGAAGATTCTTGACTAAGAATACTATTTGTTCTATAAATTTCATATAGATAATTATGTGTTTACTCCCAAAATTTGCACTCTTATGAGTTAATAAATTAACTTAAACTTCTCGTGTTTATTTTTTAAATCTGTTTCTAATGGTTCAAATTTCAATTCAGTTCCCTCATAAAATATTTTACTCACATAGCCCCATTCTGAATCATCAGTTTCCAATACACCTTCAACTATTGAAAGATTTTTTGGATCAAAATTATCTACATCAATGTTACATACACCAGTTAAACCTTGATTTAATTCCTCATAATACAAGATGTAAGGATGTTCCTCCCAAGCTACAGCATCCCCTATTTCATCTGGCTCAGACCAATCATCTAAATCTTCAATTTTAGGGAATTTGGTACTATGATCATATATGTCGCAAATTCCATCCATATCACCACTCCACAAACAGTCGCTATTTTCGTTGTATACCTCGATAGTTAAGTGTTCATCAATGATAGGTCTTGAAATAGTAAAGTAGTCAGCTGACCAAATGTTATAATCGTTTAAAACCTCTGAAATATTGGAGTAATTTAATTCAACTCCATTTAATTTAGACCACTCGTTCTTTGTTAAATCGTGAGCAGACGCACCAATTTGTAACCCCTTAAATTTTAATAATATCATTAATTGTAAATAAATTATAATATATTGCAATTAAAGTTATGACCTTTAATTATCCAAGTTTCGTGAATAATTTAATGGAAAAGTGGTTTACCCAATTTGAGTCTGACAGATTGGAAGAAATAACTTGCATAGGTTTATTTGAATGGGAAACTTATCAACTCACAAGAAGTGGTATCCCATTTAAAAAAAAGAGAGTTAAAATGCTGAGAAGTGTCTCACTTGGGAAAAAAACATCACTCATTAGGGAGTTTCATTTTCTCCAACTAAATGAAAAAACTCTACAAGTTCATGCAAGACATGGGCTTCCAAAAGCAGGATATAGTGAAATTTATGAGTACACCTTCGATGGTGATGTGTTTTATAAAGGTGAACGTTTGCTCTCTAGAATTTCATAAAATTGAAATAACGTTCGAATAAATAAAATGAAAAACCAAACTAAACTTTGCTTACTCGATTTAGACCATACACTGATTTATGGATCTTATGCAGCAAGCGAAGAAGCTGAACTACTATTTCAATACAGTCAGTATCTTAAAATATATAAAAGACCATACGTGGATGAGTTTGTAAAATATCTACAAAAATATTTTTCAGATATTATTGTCTATACTACAGCTAAAAAAGACTATGCCGAAAAAATATGCGAGTATTTAAACATTAATCCAACTGAGTTATTAAGCCGATTAGATTGTAAAGAGATAGATGATAGGTTTTATAAAACTGTTAAAAAAGATTGGGTGGATAGTTATGATAATATAAGTATAATTGATGACAGTCCAAATGTTTGGGTAATAGAAAATAATAGTGACGAAAAAATTAAATTTTTCATACCAAAAGAATTTAGAGGTTCATCGAGAGATAAAGAGTTAGGTAATATAATTGAATTAATAAATGGATAGACATATTAACACTATATCGTTTTTACCTTCATGGTGGAACATGGATTTATATACAAAAGGAAGGTCAGTGAAGAGTAAAATTAACTCCAAAAAAGTTAAACTTTCAGCTGAAGAATCTGCAGTTTTTGATTTTATATGTGGATTTGATTTAGCTTTTAAGACATATCCCAAGAGTAAAAATGCCTATTATGTAAAATTATTAAATGAAGCAACCACTTGGTTAAAGGAGAAGAATCCACAAGGTTATTCTTCTTTATTTGAACACTAAATAAGTTCAAAATTACTTTATGAGGTACTTAACAAAATCACTCTATAAAATGGGTTTAGAATGCCCAAACAAACTCTACTATACTGAAAAAGAACAATATGCTAATCAAAAGAAAAACAATCCTTTTTTAAAAGCGCTAGCATCTGGAGGTTTCCAAGTAGAACGACTGGCTCGGTTACATTACCTAAATGGTAAATTAATTGGTACTAATTCAGATGAGTTTCATAATCATGATACATTAGTAGTTGAAACAAATAAGTTACTGATGCAAGAAAATGTTACCATATTTGAAGCGGCCTTTAGGTACAAAAATCTATTTATCCGTGTAGATATTCTTGAAAAAAAAGGTAATCAAATAAACCTTATAGAGGTAAAAGCAAAGTCCTTTAAAGAAAATCACAAAAAGAAAAATATTAAGTTTAACTCCGATTGGAACTTTTACCTCTTTGATGTTGCATTTCAGAAATATGTTATTGAAAAAGCGAAACCCACTTTTAAAGTGACTCCTTTTCTGATGCTAGCAGATAAAGATAAAAAGGCTACAACTGACGGGTTAAACCAGATGTTCCGTATTAACAATAGTGATGGAGTTAAAATTATAAAAAATGATACATCTTCTCTTGATTTACCTAAAGATTCTGTTTTGTCATTAAAAGACGTGTCTACTATTATAAAAAAGATAGAAGTTGGAGAATACAAAATTTTAAAAGAGTATAATTTCAATGATAGCATCCAATTGCTATCTAAAGCTTATCAAGAAGATCGTTATTTTGGTTTTGATCTAAATTTTGCTGCATGTAAAAAATGTGAGTTTAAAACAGACGCTAGATCAAAAAATAAAAAGTCTGGATATAAAGAGTGTTTTAGCAAGCATTTAGGGATGAAAGAAGAAGATTTTAAAGACCCCAGCGTTTTTGAGATTTCTAAATTACACCCAACAAAACTTGAGTTTTTTAATCAATTAGGAGTTCTAAAATTAAAGGAAATAGATGACGAACAATTAAAGCCTAAAACTGAATCAAAGCAAGTGCTCAACGGTTGGAGTTTATACGAGCGGCAGATATTGCAAAAGAAAATGTTATTAAGTAATACAAATGAACCTTTCAAATTTTTAAAAGATCGACTTAAACAAGAGATAGATTCTTGGAATTACCCTCTTAATTTTATTGATTTTGAGGCTTCAACTGTGGCATTGCCATTTCATAGTGGGCAATCTCCTTATGAAAAGGTTGTTTTTCAATTTTCACACCATATTGTAAATGAAAAAGGTGGAAGGATAGAGCATGCCAATGAATATATTAATTTAGTGCCTGGAGAGTTCCCAAATTTTAAATTTGTAAGAGCGTTGTATATAGCACTGAGTCAAAATAATGGAACTATATTTCAATATTCACCTTATGAAAATTCAACCCTAAATCAAGTAAAGATCCAGATAGAGAAATCAGATGAGCCAGACAGAAATCAGCTAATTGATTTCATCAAATCCATAACAACACCTCCCTCTGCTAAAGAATACAAAGGAGAAACTTGGAAGCCAACTCGTGGTATGGTAGATTTATGTGAAGTAATAAAAGCCTATTACTATAACCCCCAAACTAAAGGAAGTAATTCAATTAAAGATGTTTTGCCTGCAATTTTCAAAACATCACCTTTAATTAGAAAAAAATATAGTCATAAAATTTCTGATATCAATATGTCAACCAAAAACTTCCCATTAGATCATATTTGGTTGAAAATGGAGGATAATGAAGTAATAGACCCATATAGAAACTTGGAAAAACCATTTGAAGATTGGAATGCAGAAATAGAGAGAGTAAGTGATATTGATGAAATTAATAACGGAGGTGCTGCTCTTACTGCATATGGGCTAAGCCAATACACAGATATGATCGAGGAAGAACGTACTAAACTAGAAAAGGGGTTATTAAAATATTGTGAGTTAGATACTTTAGCCATGGTAATGATATATGAGCACTTAGAAGAGATAACAAGTTCCTATTAATTTTTAGGTTTACCTTCTAAACTAATAAGATATTGATCACCTCTTTCATTATAACTGTCCAAAGAATCACCAATATTCCTTTTACTGACCTTTTGTTCAATCATCGTGAACCCATAAAAAATTGGGAATTATCCGAAAAACACTGGATGAAATTATCAGACATAAACATTACCTTTTCAGGTAAGTATTTGTCCACATTCAATTACTAATAAATATTTTCACATAAATTATGATTCATAGGATTTTTTTTTATTTTTGACGATGACCAATGTTGGGATATATATTGGACTGAGAGAGGATTTCAGTTTTCACACCATCATATTAAAAAAGAAAATAGGAAGATTTACTTTTTTTGTTTCAATAGGATATGCTGGTGGGAGAGTATATGATGAATTTTATGGTAAGTTCTGGAATAATTCAGGGGGACCACTTAATTTCTTTTCAGGAGATGTTCAAGGGTTCTATTCAAGATCAACTGGTTCGGGATTGTGGGAGGATAAAATAAACTCAGTCACGTTTAATACCGATAGAAAATTTTTCGATATTAAAACGGAATTCGTTGAGGAATTTATGAGTAATGAAGATGAAAAAATCCAACTTGATTTTATTCAGGAATATAGTAAATACATTTACTATGGATATGATGAGGACACTGAAATGGAGAATGAATTTCCTGAATTAAAAAGAATAGACACCTCAACATTTATAATATTTGATGATAGTTCTGAATGCTATTATAATAAGTATTGGGATGAGGAGTGTCTGGAAATTACGAATTCTGATATCTGGGGACTATCAACAAGATTCCCTCATATAATTGACAATTATTTATTAAATATTTAAAATATGGCAAAAGCAAGCTTACAAATAGACGATCAGTTCACTTTTATTTGGAACAAAATCACCGCTGGTTCTGAATCGCAGAAAAGAAATATACCTGAATTCGTAAGACATTTCTTTGAAACGAATGTATCATCAAGATCAGAACTCCTAGGTGATGAATTTTTAGACAGGTATGAATTGAAATGGTTTGTCGGGAATAGTTCTGAAAAGTATCGAGCTAATCCAGAAATTGACCCATTATTTTTAGTTGAAGTTGAATTATCATATAGTAGAGGGAATAGAGGTGGTATTGTTTATCGACCACTATACAATAAAGATTCAAAATTAGAAGTTAAACTTCTAGAGATTTTAGAGGATAATGAAAATGAAACCCATTATTCTTTTCAAATAACTGGTTCTTTATTTTGGGATTATAAGGCTAATCATTATAAGAAACACGTTGAGACTAATGAAAGTGGAGGTTATTGTACTTGGGATGATGTTGGTGTAGATGTTAGGATTAATTTTAGAGACAATTATAATGTCAAAAAGATATTTAGATTTGATGAGAAGGGACATAAATTACCTCAACAACCAATTGAAACAGTTGATGATAAAATCGTCGGAAACCCAGAAGATGAAACCAATTTATGTTTCATTTTGGAAATGACACCAAATGTTTTTACCATGGTGATAGAAGAGGAAAGAGATTTGGTTTATAGTTCTAGATTTAAAGACAAAAACATACATATGAAATGTAAATATTTGAGTTTTTAAATACTTAAATGGAATTTACCTATTTATCTGTTTCAAACGAATAATTAAATCACACTAGATTGTATTGAAGATGAAATAGATTTTACATGAGAAGAGATTAAAGATATAATACAGTATACCATAGATTACAACAAAGAACAATTTATTAAAGATTACAAATCTTTAGTTGAACAGTTTAAATCTAAATTTAATTTTACTGAAATAGATTGTAAAAAAGAAAAAATTAAATGGCCCAAAAAGAGTGGAGTATATGTGATTTGGGGAAATGATAATTTAATTTATGTTGGGATGACTGGAAAATTCAAAAGAGTCAGTAAGGATTAAGTTATTTTTAATTCACGTACTTTTGATGAAAGAGATTATAGATATACTCCATATAGATTTTGTGAGTCAATTAAAGATATTGATCACCTCTTTCATTATAACTGTCCAAAGAATCACCAATATTCCTTTTACTGACCTTTTGTGAACTAAAGTTAGAACCTCTAATACTTGAAAACGCTGCTATTTTGATTGGGGATCCTTTAAAAGATTTCAAACCTGTAACACCTAGTCAATAGACCCTTCAACAACTCGAAACTTAATACCTTCTGGGTATTCTTCTACTTTATTTCTGGTCTAATTAACGTATGGTAATAAATTTTGACAAGTAATCCAATATTTTCTTTGACTTTGGTTTCTTCAGGAGTTGAGTTGGAGTATCTCTTGTATTGATTCTTCTCCCTCGGTATAATCCTTTCTCCCTTCTAATACGAATACCCTCCATCCACTTCACATAAAAGGGTCTAACACTACTCACCTTCATTTGAACTCTGAAGTATCGATAGAATCAATATTTCTTTAGGAAATGGTGCAGGGTGTTCTCCATCGATATCTAACTATTTCATCAGTACCACCATCTAAGTATGTTTTATATGTAATCATCTGGATTATCTATTTTATCTTGTAAGAACTCTAAATACTCTTCTTCCAATGAATCTCTAAGTTCAGCTTGGTTATCATGTAGTTTCTCTCTACCATTTGGAGAATCAATAAACCACTCATAACCATCTACATATGTTACCATCTCACCTTCGTAGTTCTCATCTTCGATATCCTCATCGGATTCAATTGCTTCAACAATCTCACATACTTCAATGGAATCGTTATATTCAATAGTATCGTAATCGCCTGCATAGATGAATGCACCGACTGGGTCATAAGTTTCACATTCATATGTACCAATGATATAACAATCTTCTTTTATCTTAGCTAAGTCTTTAGCTAAATTGTTTAAAAATTCTTGAGGTACTTGATGGGCAGTTCTTAGGATAATAGCCCCTTCACCATCAGTTCCAGTATCATCATCTAGATAATCAATCTCCGAATGAATATATCTTGTACCTACATTTTCATCCCACCAATCTTGTGGAACCCAATTTTCTTCTTCTTTCCAACTTTCACCTACATCTTCTTTATATGCAATATTAGTTCCATATAAAGTATTTATCATATGGGGTGTGTTGTTACTTGAGTTGCGATACTTCGACTCTTTGTCAGGGTCCATGAAGATATCTTTTAATCTAATAAATACTTCTTTGTTTGCTTTCTTTATCCAAACGAACACATTCATTTCTATTGCCATAACTTATTTTTGATTTTATTTTATTTTAATAATTCATTATTATCAATTACTCCAAAAAATATTTTTGAAACATTTTTTTAAAATTAAATATTAATACATCTTATTATTCCAATGACCTTTATTTTTTTGTTCATTATTTAGTTTTATCCAGTACGATTCAATTGATTTATAAAGATTTATATTATTAAATTTTAATTCATAATTATTCTCTTTTAACATGAATGTTTTTTGTTTTGAAGGTTCATAGATATAGATTTTGACCTCTTTATTGTTGTATAAAACTTCTTTTTTAATTCCTTCTCTAACATCTTTCATTACATTGTTTTTGTGGTAATTAAGAGGTCTACTGTATCTTTTGGACTCTCCAATATACTTTATATAATCATCAACAATTAAAACATAAATTAGACCGTTTTCTGAGACTTTTGATTTGAGTCCTCTTTCGTATTCAAGATCGACTTTATCTAATTTATTTTTGTAATATTTTCCAACTTCTTTAAATAAAGGTCTTATTTCTTCCCAAAGGTTATTAGAGTTGTTGTTAATCATAGATAAATTTATTTTTTTATCTGTCATTTCTATATTAATTTATTTTGATTCGTCATAAACCCCCTTTTCCTCATTCCATTTAACTATAATTTTTTCGCCAGTGGTGTAATTAACTGAATCATATTCTTTAAAATCTTTTTCCCACATTTTATCTAATTTAGAAAAAATTAGGGCAATTTTATTTAACTCCTGCTCCTCTAAATTATTTTTAAAAATTTCAAGGTGATTTTTATCAGCCATATCACCAAAAACCGTCCATAAAAAAGGGATGATTTTTTGAATATCTATTTGAATATCTATGTGAAAACTTGACATAAAGGGGACATTTTGAAACTCTTTCTCTTTCCAATCATTTATAAAATCAAGTAGTAATTGATTTGGATCTGGACCATCACTCCTTGAGTATTTTTTATTTTTTTTTAATAGCTCCATTTCACACAAAACAACAATTTGAAAATCTGTCAAATCCTTTAAGTATATTAAATCTTCTTTTTTTGGGGGGAGTGTATATTTCTTTTTTTTCATAAGAATTAAATTTTTTGTCACGAATATACACAAAAAAACTTTTGTAAAATCGTCAATCTCATCGACTACTTCCCTCAAGAATGAACCATTTGAAGGTCTTCCCTGGTTCTTTTGACCTTAACTATTTTGGTTCGACTACAGGGAATGATTTTGGAGATGTCTTCGTAGGTGTAACCCTTATCCGAGATTTTTATTTTTCGAAAATTTTTGGGAATAAAATCTGTTATAAAAAGCCTTATCCATTTTATTAAAAGATTATTTTTAATAATATTTGTTAATTACTTAAAATAGTAAAATAGAATATATTAATAAAAAAGTAGCTTATGATAACAATTGATTTTAATTCATTTTGGAATGAAGATAAAGATTTAAAAGATTCTACAATACAATTTGTTGAAAGTATATCTGGTAAACCAGATGAAATTACAATATACAAAGAAGTCGAAGAAGATGAAGAAAGTAACTACTCAATTTTCTTTAACTATAAAAATTATCATTTACAAGGAGATCAAGTAGGAAGGTTTAACTCAAATCTTTGGGAAGAGTTAAAAAAGTTTGCAAAAAAAAATGAATTATATGTTATAGTTTATGATCACGATTCTAAAATGAGATTTGCATATTGGTATGACGAAAATCCATCTTTTTCCGCTGAAGTAATCGGGGATTACTTACCATATTTGAAAAGTATTTGAGTAATTTATACTTAAAGGTTAGCCGCATATTGACCAACAATTTATTAAAACCATGGCTAGCCAAAAAAAAATTGTTGGCTTAATCATTAAAATTCAAAAATCATGATTCCAAGACATAAAGATTTAACAGCGAAACAAAAAGGTTTTATTTTGGGTGAAGGTAAAACACTTCATAGTGTTGCAATTATAGGTTTTACATTAGCATTTCAAGTTATATGATAACTACGGAGAATAGAGTTGAGTTACTCACGAAAATGTTCCATAAAGAGTTAGAGTTCAACAAATCGTACAGTCGTACTGAGTTGGATGATTTTATGGAAGTTAAGTTAGATTACAATTATAATGTCACAGCACTTACTTACAATCGTTGGAATAAAGGTATGGGATACACTTGTCCTCTTTTTGAACACACAGATCGAGGTACGTATAGATATTTAGGTCCTAACTTTCCATATAACGGTCCTTTAAGTCATTTCCCACAGGGTCAGTTCGAAGAGTATGTGATTGGTAGATGGAATGATGGTAGACTAAAGTTTACAAACCCTGATATTAAATCATTTAAGGAGTGGAAAGAGTCTGATTACGTAGGTGAGAGAATTGTATCAAAAAATTCTAAAGTGACTTGTTTAAGGAATGAAGAAAAAGAATTTAAGTTCTGTATCGTAGATCATAATGATGATGGACTTACAGCTAAATTTGGAAATATAAATATCGATAGTAAAATATCTCAATCATTAATTGGTAAACAAGTTGGTGATATTGGTGAAGTAGGGTTATCAAAATTCAAAATAATTAAAATACAATAGTATATGTTATTCGATTTCTTATTTAATTCTCCACTTGGTAAACTAATGAAATTTTAAATTGAGTTTTTGATAAATTTAGAGTTAGGTATGATTTGTAGAAGTCTTTATTAGAGTTTTCTATTAATTTTCCCGTTAATGTAGATTAAAATTTAAATATGGCAAAATCAACTATTAAACTAAACGATAATTTTATTTTTAAATTTCCAAAAAAATATCAGGATCCTACTTCTACAAAGGAATCTTATTATCCCAAATGTCTTTTAGAACACCTACTTTCTAGTGAGGATCGTATTGAAATTGCTCACAAAGGCATCACTAGTAAATTTTCTGATTGGAAATATAAATTTAATCCGATGATAGACCCTTTTTACATACTCGAGATTTCCCTGAGATTTTGTTCTAAAGACGAAAATAAAGTAGGGGGTTATAGCTGGGAGTTTGGTGTGCCAGAAGAAAATAAATTAGTTTTTAGTGATATGAAAAAACTGGAAGAGGATGAGGACTTGATTTACTTTGGTGTTAAAATACAAGGAGAAATTACCTGGGATTTTAAATCAAACCATTGGGATAAAATAAAACAAAAGATGAAATCTATTTGTCCATGGGACGATGTTGCTCTTAACATCAGTATGAATTTGAGAGCAAATTATCTCTGGGATAAAGGAGATTTCCCAGAATACAAGAAAGGTGAAAATATTCCAGAAACTCAACAGACTTCTGATAACCTCCCTTTTATTCTTGATAAAATTCCGAATTCTTTTCTAACGGTCAATCATCGTGAACCCATAAAAAATTGGGAATTATCCGAAAAACACTGGATGAAATTATCAGACATAAACATTACCTTTTCAGGTAAGTATTTGTCCACATTCAATTACTAATAAATATTTTTCACATAAATTATGATATCTATTGACTTTAATTCTTTTTGGAAAGATGATGATCATCTCAAAAAATCAACAATTGAATTTGTTAAAACTAATATTCGGGAATCAAGTATGGAGGTAGACAGAAAGGCACAGCTAACAAAGCCACAGCAAGGCTTAGGGAAGCGTTTACAGAGCTTTTAGAAGACAATATGGGTAAGGTGCAGGAACTCTTCGATAAAGTCGCTGAGAAGAACCCTCAGAAAGCATTAGAATTACTCTTAAAACTATCTGAATTTGCTTTACCAAAGCTAAGAGCTATTGAGGTTAATAATGAGTCAGAGGATAAGCATACCTCACTTAATATCAATATTATTGATACTGGAGTTCCTTTTGCGAGTTGTGAGGATGATATAGTTGATTGAAAATTATCGACAAACTAAATAACTAATAACCAACTGAATATAAAACTTAAGGAGACTTGTAAACTATATGTAACCTAAAACAACAAAACCCCCCAGTAAACACTGGAGGTTTCGTCCTTTTTCGAGTAGAGTCTATTAGACTCTTATCTAACTTTTAATCTGAGGATCTAGTCAAACCAAATCACTTGGTTCGATAAATCCTATTGAGTACTCCAGTTAAACCTTGATTTAATTCCTTATCTTAATAAAACCCTAAAAATCCGAACTACTTTTCTTGACGTGATCACTAGTTTTTATGTGTTACATATATTGCTTATATCGTATGTTTATTATATATATGCATCTTCAAATTAGCAGATAATTTAATATTTTATAAAAAATAAAAATGGAAAATAATTTAACCGAAGCAGAATTAAGGGAAATTGTTGTCAAGAAAAAAAAAGTAGCAAAAGACATAGATGCTAAAATTGAGGATGGAAACATTGTCAAGGTAGGAACAGGAATAATTATATTAGTTATTATTTGGATTATATGGTTGTTTTCACCCATGATTGGTGACTTGGGGGACTCTTTATCTGATGAATATTATATCAAAGGGATATTTTATATCCCATTTTGGGGTGGATTGGTCGTTTACTTTCTATCATTTTTAGCAGATAAATTTAACAAATCAAATTATCAACGTGCATCTAAAGAATTAGAGGACTTCGAAAAATTACTGGAAAAAGAAATACAGATACGGCGGGCACGTGAATTGAAACGTGAAGAAGAAGAAAATAATGAAAAACTTGAAAAAACTCTTGCACTTATAATTGATGAATTTGACAAGGACGGAAATGGCATTATAGATATAATTGAAGATGATGGTGTCTTTATTAAGTTAGTTGAGAAAAATCAAGATTTGCTTCTTGAAAGAGAAAAGGAGTTCAACCAAAAGTTTATTCATCCATTTATTAAACTTGGAGATTATTTGGCAGAAAAAAGAAATAACCTTCAAATTTTATTTGATAAAAAAGGCAGGATTGACCGTTCAGGGGAATTAGAGAATTTCAGGGGTATTTTAAAAGATGAGGTGCACTTGTATGAATTACTTTTAATAAATTCTCTGAATATGGTAGCTTCATTAGTTGACAACAATCAAATAGTGTTCTACAGCTTATATGAAAAATTTGATAAAATAAATGTATTCACTACCAACCATGAAAAGGAGGTTAGTAGCTTATTAAAGGATTCAACAAAATTATTAAGTTCAGTAATTGGTGAAATAAGAAGTTTAAATTTCACAATGGTAAATGCTATTCAAGACTTAAGTTATGTGACAGAACAATCTCAATTGTCAATGGATAACAAGTTAAGCGAAATAGACTCCACTTTAAGGGTGGGTAATGTGATTAATTCTATCACAGCATATCAATCATATAAAACCAATAAAAATACCAAGAAATTAAAATAGTACCCACCTAAAATATCAGTTTCCTATCCAAAATCTTTGTTTGGGATGGTAGTATAACCTTATGGTTTGGAGAATGGGGGTTGTTAATTTCCCAAACAAAAATGGCTTAATTACCCAACTTATTCCATTAATGAGGTAAACAAAGCCATTAAAACGGGCCCGCTAGTAATTAGTTATATATCTATAGTAGGGATATATAGTTCTGGCAAATAAAACGGGAATCAAATACGGGGGTAGACAAAAAGGTACACCTAACAAAGCAACAGCAAAGCTTAGAGAGGCTTTTACAGAGCTTTTAGAAGGCAATATGGGCAGATAAATAAAGTAGCAGAAAAGATCTCTCAGAAGGCGTTAAAACTACTCTTAACACTATCAGAGTTATCCTTGCCTAAATAGTTGGCGTAGATAGCTTCAGATACAGTATAACCCCCTGCCCTATTTCAGTACCTAAACAAACGTAGGGGTTAAACTCATAGGCAAAGCAAGTGTGTATGTGCCTTACGCAACCGCTGTCCTCAACTGTGACAATCTTCGACCTCGACATTTGAATATAGTGATGATGATAATGGGTACGATTTTAATTGGTCGTCGATTTTAATCTGGATTGGGTATATAAAAGGCTGAATGCACCGAGGG